>Ga0207690_10000454_pt1 | contig 26405 bp, 30 predicted proteins | sample KBSC23metaG_FD_184315 | JGI IMG/M metagenome (GOLD analysis project Ga0207690, IMG submission 184315) | Corn rhizosphere microbial communities from Kellogg Biological Station, Michigan, USA - KBS C2-3 metaG (SPAdes) (version 2) | ecosystem: Host-associated > Plants > Roots > Rhizosphere > Soil ... | reverse complement strand
TCCTGCTCAGCCTGTTCGGCAACCGCCGCTAGGCGCAGGGCCAGAGGTCTCAAGGATCGGCCCCGGCGGGAAACCTCCGGGGCCTTTTCTTTTGGATGCTCACCCCTTGGGGGCAGGGCAATCGCACTCGCCCGATCGGCCCAGCAAGCGCCGTAGGCGCTGTTCATTTGACCGCCAAGGACACCAAGATCACCAAGGCGCCTTGGGCATTCGCGGCATTGCGGCTCGCCACAGACTCTCGGCGATCTTGGTGTCCTTGGCGGTCTCCGTCTCGCAAGTGACCGCCGCTATCGCGGCATATGCGGTAGGCCTGCCCTCTGGGGGAGCTGTCAGCCGATCACCTTGAACCGGCCGCGATCGAAGAAACGCAGGACCTGTTCCAGGTCATGGCCGCGGCGAAGCACCATGCCGCCCTGGCCGATGACCGCCCAGGCGCCCTGCCGCCGGGCGAGCGCCGGGTGCTTCTCGATCCGGTACAGCGGGGCCTCGGAGCTGCGCTTGTAGACCGAGAAGACCGCCGACTCGGCCAAGCCGTCGATGGCGTAGTCGCGCCACTCGCCGGCGGAGACCATTCGGCCATAGAGGGAAAGCAGGCGGGTCAGCTCGCGCCGCTCGAAGAAGACGATCGCCTGACGCGGCGACGCGTAGGACCTGTCGAAAGCCATTGGCCCGAGCCTAGACCGAATCCGCGGCGAGCCGCCAGTGGCCCCGTGGCGCCGCGAACGGCCCTGCCGCGAAAAGACCTTATTCCGGACCCGCGAGCGCCCGATGGGGCTTCGATATTATGAGCGTCGGTTGGTCAGTGACGTTGGTCCCGGATCCTGAACAGCCCCCCCAGCCCCCCTGGATCGGCGGCTTGGCCAACCGGCGCTATAGATCTCCTCCAAATGCGAACCCCCGCGGGTGCTCTCCAGCCGCGGGGGTTTTCGCGTTCGGCGCGTGGCGTCAGGTCTTCGGCTGGCCCACAGCCAGCACGCGGCCACCGTGGCTCGCTTGGAGGATCACCACGGTCTTCAGGCCTTCGTCCGCGCGCGGCAGGCGGAAGGCCACCGGCCTGCCGCGCCAGCCGCCCAGCCGCTTGAGCTCGCGCACGACGTTGCGGCTGGGGATGGTCTGACCCTTGTTGTCGCCGCTCTTGACCACGACGTCCTGTTGTCTCGGATCGTAGCGGATCAGCCAGACTTCGCCGCCGCCCTTCGGCGGATGCGAGGACGAGCCTACATAGACGCGCCGGTTGGCGGCGAAGTGCATCTGTGGCGGATCGCGGCGCTGGCCGGCAGCCTCGGCCACCAGATGGTCGATACGGTCGGTCTTGGCGCCCGGCGCCTGGGCCGCCCCGTCCACCACCACCTGCGGCGTGTAGGGTTCCCGCAGGGCGAGCTTCGCCACGTAAGCCTTCTGGCGCTCGTCGAACTCGGGCTTGGCGAAGGTGTCGGCCCAGCCGAGATAGTCCCAGTAGTCGACCGAGAAGGTGAGCGCGATGACGTTCGGCCGATCCGCGAGCTTGGCCACATAGGCGTTGGCCGCGCCGCAGGAGGCGCAGCCCTGCGCGGTATAGAGCTCGACGACCACGGGCTGCCTGGCCGCCGCTGCCGTGGGCAGGGCGACTAGGGGCAGGGCGAGCAGGGCCAGGCTGAAAAGCGCCGCTTTCCGCATCGCTCCGGGCTTAAGCGGACTTCCCCGCCCTGTAAATTGCAACAAGGCGTGAGCGGGCAGGCGACGCGCACCGCGCGGCCCCGCCCGCTCGCCGACCCACCGTCAGGCGGCCTGGCGCGCCAGGTTGCGCAACACGTAGTTCAGGACGCCGCCGTTCTTGAAGTACTCGAGCTCGGTCGGCGTATCGATCCGGCAGCGCACCGGGAAGCGCGCGATGCGGCCGTCCGACGGACGGTACATCTCGATGGTCAGCTGGCGACGCGGCGACAGGTCGGCCAGGCCACGGATGGTGACGATCTCCTCGCCGGTCAGGCCCAGCTTGTGCCAGCCTTCCTGCAGGAACTGCAGCGGCAGGACCCCCATGCCAACCAGGTTGGAGCGGTGGATGCGCTCGAAGCTTTCCGCCACCACCGCGCGCACGCCGAGCAGCTTGGTGCCCTTGGCCGCCCAGTCGCGCGACGAGCCGGTGCCGTATTCCTTGCCCGCGAACACCACCAGCGGCCGGCCCTCGGTCTGATAGCGCATGGCCGCGTCGTAGATCGACATCACGTCGCCCGAAGGGAAGTGCTTGGTCATGCCCCCCTCGATCTCCGGGGTGATGCGGTTGCGGATGCGGATGTTGGCGAAGGTGCCGCGCATCATCACTTCATGGTTGCCGCGGCGCGCGCCGTAGGAGTTGAACTCGCTAGTCGGCACCTGCCGGTCGCGCAGGTAGACGCCGGCCGGCGAGGTCGTCTTGATCGAACCCGCGGGCGAGATGTGGTCGGTGGTGATGGAGTCGCCGAACACCGCCAGGATGCGGGCCTCGACGATGTCGGTGACCGGCTTGGCCTCCATCGACATGTCCTGGAAGTACGGCGGGTTCTGGACATAGGTCGACCCCACGTCCCAGCCGTAGGTCTGGCCGCCCTCGATCTTGATCCCTTGCCAGGACTTGTCGCCCTTGAAGACGTCGGCGTAGCGCGTGGCGAACATCTTGTGGGTGACGAACTTGCGTTGCAGGGCCGCGACCTCCTCGGTCGTGGGCCAGATGTCCTTCAGGTAGACGGGCTTGCCGCCCTTGCCCTCGCCCAGCGGCTCGGTGGTGATGTCCATCTGCATGGATCCGGCCAGCGCATAGGCGACAACCAGCGGCGGCGAGGCCAGGTAGTTGGCGCGCACGTCGGGGTTCACGCGGCCCTCGAAGTTGCGGTTGCCGGAAAGCACGCTGACGGCGACGAGGTCGCCCTTCTGCACCGCGTCCGAGATCGGTTCCGGCAATGGGCCGGAGTTGCCGATGCAGGTCGTGCAGCCGTAGCCCACCAGGTTGAAGCCCAGAGCGTCCAGGCCCTTGGTCAGGCCGGCCGCCTTCAGATAGTCGGTGACCACTTGGCTTCCGGGCGCGAGCGAGGTCTTGACCCAGGGCTTCACTTTCAAGCCCAGCTCGACCGCCTTCTTGGCCACCAGTCCCGCGGCGATCAGCACGCTGGGGTTGGAGGTGTTGGTGCAGGAGGTGATGGCTGCGATCACCACGTCGCCGTGGCCGACATCGAAATTGGCGCCTTCGACCTTCACGCGGGTCGCCATGTCGTCCTGCTTGCCGAAATCCCCGGCCAGGGCGGCCTTGAACTCGACGGCGGCGTTGGTGAGCACCACGCGGTCCTGCGGCCGCTTCGGGCCGGCCAGCGACGGCAGCACCGTGCCCAGGTCGAGCTCCAGGGTATCGGAGAACACCGGGTCCGGATCCGTCGGCTCACGCCAGATTCCCTGCTCCTTGGCGTAGGCCTCCACAAGCTCGACGCGGTGCGGGTCGCGGCCCGTGGCGGTCAGGTAGTCGATGCTTGAGCGGGTGATGGGGAAGAAGCCGCAGGTCGCGCCGTATTCCGGCGCCATGTTGGCGATAGTCGCCTGGTCCTCGATGGTCATCCTGGCGAGGCCCGGGCCGTAGAACTCCACGAACTTGCCGACCACGCCCTTCTTGCGCAGCATCTGGGTGACGGTCAGCACCAGGTCGGTGGCGGTGGCGCCCTCGGGCAAGGCACCCTCGAGCTTGAAGCCGATGACCTCAGGGATCAGCATCGGGATCGGCTGGCCCAACATGGCGGCTTCCGCCTCGATGCCGCCGACGCCCCAGCCCAGCACGGACAGGCCGTTGACCATGGTGGTGTGGCTGTCGGTGCCGACCAGGGTGTCGGGATAGGCCACCGCCTGGCCGCCTTCGTCGTTCACCCAGACCGTCTGGGCGAGGTATTCCAGGTTCACCTGGTGGCAGATGCCGGTGCCGGGCGGCACCACGCGGAAGTTATTGAAGGCCGAAGACCCCCAACGCAGGAAGCGGTAGCGCTCCATGTTGCGCTCGTACTCCCGCTCGACGTTCTCGCCGAACGCCTTGGCGGTGCCGAAGTAGTCCACCATCACTGAGTGGTCGATGACCAGGTCGACCGGGTTGAGCGGGTTGATCTTCTCAGGGTTCGCGCCCAGGTGGGTCATGGCGTCCCGCATGGCGGCCAAGTCGACCACGGCCGGCACGCCGGTGAAGTCCTGCATCAGCACCCGCGCCGGACGGAAGCTGATCTCGTGCTCGACGGAGCCCTTGTTCTCGACCCAGGCGGCGATCGCCTGCAGGTCCTCGCGGCCGACCGACTGGCCGTCTTCGTTGCGCAACAGGTTCTCGAGCAGCACCTTCATCGAGATCGGCAGGCGCGAGACGCCCGAAAGTCCAGCTTCCTCGGCGGCGCGAAGGCTGTAGTAAGCGTAGGTCTTGTCGCCCACCACGAGCTCGCGGCGGGTTTTCAGGCTGTCAACTGACGCCATTTGGGGAGATCCTCTCTCTGTTCCCGGCCGCATCACGCCAGCCCCGCAGGTCGCGCGCTTCGATGAGCGGACACACAGCGTCCGGTCCAGCGCGGCGAGGGTCCTCCGAGGCGACGGCGACCGCGCGCTACATAGCCCTCAGAGTCTTACCCGTCCATGCGCGGCCAAGCCCAAGCTTGTTGGGCTGCGGAGCCGCCACGTGATCGAGCGGCTGGAACTACGCGGTGTCGGCGTGCGCCGCGGCGGGCGGCGGCTCTTTTCAGGCCTGTCGATGACCCTGGGCGCGGGCGAGGCCTGCGCGCTCACCGGCGCGAACGGAGCCGGCAAGACCAGCCTGCTGCGGGCCGTCGCCGGGCTGGTCGGCCTGGAGGCGGGCGAGATCGCCTTCGGCGCCGCCGAGGCCAGCGAGGCGCGCGGCGCGGGCCTGCATCTCATCGGCCACCAGGACGGGCTGAAGCCGGCGCGCACGACGCGCGAGGAACTGGACTTCTGGAGCGTCTGGAGCGGCGGGACCGCGGCGTCGGCCGAAGAGGCGGCGAAGGCGCTCGACCTCGTCGCCCTGCTCGACCTCGAGGTTCGCCGGCTGTCGGCCGGGCAGCGCCGGCGCCTCGCCCTGGCCCGGCTGCTCGCCGCGCCCCGCCTGCTCTGGCTGCTGGACGAGCCGCTGAGCCCGCTCGACGCCGGCTGGCGGTCGCGGTTCGGGGCAATGATGCAGGCCCACCTCGCCGGCGGCGGCCTGATCCTGGCGGCGGTGCATGACCCGCTGCCGATCGACGCGAAGGTGCTGGAGATCGGCGCGTGAGCCGGCTGGGTGCGCTGCTGGCCCGCGAGACGGCGCTCGCCTGGGGCCGCGGCGGCGGGCCGCTGGTCAGCGTCGGCTTCTACGCCGGCGTGGCCACCCTGCTGCCGCTCGCCATCGGCCCCGAGGCGGAGCGGCTGGCCGCCGTGGCGCCCGGCGCGGCCTGGGTGGCCCTGGCGCTGGCGTCCCTGCTCTCTCTCGATCGGCTGTTCGAGCGCGATTACGAGGACGGCGCCCTGGACCACCTGACGCTGTCGCCGGTTCCGTTGGAGCTCACCTGCGCGGTCAAGTGCGCGGGCCAGTGGCTGGCCACCGGCGCGCCGCTCGCGCTCGCCGCGCCAGTGGCGGCGATCGCGCTGGGCGCGCCCCTGGCGTTGACGCCGTTGATCTTCGTCTGCGCGCTGGTGGGCGGGTTGGCCTTCGCCTTCACGGGCGGCATCGGCGCGGCGCTCAGCCTTGGCGCGCGCCGCGGGGGACTGCTCACCGCCGTGATCGTCCTGCCGCTGTTCGTGCCGCCGGTGATCTTCGGCGGAGGGGCGCTCGCGGCTTTCGCCGGCGGCCTGCCCTGGGCGCCGGGGCTGGCCCTGCTCTGCGCCTATGGCGCGGCGGCCGTGGCGCTGGGACCGCTCGCGATGGCCGCAGCCTGCCGCAACGCGCTCTCCTGACCGCCGGGCCCGGAGTCGGCGTTACCGACGCTTCGTTTCGAATGACGCTGTTTCGCCAATATCCGGCGCAACGGTTAAGCTGGACCTTTCGGAACAGGAGACACCGATGTCGCGGGCATGGATGGGTTACCTCGCCGGGACGGCCTTCGTCCTCTCTGCGGCCACCGCCGCCACGGCCTTTGCACAGCCTGGCGGTGCGGCCGAGCCGGGCGCGCGGCGCCATGCCGAGGAGCGGACGATCATCATCCGCAACGATGACGGCGACCGCGACCACAGCGAACGGCGGGTGATCATCCGTCGCGGCGGCGAGGACCCCACCGAGCACCTGCGCACCATGCTGCAGCTCAAGCCCTCCCAGGAGGCGGCGGTCGCGGCCTACGTCGCGGCGGTTCGCCCCGAGCATCGCCACGATCACATGATGGACCTGTCCGACCGCGGCGAGCCAAAGACGACGCCGCAACGGCTGGCGGAGATGGAAGCCCGAATGGCCGAGCAGGCCGCCCGCGGCCACGCCCGAATCGCGGCGACGCGGAAGTTCTACGACCAGCTCGAGCCTTCGCAGAAGAAGGTGTTCGACGAATTGCCGATGCTGATGTTCGGGCCGATGGGCCCGATGATGCCCATGGGGCCGATGAAGGTCATGGTGAACATGGAGCGCATGCCGCACGTCGCCTTCCCGCCGGATCGCGGGCAGCCTCCGATTCCGCCGCATCCGCCGGCGCCGCCGCACTCCTAGCGGCGGCTTGCGGGGACGGTGCCTGGCGGTCTAATCCGGCTAGATGATCCCGGCGCCCGCCTTCCTGACGAACCCCGAGCGGTTCATGGCCTTTTCGCGCTGGGCCGCGCCGATGTTCGGGGCGATCGCCGTGGTGCTGGCGGCGGTTGGCCTGTGGCTCGGCTGGAGCGCGCCGCCCGACTACCAGCAGGGCGCGACCGTGCGGATCATGTTCATCCACGTGCCGGCGGCGATCATCTGCGAGGTGATCTATGCCTTTCTGGCCGGCGCGAGCCTGCTGGCGCTGGTGTTCCGCCACATGCTGGCGGACTGCGCCGCCCAGGCCGCCGCCCCGCTGGGCGCCGGGTTCACCCTGCTGGCCCTGGTCACCGGCTCGCTCTGGGGCCGGCCGATGTGGGGCGCCTGGTGGGTCTGGGACGCACGCCTGACCTCAGTGCTGATCCTCTTCCTGCTCTACATCGCCTACCTGGCGCTCAGGGCCTCGCTCGACGATGAGGTCAAGGCCGCACGCAGCGCCGCCATCCTGGCGATGGTCGGGGTCGTCGTGCTGCCGATCATCCACTTCAGTGTCTACTGGTGGAACAGCCTGCACCAGGGAAGCTCGATGTTCACAAAGGGCGCGCTTGCGCCAGTCTATGCTCGGCCGCTGTTTGTGATGCTGGCGGCCTATCTCGCGGCCTTCGGCTCGCTGTGGCTGGTGCGGATCCGGGGCGAAGTCTGGCGCCGGCGGGCCGAGGCGGCGGCGCTGCGGATGGCCCGGTCTTGAGGGCCCGGTCTTGAGAGAGGCGAGCTGATGCCGGATTTCGACATGGGCAAGTACGCGGGCTTCATCCTGCCGGCCTACGCCATCACCGCAGCGGTGTTCGCGATCCTGATCGCAGCCTCGCTCAACCACGCGCGGCGCTGGCGGGCGCGCGCCGAGGCGTTGGGCTCGCAGGCCCGGAACCCGCAGGCAGGCCGCAAATGACCCGCTGGCTCGCCGCCCTGCCGCTCGCGGCGCTGGCCGCGCTGGCGATCCTGTTCGCCACATACGCCCTGCACCACGACCCGCACGTCATCCCCAAGGCCCTCGTGGGCAAGACCATGCCGGACCTCACTCTCGCCAGCCTGGACGACGGCCAGCCAGTGCGCCTGCGGGACTCGCTCCGCCAGGGCCCGGTGCTGGTCAATTTCTTCGCCTCCTGGTGCGGACCCTGCCAACTCGAACAGCCCGCCCTGCTCAGCCTCAAGGCGCAGGGCGTCCACATCATCGGCGTCAACTACGAGGACGTGCCGCCGCGTGGCTCCCCGCAGAGAGCTCAGACCTTCCTCGCGCGCCTCGGCGACCCCTATGCGCACCGGGTGGTCGATCCGGAAGGCCGCGCGGGAATAGAGTTCGGCCTCACCGGCGTGCCCGAAACCTATCTGGTGGCGCCGGACGGCAAGATCCTGGCGAAATACACCAACCTCAATGAGGCCGACGCGCATGTGCTGGCCCGGCGGGTGTTAACCGGGCGTTGACCGCCGGAGGGCAGATTGAGCCGGCGTTAACCATAAGCCGAGCCGCCCACCGTGACGCCGATCCGTCCCAACGCCTTCCCCGCACAACCCCCGGCCAACCCGGCCGCGGACGCCGCGCGCCAGGCGGCCCAGCGGGCGTTCTTCGCCGCGGCGATGGGGCGTCCGGCGACCGCCGCCGCGCCACAGGCTTCCGCGCAGCCCACGCCGGTCGCGGCCTCAGTTCCGGTTGTGACGATCCAGGCCGCCGCGCCGGGCGAACCGCCCGCGCGCATCCCGCGTCCAGGCTCCATCCTCGACATCAGAGTCTGAGTTACGTTCGCAGCTTCGCTTAAACTGTTAATCTAATTAACTTTCAGAAAGCAGGAACGGACGCTGTAAATCCGTGTTTGCTGACTCATGGGAAGCCGTGAACAGCTCATCTATGAAGAGGCGGCCGCGCTCTGGCGGGAGCTGTTCGACGAGCCCCCGCCCGTTCGCGCGGACGGAACGAGGCTTCTGGAGATCATCACCCGAAGCCTGGGAGACCCATCCTACCAGCGGCTACGCTCCCCCTTCCTGCGCCCCTCGACCATCGCCGGGCCGGGACAGCCCAAGGACGAACGGTCGCTCCGGGGCTGAACGACGGGATCAGGCCGCCTTTTTCTTCGCCTTCTTGCCGGCTTTACGCCCCTTGCCGGTCTTGGATGGCTTTACCTTGGCGGGTTTGACGGTCGCCTTCGGAGCGCGGGTGGTGGCGCCATCCGCGAGGTCGCTGAGCAGGCCGACGAAGGCCGCGCGCCGGCCGCCACCGGAGATCAGCTTCAGCAGCCGGGCGTCCGCCGCGGCCATCTTCGGCCGCGCGTCCGCCAATGCGGCGCGCCCGGCCTCGGTCAGTCGCACGGCGTTGGCGCGGCCGTCCAGGGCGGAGCGCTCGCGCTCCAGCAGATCCTTGGCCATCATCCGCCGCGCCATGTCGGCCAGCGTCGACCGGTCGATGCCGGTGATCCGCACGAGGTCGGCCTGGGTCGCGCCATCGCGCTCATCGGCGGCGGCCAGGACGGCGAACTGGCGCTGGGTGACGCCACCCTCGCCGAACTCCTCGGCATAGATGTCGAGAGCCCGTTGCAGCGCCCGGTGCAGGAGGTGGCTCGGCGATTGGTCGAGCGCCGCGATTCCCGCCTTCGGACCTGACTTGCTCTTGGCCATCGGTATCCCTCGCGACCTCGCGGGGAAGCTAGACGGCGATTGCGACTTTTTGATTACAGACGATCCGTGGGCGGCGCCCCACGGTCAGGGTGCGTCTGTCGGCGGCTTCGGCTCGGCCGGCTCATCGTCCGGCATGTGCTTCATCATCAGCGGCGCCTGGCTCATCGCGAAGATGAAGATCAGGATCGGCACGCCGGGAAACTTGAAAAAACCCCAGGTGATTGTGCTCTGGGTCCGCCAGACCACTTCGTTGGCGGCGGCGAGCGCGAAGAAGAACAGGGCGTAGCGCAGGGTCAGGGTGCGGACCACCGGATCGGGCAGGTGGAAGGCATCGCCCATCAGCACCTTCAGCGGATTCTTCCCGCGCAGCGCGCCCGTGATCAGGAACAGCCCGAAGGCCGTGTAGAGGATGGTCGGCTTCACCTTGATGAAGCGCTCGTCGTGGAAAAAGATCGTCAGGCCGCCGAAGATCAGCCCAAGGACCGCGGTCATCAGCGGCATGGGCGCAAGCCGCCGCTCGAAGGCCAACCCGACCAGCAGCGCCAGCATCGATCCGCCGACGATCGCCCAGCTGGCCGTAACCGCGCTGCGGGTCGCCACCAGGGTGATCAGGAAGATCACCAGTCCGGCATAGTCGACGAACCAGCGGACCCATTTGGGCACGCTGCGCGGAGCCGCCTCGCCGGTCATTGCGCGGCCTCTTCCAGGCCGACCAGCGAGCGGGCGAAGGCGCGCGCGTCGAACGGCTGCAGGTCGTCGATCCCCTCGCCCACGCCGATCAGCTTGATCGGGCTGTCGGATGCCTGGGCGACGGGCACCAGCACGCCGCCGCGCGCGGTGCCGTCCAGCTTGGTCATCACGATGCCGGAAACGCCGATCTGGTTGCCGAAGATGTTTTCCTGGGCCAGCGCGTTGCGGCCCACCGTGGCGTCGAGCACCAGCAGGGTCTCGTGCGGCGCGTCCGGATCGAGCTTCTTCACGACGCGGATGATCTTCAGCAGCTCGTCCATCAGCCCCTGTTTGTTCTGAAGTCGGCCGGCCGTGTCGATCAGCACCACGTCATAGTTCTGGGCCCGCGCGCGCTCGACCGCCTCGAACGCAAGACCCGCGGCGTCGGAGTTCATGGGCCGCGACATGAAGTCGGCCTTGGCGCGTTCGGCCCAGACCTTGAGCTGCTCGACCGCCGCGGCGCGGAAGGTGTCGCCGGCGACCACCAGGACCTTGGCCCCGCGCGCGGTCAGGTCGGCGGCGATCTTGCCGAGCGTCGTGGTCTTGCCCGAGCCGTTCACCCCGATGAAGAGGACGATGTAAGGCCTGGGTCCGGCGAGCGCGTCGAAGGTCCCCTGGCGGGCGGCGAGCTCGTCGCCGATGGCGGCGGCGAGCGATTCCTTGATCTCGTCTTCGCCGACGCTCTTGCCGAACTTCTCGTCCGAGAAGCGCTGGGTGATGCGCGCGGCGGAGTGCGGGCCGAGGTCAGCCTCGATCAGCATCTCCTCAAGCTCGTCGAGCTTGGCCTGGTCGAGCGGGGCCTTGGCGACGAAGGCCTGGGTGATCTGTTCGCCCATCTGTTTGGACGAGCGCGACAGGCCTTCCGTGAGCCGCTGGAACCAGCCGCGTTTAGGTTCGGTCATGAGGGCGCTTCTAGCGGGCCACTTGCACGCCGTCACGCACCCTTCCACGGTGCGGCGTCATGGACCGACTCACAGCCACGCTGACCGTGCTGGACTACGCCGCCGTGGCGGTGTTCGGGGCGACGGGCGCCTTGGCCGCGGCGCGGCGCAAGCACGACATCGTCACCTTCGGCTTCTTCGCCGCGGTGACTGGGGTCGGCGGCGGCACCCTGCGCGACCTGCTGATCGGCGCCCCCGTGTTCTGGGTCGGCCGGCCGGGCTACCTGGTTGCCTGCCTGGTCGCCGCTGCGGCGGTGTGGGTCCTCGGGCCTCGCCGGTTCCGCAGCCGGATCGTGACCTGGCTCGACGCAGTGGGCATGGCCGCCTACGCCGTGGTGGGCGCCCTGAAGGCGACGTCGCTCGGCGTGCCGCCGTTCTCCGCGGTGGTGATGGGCGTGCTGACCGCGACCTTCGGCGGCGTCATCCGCGACGTCCTGGCCCACGAGCCCTCCGTGCTGCTGCAGCGCGAGCTCTACGTCACCCCTGCGCTGGCCGGCGCTGGCGCCTTCGTGATCCTGGGCCTGGTCGGCACGCCGACCATACCGGCCGGGATCGCGGGCTTCGTCATCGCGCTCAGCATCCGGGCCGGCGCGATCCTGTGGAAATGGGCCCTGCCCGGCTTTGGCGGGCCGCTGCCCGAGGACGGCGGGGGCTAGGATTTCGGCGACCAGTTCTCGGTGTCATTGTCGGGATGCTGGTAGGAGACGATCGACGCGTAATAGGCCTGCATCTCGGCCTCTTCAGCGGGGCCCTTCATGGGCAAGGCGGCGACCTCACGGGTCCAGGGCGGGGCGCTCTCTACCGCCATCTGCACGACCGGCCGGATCGGCGCGGGATCGTCGAATGCGCAGATGGCCAGGTCGACGATCCTCGGGTGCCATTCGAAGGTGAGCGGCGTGCCGCAGGCCTCGCAGAAGCCGCGCCGCACCTTGTTCGAACTCTGGAACCGCTTCGGTTCGCCGCGGGTCCAGGCAAGGTCGGCCAGCTTCACCGAGACGAGCGCGCCGTAGGGTCCGCCGAACGCCTTCTGGCACATGCGGCAATGGCACACTGACGGGCGGCCGAGTTCGCGCTCCACGCGGAACCGCACGGCGCCGCACTGGCATCCGCCGGTCCAGTTCATTCCGCGGCCTCCAGGACCGGCAGGCGCGCTTCGAGCCGGCGACCGTCGTGGCCGGTGACGGTCAGTGCGGCGACCTCGCCGATCGGAGCGTCGCCGACGAAGGCGATCTCGGTGAAATCCTCGGCGCGGGCGAGGCCCCCCTCGCCAAGATCTGGCCGCTCGACCAATCCCATCAGCGTGCGGCCCACCTGCCGCTGCAGATGGCGGGCCAGCGCCGCCTCGCCGGCAGCCCGCAGGCGCGCCGCGCGTGCCTTGACCGCCGCACGCGCCACGGGCGGCATCCGCGCGGCCGGCGTGCCGGGCCGCGGGCTGAACGGGAAGACGTGCAGGAACGACAGCCCAGCCTCCTCGACCAGCGACAGGGTGTTCTCGAACATCGCCTCGGTCTCGGTCGGGAAGCCCGCGATCAGGTCCGCCCCGAAGGCTGTCTCGGGGCGGACGGCGCGCACAGCGGCCACCAGCTTCAGGGCGTCAGCGCGGCTGTGCCGCCGCTTCATCCGCTTGAGGATCATGTCGTCGCCGGCCTGCAGCGACAGGTGCAGGTAGGGCATCAGCCGCGGTTCGGTCGCCAGGCAGGCCATCAGGTCCGGGTCGATCTCGGCGGCGTCGATCGAGGAGAGCCGCAGCCGCGGCAGTTCGGGGACCAGCTTGAGGATCCGCGCCACGAGCTGGCCCAGCGTCGGCTGGCCCGGAAGGTCGGCGCCCCAGCTCGTCACGTCGACGCCGGTCAGCACCACCTCGCGGTAGCCCTGGGCCGTCAGGCGTCTGATCTGCGCCACCACCTCGCCGGCGGCGGCCGAGCGCGAGTTTCCGCGGCCGTAGGGGATGACGCAGAAGGTGCAGCGGTGATCGCAGCCGTTCTGCACCTCGACGTAGGCGCGCGCCCGGTCCTTCAAGCCGTCGATCAGGTGCCCGGCCGTCTCGCGCACGCTCATGATGTCGTTGACGCGCACCCGGCCGAGCTCCGGCTGCGGCGCGTAGGCCCCGGCGGCGCTCTTCTCCGCGTTGCCGAGCACCAGGTCGACTTCGTCCATGGCCGCGAAGGCGGCGGGGTCGATCTGCGCCGCGCAGCCGGTGACGATCAGTTTCGCGCCCGGCCGCTCGCGCCTGGCCTTGCGGATCGCCTGGCGGGCCTGGCGCACCGCCTCGCCGGTCACCGCGCAGGTGTTGAAGACGATGGCGTCGGAGAGCCCGTCGGCCGCCGCCTGCTTGCGGATGATCTCGCTCTCATAGGCGTTCAGCCGGCAGCCGAACGTCACGACGTCCAGACCGTCTTGCGTACGCTCGCTCATGGCAGTTCGCCGGCGAAGTCGACGGCGGCGGGGCCGGTCATGATCACGTGGTCGTCGTCGCGCCATTCGATCAGCAGTTCGCCGCCGTCCAGCACCAGGGTGGCGGTGCGGTCGGTGAGGTCGCGGCGGGCGGCCGCCACCAGGGCCGCGCAGGCGCCGGTGCCGCAGGCCTTGGTCAGGCCGGCGCCCCGCTCCCAGACCCTTAGGCGGATGCGGTCGCGCCCGAGTACCTGGGCGAAGCCGACATTCACCTGTTCTGGAAACAGAGGGTGATGCTCGACCATCGGCCCGGCCGTCGCGATCGGGGCGACGTCGATATCCGGCGTGAAGAAGACGACGTGCGGATTGCCCATCGAGACACAGCCCGGCGAAGTCGCCAGGGCTTCGTCCGCATAGAGCGTCACGTCCAGCGAGCGGGTGTCCTGCTCGCGCGCCAGCGGGATGTCGCGCCAGTCCAGGCCCGGCTTTCCCATGTCGACGCTGACCAGGCGTTCGCCGGCGCGCGTGGCGACCAGCGTCCCGGCCTTGCTCTCGATCACCGCCCGGTCCTGGCCGGAGGCCTGCATCAGGAGCCAGCCCACACAGCGCGTGCCGTTGCCGCAGGCCGAGACCTCCTCGCCGTCGGCGTTCCAGAAGCGCACGCGGGCGTCCACGCCCTCGCCGGGCTTCGGCGGCTCGATGACGATGAGCTGGTCGCAGCCGACCCCGCTCGTCCGGTCGGCGATGGCGCGCACGTCCGCCGCGCTCGGCGCGAAGGGCGCGCTACGGGCCTCGACCACGACGAAGTCGTTGCCGAGCCCGTTCATCTTGAGGAACGGACGGCTCATCGCGGCGGACATATAGGCGAAGACGGCCCTCAAGGCACGCGACAGGAGACACATCGGTTCCGGCGCAGCTAGAAACACAGGCATGAAGACCCTGATCTGCGCCCTGGCGGCGCTATGCCTGACGCCGCTCGCCGCTCACGCCCAGGCGCCCAAGGCGGTCGGCGCGCCAGATCCCTTCCGATGGCTGGAGGATATCGACTCGCCCCGGTCGATGGCCTGGGTCGAGGGCCAGAACGCCAGGACCGCCAAGCGCCTGGAGACGGATCCGAGGTACAAGATCTTTCACGCAGAGGCCCGGGCGATCTTCACCGCCGAAGACCGCATCGCCACGCCACGCTTCCGTGCCGGCGGCGTCGACAACTTCTGGCAGGACGCGGGTCAAGTGCATGGCGTGTGGCGCCACGCGACGCTGGCCTCCTATCGCACGGCGAACCCTGAGTGGCGGACCCTGCTCGACCTGGACGCCCTGTCGAAAGCCGAGGGCAAGAACTGGATCTGGAAGGGCGCGACCTGCCTGAAGCCGGCGCAGACGCTGTGTCTCGTGCGCCTCTCCGACGGCGGCAGCGACGCGGTGGAAATCCGCGAGTTCGACACCGCGGCCGGCAAGTTCGTCGACGGCGGCTTCCACTTCGCCGACGGCAAGCAGAACGTGAGCTGGATCGACCGCGACAGTCTGGTGGTCAGCCGCGAGTGGACGAAGGGCGACGTCACGACTTCCGGCTATGCCTATATCGTCAAGATCGTCGGACGCAGCGGCGAGCCGCGGGAAGTGGCGCGCGGCGCCAAGACCGACGTCGGCGTGCAGGGCGAGGTGCTGACGGGCGAAGGCGGCCATGCCGACGGCATCCTGATCCAGCGCGGCGAGACCTTCTACGAGCGCCAGTACAGCCTCTTGGGCGACAAGGGCGCGACGCCGTTGCCGCTCCCGAAGAAGATCGAGTTCGACACCTACGTCGACGGCCAGGTGGTCTTCCAGCTCAAGGAAGCCTGGAAGGGGTTCGCCGCGGGAACGGTGATCAGCTACGACCTCGCGGACCTGAAGCGCGACCCCGCCGCCGCCAAGCCGCAGCTTGTGTTCCAGCCGGGTTCCCACGACGCGGTGCAGACGGTGGACAGTACCCGGGACCGCCTGGCGATCGTGTTGCTGAAGGACGTGAAGGGCGCGGTCGACGTCTACGACCACAAGGCTGGCGTCTGGCTCGGCCACAGCCTGCCGCTGCCCAAGGACGCCAATATCACGGAGGTGAGCGCCTCCGACGACGACAATCAGCTTTTCTTCACCGCCGAGGGCTTCCTCGACCCGACCTCGCTGTGGGTCGCTGACGCCGGCGCCTTCACGGCGGCAAAGGTGAAGACCTTGCCGGCCCGCTTCGACGCCTCGAAGGACGTGGTCGAACAGCACTGGGCGACGTCTTCGGACGGAACCAAGATCCCCTATTTCCTGGTGCGGCCGAAGGGCATAAAGCTCGACGGGACGACGCCCACCATCATGTACGGCTACGGCGGCTTCGAGATCGCCAAGCCGCCGGTCTACCTGCCGGAAATGGGCAAGATCTGGCTGGAGCGCGGCGGCGCCTACGTCATCGCCAACATCCGCGGCGGCGGCGAATTTGGGCCGGCCTGGCACGACGCCGTGCTGCGCGAGAAACGCCAGCTTGCCTTCGACGACTTCGCGGCGGTGGCGAAGGACATGTTCGCCCACAAGTTCACCTCGCCGCGCCGGCTCGGCATCTATGGCCGGTCGAACGGCGGGGTGCTGACCAGCGTCTCGATGACCCAGCATCCGGAGCTGTGGAACGCCGTCGTCATCGAAAGTCCGCTGATCGACATGCTGCGCTACAACCACCTCTCGGCGGGCGCCTCATGGGTGGCCGAGTACGGCGATCCGGACGTGCCGGCCGACCGCGCGTTCATCGCAAAGTATTCGGCCTATCAGAACCTCAAGCCCGGCGTGAAATACCCCGAGGCCTACATCACCACCAACACGCGCGATGACCGGGTGCACCCGGGGCATCCGCGCAAGTTCGCCGCCATGCTCGAGAAGATGGGAATCCCCTACCTCTACTACGAACAGACCTTCGGCGGGCACGCCAACGACGCCGACCCGGAGCTCAACGCCTGCCGCTGGGCCAGGCACTATGTCTACCTGGCGCAGAAGCTGATGGACTGAAATGGCTCCGGCTGCTCCCCCTCAGGGGGAGCTGTCAGCGAAGCTGACTGAGGGGGTTTCCCCTCTGGCGTTCGGGATGTCCGCGGCCGCAAGCTCGGCGGCTGAAACTCCCTCCGTCTCGCGGCTGCGCCGCGATCCACCTCCCCCAGCAAGCGCGCTGACGCGCCGGGGGAGGATCTAGACGGCCGGCGCGCGCCGCCATTCGACAGCCAGATCGGGCTCCCGGAACGCAAAGCGCTTCAGGTGGTTTTCGATCACCTGTTCGAGGCGTTGCAGCGCGCTCATCTCCGGCGCATCGGCCCACAGCATGAAGGTCTCGGGCGAGGCGCGCAGGCCGACCTTGCCGCCCTCGAAGACGATCTCGCCATCGCGTTCGCCGAAGGTCGCCGGAACCCGATGGGCGAAGTGCTTGCAGAGCTGAACCAGGTAGCGGCGCGCATTCGGCGTGCGGATGGTCGCGGTCGATTTCATGACCGGCTCCTCAGCTCTTCTCGATCGCCACGGCCATGTCGTCGATCATCGCGACGACGCGATCGATCTCCTCGGGCGTGATCGGGCGCCGCGAGAGGCGCTGCCCCAAGGCCATGCCGAGGTTGCTCATGGCGCGGGCGATACGGGGGCGGGTGGAATCCGCGCCCTCGGCGGCTTCGGCCATGCGGCCGAAGACGGCATCGACGCCAGCCTGGTTGGCCTTCAACGCCTCGCGCCCGGCATCGGTCGCCTCATAGAGCTTGCGGCCGGCCTCGCCGGTGATCGGATGGATGAAGCCCTCATCCTCGAGCAGGGCGAGCGTCGGATAGATCACGCCGGGCGAAGGGCGATAGGCGCCGCCGGTGCGGTCTTCCAGCTCCTTGATCAGCTCGTAGCCGTGGCGCGGCTGCTCGGCGATCAGCGCCAGGACCACGAAGCGAAGGTCGCCGTGCTCCAGGAAGCGGCCGATGCGGCCGCCGCGATGGCGGCCGTGGCCCCCGCGCATGCCCATGTGGCCGGCCCAGGGGTGTCGGCCGCGGTGTTCGTGGCGGCCGTGAAAATGATGATGTGCGTACATATCGATAAGCCCTCTCCTTTGTCGGGGCTATATCGATATATCTAAACCGCATCTGTCGTGCAAGCATATTTCGATATGTCTAAACTATTTCGGCGAAACTGAGGGAAAGGCCTGCTTGCAGAGTTCCTCGCCGAACCCGTCGGAGAGCTGCTCTTCCGCCTTGGCCATGACCACCACGGCGACGCTGCGCCCCACCACGGTCTGGCCGACCTGGTAGTCGCCGATCACAGCGCCCGAGCTCACGTCCACCAGCTTGGCCGAGCCGCGCAGGACGTTGGAGCCAGCGACGATCGCGGTCAGCACCGCGTTGGACTTGTCCAGCCGGTCGACCTTGGCTTCGAGCCGGACGGGCTGCTCGCCGGTTGCGCACTTGTCGAGCTTGGCCTGCACGTGCTCGCGGAAGATCTCGTCGAACTTCGGGCTGACCTTCACGGCGTCCGAGACGGTCAGCCGGATCTCGGTGACCTTCAGGCGCGCCGCCTCGCCGACGGGAAGCGCGGTGAGCGTCGAACTGCGTGAGAGGCTCATGCAGGCGCTCAACGCCAAGGCCGCAGCGGCGGCGAACAGGACCTTGATCATCGACGGGCGCTCCTATGGGCGGCTAGATGTCCTTGAGGGTTTCGGCGATCAGCTTGCCTTCGACGCCGCGGTTCGAGCCCGCCCGCCAGGCGACGACGATCTCGCGAGTGGCGTGACCGGGCGCGATGGGCCGCACGGCGACCGACGCCGAGTCGGTCAGGCCCGCATCCACCGCCATGGCCGGCAGGAAGGTCACGCCAAGGCCGGAGCCCACCATCTGCACCAGGGTGGGCAGCGAGGTGGCCGCGAAGCTCTCCTCGCCCGAGGCCATCTTCGGCGGCTTCAGCCCGCAGGCGGCCAGCGCGTGCTCGCGCAGGCAGTGGCCGTCTTCCAGCAGGATGATGTCCTCCTGTTCTAGGGCCTGAGGGTCGGCAGCCTTCAGCCGCGCCAGCGGGTGGCCGGCGGGCATCGCCGCCAGCAGTTCGTCGTCCGAGACGTGAGCCCAGTTCAGCCCGTGCATGTCGAACGGCAGGGCGACCAGCGCGGCGTCGAGTTGCCCGGCCTTCAGCGCCGCGATCAGCCGCTGGGTCAGGTCCTCGCGCAGATAGAGGCGCAGCTTCGGAAAACGCTCGCGCAGCAGCGGCAGGGCTCGCGGCAGCAGGAACGGCGCGACCGTCGGGATGACGCCCAGGCGGAAGCGCCCGGTCAGCGGTTGGCCCGCGTTCTTCGCCGCCTCCACCAGTTCCTCGGTCTCGTTGAGGATCACCGTGGCCCGGCGCAGCGCCTCCTCGCCGACCGCGGTCAGGATCACGCCCGAGCGGGCCCGGTCGACCACCGGCGCGCCCAAGGTCCGCTCCAGCTCCTGGATGCCGGACGAGAGCGTGGGCTGGGTGACGTGAGCGGCCTCGGCGGCGCGGCCGAAGCTGCCCTGCTCGGCGAGGAGCTTGAGGTACTGCAACTGGCGGAGGGTCGGAAGCATGATGTTAAGATAGACTGTCTCTATCGAAAATCCATAGTCAATCGATTGGATATTGGGCCATGCCAGCCCCATCTCCCAGTTCGATAGCGCGGCGCCGCTCCCCAGGCGCCACGCGAACCCCGAACTGGAGACGACTATGCTGACCGTTGGCCAAACCCTGCCCGACTTCAAGATCGTCGGCGTGAAGCCCGGCTTCATGCGCCACGAACAGGATGGCGAGAGCGCATTCGAGACCCTGACCCAGGAAAGCTTCCCGGGCCAGTGGAAGGTGATCTTCTTCTATCCCAAGGACTTCACCTTCGTCTGCCCGACCGAGATCGCGGAGTTCGCGCGGCTGAACCCGCAGTTCGCCGAGCGTGACGCGGTGGTGCTGGGCGGTTCGACCGACAACGAACATTCGAAGCTCGGCTGGCGGCGCGAGCATCCGGACCTGCACAACCTGCCGATCTGGAATTTCGCCGACTCGGCCGGCAAGTTCGCGAGCGCGCTCGGCGTCTTGAACGACGAGGAAGGTGTGGCCTATCGCGCCACCTTCGTGGTCGACCCCGACAACGTGGTGCAGCACGTCTACGTCACCAATCTCAACGTCGGCCGCAATCCGCAGGACACCCTGCGCGTGCTGGACGCGTTGCAGACCGACGAGCTGTGCCCCTGCAACCGTGCGGTCGGCGGCGACACCCTGAAGGCGGCGTAAGAGGCCGTCACCCTTCCACACCCAACTTCGTCGTGGCCCGGCTTGTCCGGGCCACCCAGCCCAAGACGCCGACCTCATCTGATGCGAAGGGGCATCGGGATGGGTCACCCACCGGGTCGCGCCGCGGCGCGGCCCGCCCCGGGGCAGGCTCAAGCCGGGTGATGACGAGCAGCTATAAGGAGAACTCCCCATGTCCCTCGACGCCCTGCGCGAAACCCTGCCCGCCTACGCCAAGGACCTCAGCCTGAACCTGTCCAGCCTGGCGGCGGAGACCCTGCTCAGCGACCAGCAGAAGTGGGGCGCCTTCGTCGCCTCCGCCCACGCGGCCGGCGCGCCGTCGGTGATCGCCGCGGTGGAGGCTGGCGCCACCGCGGCCGGCCTCTCCGACGAAGCCCGCACCGCCGCCAAGGCGGCCGCCGCGATCATGGGCATGAACAACATCTACTATCGCGCGACCCACCTGCTCACGAACAAGGAGTACGCGAGCCTGCCCGCGCGCCTGCGGATGAACGTGCTGGCCAATCCCGGCGTCGAGAAGGCCGACTTCGAGCTCTGGTCGACGGCGGTCTCGGCGGTGAACGGCTGTGGCATGTGCCTCGACGCCCACGAGGCGGAGCTGAAAAAGCACGGCGTCACGGCCCAGCAGATCCAGGCCGCCCTGCGCATCGCCGCCGTGGTCAATGCGGTCAGTCAGGTGCTGACCGGCGAGGCGGCGCTGGCCGCCTAGTCGGGCTTGCCGGTCTCGATCGACCTCTTCAGTCGCACAAGTTGTTGGCCCAGCACCAAGTCGACAGGGGCGGCCAAGGTTTCGGCCAGGCCGCCCTTGGCGTAGCCGCCGACGTCATAGGTCAGCACCACATCGGTGCCGCCGGCCGACGGTTTCAGCGTGAAGCCCAAATGGCCGGCGGCGCCGGTGAACTGGAGCGGGCCTAGGGCCCCGAAGAGGCGAAGCTGCGTAGCGCCGTCCGCGTAGACGATGCTCATATGGCGCACCGCGCCCCTCTTGAGCCGCTCGCAGAGGCAGCCCGACGCGTCGAACGACAGGTTCTTGGCTTCGCCCGAGAAGGTGTGCTTGGGATCCCACCAGCGGGCCGGGTGCATCAGCCCGTCCCAGACCTTGGCCGGCGTGGCGGCGATCGTGGCCTTTTCGGTCACTTCAAAGCCGGCGGCCGATTTGTCGGTGACCTCGGCGCGCGCGGCGCCCGCTGCCATGACACAGGCCAAAGCCACGCCGATCAGCATTTTCATCTGAGATTTCCCCTAAGCCCGCTCGAAGCTTAGCGGCGCTCCCCAGAAGGCTTCAACCAGACTCGACTGCGCCCCGGGGCGACCGGTGGTCAAAAAGCGACGAACGGCGTCGCGGCCGGGCTCGAACTCGGTGTGGCGGTCCAGATAGCGGGCGAGCGCGTCGGCGGTGGCCTGCGGCTGATGGATCAATGGCGTGCCCGGCGCAAGCGCGGAGCGGAACAGGTCCGCCACGATCTCATAGTGCGTGCAGCCGAGGATCGCGCGATCCGGCGCACGGCCGATCCGCGTGGCGATCGCCTTCACATGGCCCTGGATGGCGGCGGCCAGCTCATCGCGCGGCGCGCCCTGTTCGATCAGGCCGGCGAGCTCGGGACAGGGCTGGGAAAAGACCGCCACGTCCTGGCTGCGCTTGTCGATCTCGATCTCGTAGACGCGGCTGGCGCTGGTCGCCGGCGTCGAGAACACCGCCAGGATGTCGAGTTTCTCCACCTTGTCGCCGCGGCGTTCGGCCTCGTGCTCCCAGGGCAGGCCGGTCGCCGCCTCGATGGTCGGAACGATGATGCCCAGCACGTTCACCGGCCGGCCAAGCTGGCGGCGATAGCCGGGCAGCCAGGTCTGCTGCAGGCGGCGAAGCGCAATGCCCGAGGCGGTATTGCAGGCCAGCACGATCAGGTCGCAGCCTTGCGCGAACAGCCGCTCGCATCCGGCGCGGGTCAGGTCGACGATCTCCTCGCCCCGGCGGCCGCCGTAGGGCGTATTGGCCTGGTCCGCCAGGTAGATGAAGTCCGCCTTCGGGAAGCGCTCCACGAGCCTGTGATGGACGGAAAGCCCGCCCACGCCGGAATCGAACACGCCGATGGCCATGCCCTGGTGTTAGCGACGGACTGCACGGCTGTCATCCGGCGTCACCGTCAGCGCGCCGCAACATTACACGCCCGTCATGTGACGCGGCCGGGGATGACGCTAAGGTCGCGTCGACCTGACGATCCTAGCGGAGCCTCCATGCAACGGCGCACGTTCCTCGCGGCTTCTTCCGCCATGGCCGGAGCCTCCCTGGTTCCGCTCGCGGCCCGTGCGCAAGGCTCCGACACGCTGACGAGGCCCTGGACGGGCCCCTATGGCGGCGTGCCGCCGTTCGACAAGGTCAAGGTCGCGGAGCTTGGCCCCGCCTGGGACACGGCCATGGCCCAGGAGCTCACCGAGATCGACGCGATCGCCAACAACGCCGCGCCGCCCACCTTTGAGAACACCATGGGCGCCCTGGAACGCGCGGGCGCCGCCGGCGACCGGGTCGGCACGATCTACAACATCTGGACCGGCACGCTTTCGACGCCGGAGCTGCGGGCGATCGAAAAGCAGGTCGAGCCGAAGCTGGCTGCTCATCGCGACACGATCCTGCAGAACGACAAGCTCTTCAAACGCGTCGAGGCGGTCTACGAGGCGCGCGACAAGGCCGGCCTGACGCCCGAGCAGAAGCGGCTGGCCTGGGTGCGCTGGAACGCCTTTGTGCGCGCCGGCGCCAAGCTCTCGCCGCAGGCCAAGGCCCGCGTCGCCGAGATCAACAAGGAGCTGGCCGGGCTTTTCACAACCTTCAACCAGAACCTGCTGGCCGACGAGACGGACTACGTCCTCTATCTCGACGAGAAGGACCTCGCCGGCCTGCCGCAGGACGTGCGCGACGCCGCCGCCCAGGCCGCCAAGGAGCACGGCAAGGCCGGTCAGTACGCGATCCTCAATACCCGCTCGTCGATGGATCCGTTCCTGACCTATTCAGACCGACGCGACCTGCGCGAGAAGGTCTGGCGGACGTTCTACGCCCGCGGCGACAACGGCGACGCCCACGACAACAATGCCGGCATCAAGCAGATCCTGAAGCTACGCGCCGAGCGCGCCAAGCTGCGCGGCTATCCCACCCACGCCCACTGGCGCCTGGACGACGCCATGGCCAAGACGCCGGAGAACGCCATGGACCTGATGATGCGGGTCTGGCCCTCGGCGGTCGCGCGCGTCCACCAGGAGGTGGCCGAGATGCAGGCGGTGGCCGACAAGGAAAAGGCGAACCTCAAGATCGCGCCCTGGGATTATCGCTACTACGCCGAGAAGGTGCGGGCGCAGCGCTACGCCCTCGATATGAACGACGTGAAGCCGTACCTGCAGCTCGAAAAGCTGCGTGAAGGCATGCACTGGGCCGCGGGCCAACTCTACGGCTTCGAGTTCACGCCGATCTCCGACGTGCCGGTCCAGCACCCGGACGTGCGCGTCTGGAAGGTGACGCGCGGCGGCCAGCTCGTGGGCCTGTGGTACTTCGATCCCTATGCGCGGACCGGCAAGCGGTCGGGCGCCTGGATGAACGCCTACCGGGCCCAGCAGACCTACGAAGGCAAGATCACCACTATCGTCTCCAACAACGCCAACTTCGTGAAGGGCGCGCCGGGGCAGCCGGTGCTGGTCTCCTGGGACGACGGGATCACCATGTTCCACGAGTTCGGCCACGCCCTGCACGCCTGAATTCGGAGGTGACCTATCCGACGCTCTCGGGCACGCGAGTGGCGCGGGACTATGTTGAGTTCCCCTCGCAGCTCAACGAGAACTGGCTACCGACGCGGCAGGTGCTGAACCGCTTCGCCCTGCACTTTCAGACGGGCAAGCCGATCCCGGCCGATCTGATCGCGAAGATCAACAAGGCCCACACCTTCCGCCAGGGTTTCAATGTCACCGAATACCTGGCCTCGGCGCTGATCGACATGAAGCTGCACCTGGCGGGCGACGCCGACATCGACCCGCGCGCCTTCGAGAAGGACGAACTCGCCAAGCTCGGCATGCCGGCCGAGCTGCCGATGCGCCACCGCACGCCGCAGTTCCAGCACATCTTCGCCTCCGACGGCTATTCGGCGGGCTACTACTCCTACCTCTGGAGCGAGGTGCTGGACCACGACGCCTTCGAGGCTTTCACCGAGAAGGGCGGGCCCTACGACAAGGCGGTCGCCAGGCGGCTGCACGACAATATTATGAAGGTCGGCAACACGGTCGATCCGGCGATCCAGTATCGCGCCTTCCGCGGCCGCGACCCGGACGTGAAGGCCTATCTCCGCGACAAGGGCTTCCCGACCTAGTCGAACAGCGAGGGTTGCGGCGCGGCGCGCGCGGGCTTGGCCCCACGCGGTGGTTTCGGCGGCGCAGGCTCCAGTACCTTCGCGCCCTCTATGGCCAGCAGCTTGACCTTGGTGTTGACGCCGCCCCGCGCCGAGAAGCCGCCGAGCTTGCCGTTCGCCGCAGTGACGCGATGGCACGGCACCACGATCGGCCAGGGGTTCTGGCCCAGCGCCACGCCGACGTCGCGGGCCAGGAGCTTGTCGCCCAGCCGCACCGCGATCTCGCCGTAGGTCAGGGTCTCGCCCGGCGGGATGGCGCGGGCGATCTCATAGACGCGGGCGTTGAAGTCCGGCACGCGGCCGATGTCGAGGGGCACCTCCGACAGGTCGACCTTCTCACCGCGCATGAGCGCGCGGATGCCCTCGATGGTAGGGGCCAGGTCCTGCGGCGCCTCGCTCTCCACGATCCCCGGAAACCGCCGCTCGAAGCTGCGCCGATTGTTCTGAGGGTCGCGCTCCGGCAGGTGCACGCCGACCAGGCCTTTGTCGTTCCAGGCGATCCCCGCCCAGCCGATCTCGGTTTCAAAGAGGGTGTATTGGGTCATGGCGTGAATATAGGGCCGTTCGCGAAGATCGGCTGGCGGCTTTCGGACATGGATCGCAAGTTCCTCCCCCAGCGCGCAGCGCGATCAGGGGGAGGTGGCGCGAAGCGCCGGAGGGGGTTTCATCCACGGCGGTGGCAACCGCGGACATCCTGGACGCCGGAGATGAAACCCCTTCAGTCAGCTTCGCTGACAGCTCCCCCTGTGGGGGAGCATCCTGGTCTGCGGCTTAAATCTCATGGCGGCTAGTTTGCCTTGGGGCCTCGGCTTCTCAAGGACCGGGCTTCGCCCGGCCGCGCCGCGGCGCGCCAGGGGCGCGTCCTTGACAAGCCGAGGCCCCAAGGCTCGCATCTGACTATGAGGTTTAAGGGCGGGTGACATCTGACGATGCTTCTAAAGCTTGCGGCCGCAGTTTTCGCGCTTTGCGCGGTAGCTCAATTTTCCCTGTATTGGGGGATTTTGGCCGAACACAAGCCTGGCCGTTCGCGTGCCGGATTCGCCCTTCTGAAAATACCCCGTCGGGCCGATCTGACCGATCGCGGCGTGGAACTTGCCAAGTGGTGGTGGCGCACGACGACTATCGCCGCGATGGCGTTCGTAGTGGTCCTGGTGCTGCGCCGCTAGACCCCCTTCCTTGACCTCTCCGCCTCTTTGAGCGCATAAGCGCGCCCTTCCGGCGCCAACCTCGGTCAGCGCCCTCCACCGCCACGACCCCCATGCCTACATGGGACGAGGGCGGCGAGGCCCCCCGTCGACGCAATCGTCCACGGGGGTCGACTGCGTTTGGGCTCTAGAGGATCGAATGTTTGACGCACTGACAGATCGGCTCTCCGGCGTCTTCGACCGTCTCAGCGGTCGCGGCGTGCTGCAGGAGAAGGACGTCGACGAGGCAATGCGTGAGGTGCGCGTGGCCCTGCTCGAGGCCGATGTCGCCCTGCCGGTCGTGCGCGACTTCATCGCCAAGGCCAAGGAGCGCGCCACCGGCGAGGCGGTGATCCGCTCCGTGCGGCCGGCCGACCAGGTGGTGAAGATCACCTATGACGGCCTGGTCGAGATGCTGGGCGGCGAGGGCGAGCCCGAGGGGCTGAACCTGTCGCTGAACCCGCCGACCGTGATCATGATGGCGGGCCTGCAGGGCTCGGGTAAGACCACCACCGCCGGCAAGCTGGCGCTGCGGCTGGGCAAGGAGCGCAAGCGCGTCCTCCTGGCCTCGCTCGACACGCGGCGCCCAGCCGCCATGGAGCAGCTCGCCACCCTGGCCAAGCTGGCCGAAGTCGACAGCCTGCCGATCGTCGCCGGCCAGACCGCGCCGGACATCGCGCGCCGCGCGCTGCAGTCGGCCAAGCTACAGGGCTTCGACGTCGTCATCCTGGACACCGCCGGGCGCACCACGCTCGACGAGCAGATGATGAGCGAGGCCGCCGAGATCGCGCGGATCGCCAATCCGTCGGAGACCCTGCTGGTCGCCGACGCGCTCACCGGCCAGGACGCGGTGCGCACCGCCAAGGCCTTCCACGAGCGCCTGCCGCTGACCGGCCTGGTGCTGACCCGCGCCGACGGCGACGGGCGCGGCGGGGCGGCGCTCTCCATGCGCGCGGTCACCGGCCTGCCGATCAAGTTCCTGGGCGTGTCGGAAAAGATCGATGGGCTGGAAGCCTTCGACGCCGCGCGCGTCGCGGGCCGCATCCTGGGCCAGGGCGACATCGTGGCCCTGGTCGAGAAGGCCACCGAGGAGCTGGACGTCGCCAAGGCCGAGGCCATGGCCAAGCGCCTCGCCAAGGGCCAGTTCGACCTCGACATGATGGCC
>Ga0207690_10000452_pt1 | contig 26541 bp, 27 predicted proteins | sample KBSC23metaG_FD_184315 | JGI IMG/M metagenome (GOLD analysis project Ga0207690, IMG submission 184315) | Corn rhizosphere microbial communities from Kellogg Biological Station, Michigan, USA - KBS C2-3 metaG (SPAdes) (version 2) | ecosystem: Host-associated > Plants > Roots > Rhizosphere > Soil ... | reverse complement strand
TGCTGCGGAGACGCGGATTCAACCCGAGCGGGAGATGGAGCTCGAGCATCCGCTCGCGGCCATCCAGATGGGCCTCATCTACGTCAATCCGGAGGGGCCCGGCGGCGTTCCCGACCCGCTGCAATCCGCGCGGGACATCAAGATCACCTTCGAGCGGATGGCGATGAGCCATGAAGAGACCGTCGCGCTCACTGCCGGCGGCCACACGTTCGGCAAGGCGCACGGCGCCGGAGATCCGAGCCTGGTCGACGCCGCACCCGAGGCGGCCGACATCACCTTGCAGGGCCTCGGCTGGGCAAGCGCGCACGAGAGCGGTTTCGGCGAGCATACGATCACCAGCGGCATCGAAGGCTCGTGGGTGAACACGCCGACGCAATGGTCGGACAATTATTTCAGGCTGCTGCTCGACTATGAGTATGAGCTGGTGCGGTCGCCTGCCGGCGCGCAGCAGTGGCAGCCGATCAACCAAAAGCCGGAGGACATGGCGCCGGCGGCGCACGACCCCTCGAAGCGCGTGCCGACGATGATGACGACGGCCGACATGGCGCTGAAGATGGACCCGGAGCTGCGCAAGATTTCCGAAAAATTCCGCAACGACCACGAAGCGTTCAAGGACGCGTGGGCGCGGGCCTGGTTCAAGTTGACGCACCGCGACATGGGTCCGAAGAGCCGCTACCTCGGCCCGGAAGTGCCGCAAGAGGACCTCATCTGGCAGGACCCGGTTCCGGCCGGGCGGACACCTTCGGACGCCGATGTTGCCGCGTTCAAGTCGAAGATCCTGGATGCCGGCTTCAGCATCGGACAGCTGGTCAAGGCCGCGTGGTCGTCGGCGTCGACCTATCGCCGTTCCGATCATCGCGGCGGCGCCAACGGCGCGCGGGTCCGGCTTGCGCCCCAGAGAGACTGGCAGGTCAACGAGCCGGAAGAGCTTGGACGAGTGCTTGCGAAGATCGAAGAACTGCGCGGGTCCTTGTCCATGGCCGATGCGATCGTCCTGGCCGGGACTGCAGCGGTCGAGAAGGCGGCGCGAGACGGCGGTTCCAACATCGAGGTGCCGTTCGCCGGCGGACGCGGCGACGCCACGCAGGAATGGACCGACGAGGAAAGCTTCGCGGCGCTGGAGCCTGCGGCCGACGGCTTCCGCAACTACCTCAAGAGCAAGCATTCGGTTCGGACCGAGGAATTGCTGATCGACCGAGCGCAACTGCTCGGCCTTTCGGCGCCCGAGATGACGGTGCTGCTCGGCGGGCTTCGCGTGCTCGGCGCCAATTACCAGGACCGGCCGGAGGGCGTGTTCACCAATCGCAAGGGTCAGCTAACCAACGATTTCTTCGTCAACCTGCTCGACAACGACACCTTCTGGGAAGTGGTCGACGACAGCGGCGACGAGGAGTTCATCGGCTACGACCGCGGCGCCAAGGAGCAGAATGGGCGGCAGGAGAAATGGCGGGCGACGCGAACCGACCTGATCTTCGGTTCGAACAGCCAGCTGCGCGCGACTGCCGAGGTTTATGCCGAGCGGGGCGGCGAGGAGAAGTTTGTGCGCGACTTCGTCAAGGCCTGGACGAAGGTCATGAACGCCGACCGTTTCGACCTGCCGCAGAGCAACACGCCGACCGAGCCGGTGGGCATCGCCGAGCCTCAAATGGCAAAATAGTTACGCGGCAGGGTTGCGTGGCGCGATGGGGGCGGCGGCTCAATCGCACGTCCCCTCAAGCGCCGGGTCGCGCGGCGCGGACGAAACGACCGGCTCGAGGTCGGGGATGAGGGCGCGGGCGAGCCTGCGCAATGTGATCGCGAGAAGCTGAAACTCACTCTCGCGCGGGCTCGAGCGGCGCCAGATCAGCGCCACCCGGCGGAAGCCGTGGTCGGACTCCAGCCGCTTCACCTCGACGCTCGTACCGCCGAGGATGCCGGTTTCGATCGCCATTCCCGGCACGAAGGTCAGTCCAAGCCCATTGTCGACCATCTGCACGAGCGTGTGCAGCGACGTTCCCATCATCGAGGCGTGGGCGCGGATTTCCGGGCGGTTGCAGGCGGAAAGCGCGTGGTCCTTGAGGCAGTGGCCGTCCTCGAGGAGGAGCAGGCGGTCCTCGTCGATCGCCGCCGCTTTGACCGAACGCCCGCGCGGTGCTTCGCCGGGCGGGAAGGCAACGTACAGCGGATCGTCGAAGAGCGGCGCAGAATCCACTTCGCCGCAGCCAAAAGGGAGGGCGAGCAAGACGCAGTCCAGCTGCCCGCGGTGAAGCGCCTCGCAGGCGGCGTTGCTGGTTTCCTCGCGGAGATAGAGCTTGAGATCGGGCCATTCGCTTCGGAGCCGCGGCAGCATCGCTGGGAGGAGGAAGGGGGCGATGGTCGGGATCACGCCCATCCTGAGTTCGCCGTGCAGCGGCTGGCCCTCGGCGCGGGCCATCTCGCCGAGCTCTTCGGCCTCGCGGAGCACGCGGATCGCCTTGTCCGCGACTTTCTCGCCGAGAGCGGTGAATCGGACCAGGCGGCGGGTTCGCTCGACCAGGGTGACGCCGAGCAGGGCCTCCAGCTCGCGAAGGCCGGCGGAAAGCGTCGACTGGGTCACGAAGCAGGCCGACGCCGCCTTGCCGAAATGGCCGTAGCGCCGGAGCGCCACCAGATATTGCAGCTGCTTGAGGCTTGGCAGGTGGATCGACATTAATCGATAAATCCAATCACTGACAGCCGTATAATCAACTTGAACGATTGGCGCCAGCGCCCTACATGCTGCAGTGCAGCACGAAAGAACGCTGCAACGCAAAAAAAATTCATGGAGGAACACCGAATGCTTACCGTTGGGGACAAGCTTCCCGCTCTCACTCTGCCGGTCCAGCAGGGCACGTCCGCGCTGCCTGCCGGCGAGACGATCGATCTTGGCCAGACCAACGGCAAGTGGAAGGTGCTCTTCTATTGGCCCAAGGACTTCACCTTCGTCTGCCCGACCGAGATCGTCGGCTATGGCGAGCTGAAGGCCGACTTCGCCGACCGCGACGCCGATCTCATCGGCGCTTCGACCGACACCGCGCATGTCCACTTCGCGTGGCGGCGCTCGGACGAGCAGCTGGCCGGCGCCGACTTTGCGTGGATCGCTGATAACCGGAAGGCTCTCGCCGAAGCGCTGGGGATCCTCGACAAGGAAGAGGGCGTTGCCCTCCGCGCGACGTTCATCGTCGATCCGGACAACGTCATCCAGCATGTGACCGTGAACGGGCTCAATGTCGGCCGCAACCCGGCCGAGGCGCTGCGTGTCCTCGACGCTCTGCAGACCGACGAGCTGTGCCCGTGCAACTGGACGCCCGGCGAAGAGGTGCTCAAGCCCGCCGCCTAAGTCCCTTCTCCTCCCAACCCTCGGGAGGAGCTTCCGGCCGGCGCGCCCCCTTAGCCGGCCGCGAGCAGGGGCGGGTCTCCCCAGGCCCGCCCCTTTTTCTTGCCCCACAGGAGACATCATGTCGCTCAAGCAATTCGCCGAGGCCCTGCCGGATTATGCCAAGGACATCCGGCTCAATCTCGGCTCGATCCTTTCCGACCAGCTGCTGCCGCAGGAGCGGAAGCTCTCGCTGCTGCTCGCCTGCGCGCATGGGTCCGGGCATAAGCCTCTCGTCGATGCCGCTGAGGCTGAAGCCGCGGGCAAGCTGACCGACGTCCAGGCGAATGCCGCGCGCGGAGCAGCCGCGGTGATGGCCATGAACAACGTTTACTACCGTTTCGTCCACCTCGTCGCGAACCCGGAATATGGCAAGATGCCCGCGCGGCTGAGGATGAATTTCATCGGCTCGCACGGCATCGCCAGGGACGAGTTCGAGCTGATGAGCCTCGCCGTTTCGGCGATGAACGGCTGCGGGATGTGCATCGACAGCCACGAGCGCGTGCTTCTGGAGCACGGCGTGAAGCCCGATACGATCCAGTCCGCGGTGCGGATTGCGGCGGTAATGAAGGCGCTCGCGACGGTCCACGCGACGGCGTGATGCTCAGGCGGTCAGCAGCCTTACGGATACGACGAGGAGTGTCACTGCAAGGACTGGCCGGAGAACCGCGTCAGACGAGCGGGTCGCAAGCATTGAGCCGACGATGATTCCGGGAATCGAACCGGCGAGCAGTGAAAGCATCAGGGTCACGTCGACCGATCCCATGAGCCAGTGCCCGATTCCGGCGATGAGGGTCAGCGGCACGGCATGGGCGATGTCGCTGCCGGCGATCCGCGCGACGGGCAGCTTGGGATAGAGGATCAGAAGCGCCGTCGTGCCCAACGCGCCGGCGCCGACCGAGGTGATCGAGACGAGCACTCCGAGCGTCGCTCCGATGACGACGGTCAAGCGCCTCACCCGCCCGCCGTCGAGAGCATGAATATGGCCGCCGGCCCAACGCAGGATCCACGGCCGAAACAGGACGGCAAGGCCTGTCAGCAACAGAGCGACGCCGAGAAGCAAGTTGAGAACGAGCGAGCTCTGCGCCCCGGTCACTCCGAAATAGGCCATCGCGCCGAGCGTGAGGATCGCCGTCGGAACGCTTCCGCTCGCAAGCGCGCCGACGATTTTCCAGTCGACCGTCTCGCCCTTGTGATGAACGGCCGTGCCCACGCTCTTCGTCACCGAGGCGTAGAGCAAGTCCGTACCGACGGCGGTCGCCGGGTGGAATCCGAACAAGAGGACGAGCAGCGGAGTCATGAGCGACCCGCCCCCGACTCCGGTCAGACCGATGAGCGCGCCCACGAGGAATCCCGCCAGCGAATAGAATGGATTGTACGCGGAAAAGATCGCTGCCCCCTAGCTCACACGATCAAAAGGCATGAAATTCCTGCGTTTTGCCCCGACTGGAGCGCGCTGCTTTGCCCAAGCGATGGGGCTTGGCAAGGGGGAGATATGTCTAGTCGACAACTCGGCTTTTATTTGCGGTGGACAACACTTAAATTGCGGCTCCAACGGCAAAGGGAATTCCGCGCTTGCAGTCCGGACTGATCGCCTACCTCGACTCCGTCAAATCTCGCGATCCTGCGGCGCGCTCGCGCTGGGACGTGCTGTTCTATCCCGGCGTCTGGGCGCTCGGGCTCCACCGCTTCGCGCATTGGTTGTGGGAGGGGCGGCTATTTTTCCTCGCGCGGCTCGTCAATCACCTGGCGCGCTTCCTTACCGCGATCGACATCCATCCGGGTGCGAAAATCGGCCGGCGATTCTTTCTCGACCATGGCTTCAGCGTGATCGGGGAGAGCGCCGAAATCGGGGACGACGTGACCATCTACCAGCATGTGACGCTGGGCGGGACGAACCCGACGACGGGCGTCGCGGGCAAGCGGCACCCCACCATCCGCTCGGGCGTCGTGATCGGATCGGGAGCACAGGTTCTGGGGCCGATCGAGGTCGGTGAAGGCGCGAAGATCGGAGCCAACTCGGTCGTAACCAAGGATGTCGTGCCGCGCTCGACCGTCGTCGGCATTCCGGCCAAGCCCGTGCCGGTCGGGGCGATCCACTACAGTCCCGGATTCATGCCCTATGGCACTCCGTGCGGCGAGGATTGCGACCCCGTCCGGGTCCGGATCAACGAGCTCGAGCATGAGCTCGACGAGCTGCGCGCCGAGCTCGAGCGATTGAAGGCCGCGCGCCAGCCACAGCCGAAGGTGAAGAGCGCTTGAGCGTCGTCGCGCCGTTCCCGCCTCGTGGGGACCGGCGCTCAATCGCCACGTTCGATCGTAGGGAGCTGATGCGGATCCTCGACCTCTACGGCCGGATGGTCGCGGCAGGGCATTGGCGCGACTACGCGCTCCGGATCGATCCCGACGTGGCGGTGTTCGCCGCCTACCGGCGGCACAGTGAGCGCCCCGAGGTCCGCATAGAGAAACGCCCCGAGCTTCGGCTGAAGCAGGGGGCGTTCGCTCTGGTCGGCGAGCATGGCGTGGTGCTCAAGCGGGGCCACGAGCTTTCGCTTGTGCTTGCCCCGCTCGAGCGCCGGCTCATGCGGCTTGTTGGCTGACGTGCGCCGGCCGGTCGAGGGTCGGCAGCCGCTCCTGGAGGTTTGACGGAAGACGCCGGACGACGAGGCCCCGCGCCTGATGCCAATAGGCCGAGAGCAGAAGCAGCGCCGAGCCGATGATGAGCGCGGTCAGTGCGACGTTGAGCTCGACCGCGCCAAACTGCTTGAACAGCTCTGTCAGTGCATACAGCACATAGGCCAGCGCCGAGACGAGCAGCGCGCGGCGGTCGATCGCAAGCGCGGTGAGGCCGAAGAGGACATAGAGTCCGACAACCAGCAGCGCCTCGCCTGTGCCCACCGCGCCATTGTTGAGGCCGATCAACGTGAAGATCGGATGCGCGATCATCGGCGCTGCAAGCAAGTGGAGCCAGAAAGCGACGTCGGCCCTGCGCGTCGTGCGGGTACGGTCGGATGCATCCCACCACATCGCGAACAGGAAGACGCCGATGCCGAGCAGAAGGACGAAGCCGAGGATCAGGTTCTTCGCACTCTCCGTGTCGCCCGGCTGGACGATGGCAACGACGACCGCGAGGAACAGGCCGGCGACGGCGGCTGCTCCAGCAGCCACCGTGATCGGCACGTGGAACCGGCGCCAGTGCAGCCAGGCCGCGGCCGCCGCGATGGCGGCGCTGATTCCGCCGACCGTCGCGGGGAGAAGCTGACTATTGTCGTTGAAGCGGTCCGCTCCAATGACCTGGACCAGCCCGAATGCCGAGGTCATGAGCACCCCGCCGACGAAGGCGAGGAGCAGGAGGATCGACGGAAGCGCCATCCGGCGCCGTGCCGTGAAGAACAGAGCGAGCGGCCAGGCGGTCGCGGCAACGGCGAGCGGCGCGATGAAGCTCGGCCCGCCCTCGCCATGCTCGGAGATCATCAGGCCGGCCGACTGGCCGATGCTCTGACCGATCCAGCCGACGGCGAACAGCAGGATCGCAGCGGCGATCGAGACGAAGATGTCGTTGAATCCGGTGAGGAGCCGGAACTGTTCTTCATCGGCGATGACGCTCGAGCGCTGTCCTTCGACATGCGCGCGGAGCGCGTCGGCGGCCTCGGCGCTGATTACGCCGGAGGCGACTGCGTCGTCGAGTTCCTGCTGGCTGTACATTCCCCGTTCTCCTGAAAACCGGCGGGAGAATAGGTCCAGTGTATTACAGTGTCAATACAGCATGGCGTTTCCCGAGTCGGCTGTGGAAGCTGAACAGCGGTTCAGCCCGAATCGGCACAGCTCGAATGTCAACGCTAAATTTGAACCTCAGCGCCTCTTCCCGCGTTGTGGGGGCAAAGAGAGCTTTTAAAGGTATTTGAAGGTGATAACCCGGTTTCTGGCCGGCGCCGCGAGTGCGGCGCTGCTGGTTCTTTCTGCACCCACTTCCGCTGCTGCAGCGAGCCCCGAGCTTCCCGCAGCTTCCATTGTCTCCCCGGCTGCCACCCAGGCGGTGAACGCCTTTTACGCGAGGCGCGGCAATGCTCCGCTGTGGCTCCGTGGAGGCGAGGCCACGAGCGCGGCCCGGGACCTGACCGGAATTCTCGAGCGCGCACCGCTCGACGGGCTCGACAGCGGCCCGGCGCTCGCGGCACAGGCGCAGGCGCTGATGGCGCGAGCTTCGGCCGGCGATGCTGCTGCCGCGGCGGCCGCAGATCGCCTGCTTTCGGCCGCATGGGTCAGTTATGTAGACGTTCTGCAGCGGCCGCCTTCGGGGATGATCTTCGCCGATGCATGGGTCGCGCCGAGGCGCGACAGCCCGATCCAGATTCTCCAGCGCGCCGCGGCGGCGCCGTCGCTGGCATCTTACGTCCGGTCGGTGTCGCAGGTGAATCCGCTCTACGCCCAGCTGCGCGATGCGGCATGGGCCGCGATGCAGTCCAACGGCGGAGCGCTCGATCCGCGCGTGCTCACCAGCCTCGACCGCGCCCGCGAACGGCCGTTCCAGCACAAATATGTAATGGTCGATGCAGCCGGGGCGCGCCTGTACATGATCGAGGACGGCCGGATCGTCGATTCGATGAGGGTCGTGGTCGGCAAGGCTGGCCCGCACACCCAGACGCCCATGCTTGCAAGCACGATCTATTATGCGACGCTCAACCCGTATTGGCACGTATCGCCCGAGCTGGTTCGGTCGCTGACCGCCAAGAACGTTCTCGACCAGGGCATCGGTTATCTGACCAGCCGCGGCTACCAGGTGCTGCCCGCGGACGGCAGCGAGGAGCTGCTCGATCCGAAGAAAGTCGATTGGCGCGCCGTTGCCGACGGAAGCCTGAAGGTCCGAGTCCGGCAGCTGCCGGGGCCGGCGAATTCGATGGGCGAAGTGAAGTTCGGCTTCCCCAACGCCTACGACATCTATTTGCACGACACGCCGGTGAAGGCGCTGTTCAGCGAGGATGACCGGGACCTCAGCCATGGCTGCATCCGGCTCGAGAATGCCGAGGCGTTAGCGCGGTGGATGATGGGGCGTAATCCCCAGGCGCGGTCGGATCAGCCCGAGTTGCACGTCGAGCTGCCGACGCCGGTGCCGATCTACATCACCTACCTGACCGCGCAGGCGCATGACGGCCAACTGAGCTTCGTCGACGACATTTATGGCCGCGACGGGGCGGCGACCGAGGTTGCAGCGCTAAGGTAGAGTGTGCGCGGCTGGATCGCTCCAGCCGCGCCCTTCGTCAGACCGAGACTTCGTCCATCGACGTGAGCTTGGGGGTGGGGATCCCGCTCGCCTTGAACTGCTCGGTCAGCTCCAGCTTGCGGGCGGCGAGCTGCTCGCCGAGCGCGTCCATGTCGAGCCCGGCCTTGCGCGCCTGGGCGAACAGGCCCTCCATCCTCTTCTCTTCTTCCTGGACGTGGTGCTCGATCTCTTCCTGGAGGACCTTGACCTTGGCGTCGTAGAATTCATCGCCCGCCTCGCCGCCGATGATCTCGGCGATCAGGACCTTGGCCCCGTCATGCTCGACATAGCTTTCCTTCAGCAGATCCTCATCGACCTTGCCTTCGCAGGCCGGGTAGAAAATCTCTTCCTCGATCTCGGCATGGACCGACAGTTCCAGGCAGATCTCCTCGGCCAGGCTCTGCTTGCGGCCGTCGCCGCTGGCCTTCTGGAACTTCTCGAACAGGTCTTCGACGGTGCGGTGATCCTGCTTCAAAAGCGCGATCGCATCCTGCTGCTTGGTGTCCGCCATAACTCATACTCCCTGTTGGTTCGTGCGGGGCGAAACCAACGTGGAGGCTTGGATGTTCCTGCTGTCGTATGCGTCATGAAAGCGTCACCGTCGAAGCGCCGGCGGGCCTCGATTTCAAGGCCGCCGGCTACGTCGTTTCGATCGTCAGCGTCCTGTTCCTGGGCGCGGTCGCCTGGACCAAGGAAAATCCGCCCGGCTGGTATTACCCCGTCCTGATTATCGGGATGGCGACATCGATCATCGGAATGGGCTTCCGCTATCTCGCGCATCTCCGTCAGAAGCGCGAGTTGCACGAGGCAAAGGCCGAAGCCGAAGGGCGCTAGTGCCCGCCGTCGCCGCTGTCGCTGGTCTCGCTGTCATTTTCCGCGATCGATTCCGACGGCGACGTCTGGAGCTGCATCCAGTCGCGGAAGGGGAGGTGGTAGATCATGTCCATCACCTCGAACTCGAGCCCGCCGGGGCGCCACGTATCGCTGTTCCATAAGGCAACGACCCCGCTCTTCTTCTGGGGGTCGAACAGGATCAGCGACCGGTAGCCCTTGATCCCGCCGCGATGGCCGACGATGCGGTGGCCGGCGTAATCGTAGCTTCGAAAGCCGTAGCCGTACCAGGCGGTCTCGACACGCTCGAGGAACTTGCGGAGACGGGCGCGCTCGGTCGGGGTCTTCACGTAGCGGGCATGGATCGTGTCCAGCACCTGGCCGTCGAGGACGTCGGGCATCTCGCCCATCTGCGCTTCCATCCACAGCGCCATGTCCTTGATGTTGCTGTTGATGCCGCCGGCCGCCGGGACCTTGTAATAGGTGTCGCTCATCGGCCAGGGGCGCTTGCCGGCGCTGTGCGGGCGGGCCCAGCTCTTGCTGGATTCGATGCCCGCGAGCGAGACGCTTCCGCTGGTCATGCCGATCGGGTTGAAGAGGTAGCGCTTGACCGCCTGCTCGTACGGCATGTGGGTGATGCGCGAGACCATCTCGCTCGACGCGTCGTAGGCCACGTTCTGATAGTCCCAGCAGGTGCCGGGCGCGCAGACGGCGTTCAGCTGGCCGAGCTGGGTTCTTAGCAGGCTCGGGTCCTGGCCCTCCTCGAGCTTGTTGTCATAGGCGTTTCGGTAGAGGCCGAGGCGGTGCGAGAGCAGGTCGCCGACGGTGGCGATCCGCTCGTTGCCGTTGGGAAGCTTCAGGTCGGGCGCGTAGTTCGCGACGGGCGCGCCGAGGTCGATCTTGCCCTGCTCGGCGAGCTTGGCGACCATTGTCGCCGCCACGCCCTTGGAGCAGGATGCCCAGCGGAAGACGGTCGCCGGAGTGACTGGGTCACCGGAGCCAGCCTCGGTCTCGCCATAGCCCTTTAGGAAGGTGATGCGGCCGTTTTCGACGACGCCTACGGCGAGGCCGACCATCGCGGGCTTTTGCATCAGCTGCTGGAGCCGAGCGTCGAGCAGCCGGTAGTCGATGTCGCGGCGGGAATCGGTCGACAGCGATGCAAGCTTCAGATGGGCGGCCGCGATCTCTTTATTGTGCCGCTCCTCGGTATGCGGACGCATCGCCAGGAGCGACGCGCCCATCACGAGTACGAGCGCGCCAAGCCCTAGCTTGCTTGCAGTCTTCAACAGCCTTTCTCCCCACCCTCTACCGCGGTGTGACGGGGCGGAGCCTTCGCCTCAACGCCGCATTGAAAGCGGTTGCGGTGAACCGACTCTCACTTGCGACGAACGGGCATATGGCTATGAACGCCCAGGCGCTTCGAAAGCGCCGCCGGGAGCCCGATGGGATGAATTTCCTGAAGACCTTGTTCTGGGTGCTGGTGGCGGTCATCGTGGTGCTGTTCGCAAGCCGCAACTGGGCGCCGGTGACGTTGAATTTGTGGGGCGACATCCAGGCGGACGTGAAGATCCCGATCCTGCTGCTGATCGCGTTCCTTTTCGGTTTCCTTCCGACCTGGCTTCTGATGCGCACCCGAATCTGGTCGTACCGCAGACGCGTCGAAGCGCTCGAGCGAAGCCGCGCCATGCCCGTCGCGGCGCCCGCGGTGGAAGAAGGAGAAGCTGTCGAATGACCCCGATTTTCGTCGCCCTGGACACGCAGGACGTCCACCGCGCGGCAGCGATTGCGCGAGATGTGAGCGGGGTCGCGGCCGGCGTGAAGCTCGGCCTCGAATTCTTCTGCGCGAACGGCGACGAGGGCGTGATCCGAATCGCCGAGCATGGGACTCAGGTCTTCCTCGACCTCAAGCTGCACGACATCCCGAACACGGTCGAGAAAGCCGTCCACGCGCTCGCGCATCTCCAGCCGGCGATCCTGACCGTGCATGCGGCCGGCGGCCGGGCGATGATGGCGGCTGCGAAGGCGGCCGCGCCGCCGCAAACGAAGGTTGTCGGAGTGACCGTGCTCACGAGCCTCGACCAGGCGGACCTTTCGAGCATCGGGGTCGAGGGCTCGCCGGAGAGTCAGGTCGAGCGGCTGGCAGCGCTTGCGCGCGAAGCCGGGCTCGACGGGATCGTCTGTTCGGGAGCCGAAGTGGCGGCAGTCCGGGCTTCTTGGCCCGACGGCTTCCTGGTCGTGCCGGGGGTTCGGCCCGCCAGCTTCGACGCGGGCGATCAGAAGCGGATCGTCACTCCGCACGAGGCACTGTCGGACGGCGCCTCGGCGCTGGTGGTCGGGCGGCCGATTACCCAGGCCGTCAATCCGCGCCGCGCGATCATGGACATCGTGGCGTCGCTGGAGCAGACGCCCGCCTGAACGAGGATATGAGATGAGCTGGCTCGACCGCGTCAGAAGCGGCATTCCATTCCTGCCCAAGCGGCAGACCGCGGAAAATCTGTGGCACAAGTGCAGCAAGTGCGGGACGATGGTGTTCGTCAAAGAATGGGAAGAGAATTATAGCGTTTGCCCGCGCTGCAACTTCCACGACCGGATCGGGCCGACCAAGCGTTTCGAGCAATTGTTCGATGCGGCGGAGTATGAGCTGCTGCCTGCGCCAGAAGTTCGCGAGGATCCGCTCCGCTTCAAGGACACGAAGCGCTACACGGATCGATTGAAAGCAGCGCGAGCGAAGACTGGCGAACGGGACGCGCTGATCAACGCAAAAGGTAGGCTGGATGGCCGTCCGGTCGTCATCGGCGTGCAGGATTTCGCCTTCATGGGTGGCTCGATGGGAATCGCGCTCGGCACGGCTTTCCTCGCCGGAATTCGGGCGGCGATTGCGGCTAAATGTCCATATGTGATCTTCACTGCTTCCGGCGGCGCTCGCATGCAGGAGGCAATCCTCTCGCTGATGCAGCTTCCGCGGACCACCGTCGCCATCGCTGAGCTGAAGGAAGCCGGCCTGCCTTACGTTGTCGTGCTGACCGATCCGACGACGGGCGGGGTGACCGCCTCCTATGCGATGCTTGGAGACGTGCAGATTGCCGAGCCGGGGGCTTTGATCGGGTTCGCCGGGCAGCGCGTGATCGAGCAGACGATCCGCGAGAAGCTTCCGGAGGGCTTCCAGCGCGCGGAATATCTGCTGGAACACGGGATGATCGACATGGTCGTCTCGCGCGGCGACCTTCGGGAGAAACTCGGACTTCTCATCGCCTTTCTCGCACCGGAGGCGAAAGAAGCCGCCTGATGGCGGACTTCGCCCGCTCTACCAACCCTCGGGTCCAGGAACAGCTCGACCGCCTGTCGAAGCTGTCGCCCGCGGGCGACCGCCTCGGGCTCGAGCGGATCGCCGCACTGCTCGAGCGGATCGGCCGTCCGCAGGACGCGCTTCCGCCGGTGTTTCACGTTGCGGGAACCAATGGAAAGGGGTCCACGGTCGCGTTCCTGCGGGCCGCGCTCGAGGCAAGCGGGCATAAGGTCCATGCCTTCACCAGCCCGCACCTCGTGCGTTTCAACGAGCGGATACGGATCGCCGGACGGCTGATCGGGGACGACGAGCTAGCGCAACTCCTCACCGAGGTGATCGATGCTGGGGCGGGGATCGAGCCGAGCTTCTTCGAGGTCGCGGCAGCCGCGGCGCTTCTGGCCTTTGCACGGACGCCGGCCGATGCCTGCATTCTCGAGGTGGGCCTTGGCGGCCGGCTCGATGCGACCAACGTGATCGAGCGGCCGCTGGTAACCGGCATCGCCAACCTCGCGCTCGATCACCAGCAGTTCCTCGGCAACGGATTGCCGGACATTGCCGGGGAGAAAGCCGCAATCGCCAAGCGCGGGGTTCCGCTGGTTACGCAGCTCTATCCGCCTACGATCGGGAGCAGCATCGAGGAAATCGCGCGGGAGCGCGGGGCGATCTGGCTTCCGCGCGGCGGCGTGTGGGATGCGATCGCGCGACAGGGCAAGCTCCGTTATCGCGACGAGCAGGGCGAGCTGGTCCTGCCGCTGCCGCGCTTGCCCGGGCGGCACCAGGCGATGAACGCGGCGCTGGCGATCGCGATGCTGCGGCACCAGGAGAAGCTGCACGTACCTTCGTCGGCGCTAAGCGCGGCGATGGGATGGGCGGACTGGCCGGCACGGCTGCAGCATCTGGCCCCGGGGCCGCTGGTGGGGGATCGCGAGGTCTGGCTCGACGGCGGGCACAATCCCTCCGCTGCGCGGCAGATCGCGACATTCGTCAAGCATCGCTTCGATGGCGGCCGACCGCTCCACATCGTCTTCGCCAGCCTCGCGACCAAGGACCCGCCCGGGATGCTCGAACCGTTCCGCGGCGTGGTCGAGCGGGTCCACGCGGTGCCGATTCCGGACCATGCGTGCTTCACGCCGAGCGATTTGGTGGAGATCGCGGGCCAGCTCGGCTTTCCGGCCGATGCCCATGACAGCGTCGAGGAGGCGCTGCATTCAGTGCCGACCGACGCGCGGGTCCTGATCTTCGGGTCGCTATACCTCGCCGGAGTCGTGCTCGCGGAGAACGATCAGGTCCCCGACTGAACGGGCTTGCCGGTTTCGTCCTGGGGATGGGCCGCGCGCACATCGCCGCTGCCCGCCACGCCCGCGCTGCCGATCGACTGGTCGATCAGCCCCGCGCGCATCATGAACCAGAACAGGATGATTCCGGGCACGGCGAGGACGGTCGTCAGCAGATAGAAGTTCACGTAGCCGATGGCGTCGATCAGGGCGCCGGCGGTCGTGCCGGTCAGGAACCTGCCAACCACGCTCGCGGCCGCCGAGATCAGCGCATATTGCGAAGCGGTGAACCTCAGGTCGCAGAGCGCCGAGAAGTAGGCGACGACGCACACGCCGCCGATGCCGCTCGCGATATTCTCGAACCCGATCGCGCCCGCCATGCCGATGTTGCTGTGCCCGCTCATCGCAAGCAGCGCGAAGCTGAAGTTGGAGACCGCCATCAGGAAAAGGCTGATCAGGACCGACCGCTTCATCCCCAGCTGCGCATAGAGGATGCCGCCGATGAAGATGCCGATGAGGTAAGCCCAGAAGCCGACTCCGACGTCGTAAAGCGCGATCTCGTCATTGCTGAAGCCGAGATCGTCGAAGAGCAGGCGGAAGGTGAGGTTGGCGAGCGTGTCGCCGATCTTGTGGAGCAGGATGAAGAGGAGAACCAGAAGCGCGCCCTTGCGCTGGAAGAACTCGACGAAGGGCCGCCAGATCGCCGCGACGGTCCGCGAGACGCCCTTCTTCTCGGCCGGAGCACGGTGTCGCTTCGGCTCCCCGATGACCAGCGCGGTGATCATCGCCGGAAGAGCGAGCGCGGCGCAGGCCAGATAGGCAGCGTGCCAGTCGTATCGCGCCGCGACCACGAGCGCGAGCGCGCCTGCGCCCGCCGATCCGATCCGCCAGCCATATTGCGACATGCCCGAGCCCACGCCGAGCTGCCGTGGCTCGAGGATCTCGATCCGGTAGGCGTCGATCACGATGTCGAAGGTCGCGCCTGCGAGACCGACGAGGACCGCTGCAGTGACGGTCGAGCCGAGGCTCGCGGAAGGGTCGACCAGCGCCAGATTGACGACCGCGGTCATGACCAGGACGCCCGCAAGCAGCATCCACGAAACGCGCTGCCCGAGCTTTCCGATCAGCGGCAGCTGCACGCCATCGACGACCCAGGACCAGAGCGGCTTCAGATTGTAGATCAGGAAGGCGAGGGTGAAGGCGGTGATCGTCGACTTGTCGATGCCGTCCTGCTTCAGGCGCGTGGTCAGCGTCGCGCCGATCATCGCATAGGGAAAGCCGGACGAAATGCCGAGGAAGAGCGAGGCGAGCGGGGCGGCTTCCGTGTACGGACGGACCCCCGCGGGAAGCGCCGAGCGCCAGCCGCCGATCTCTTGCGCCTCAGCTGTCATGCATTCCCCTCCCGAGCCGGCCCGTGGCCCATTCTTAGAGTGGTTTCACGACCTGCCTAGCCCCGCGGTGAACGGCTCACCGGCTAGTCGGCTTCGTCGACCGCGATGTAGAGCTCGACGCCCTTCGGCGGTTTCACTTTCTCGCCCTGGAGGTGGCGGTCGACGCATTCGATCGCCTTGCACAACTGGCGCTCGGTATAGGGTTTCATCAGGCAGCCGACCGCGACCTCGTGAGCCCCGGCATAGGCATGGCCGGTGGCGAAGAGGGTTGGCACGCCGCGCTCCTTGGCGGCGGCGGCGAGCTCGATTCCGGTCCGGTCGCCCCGCAGCCGAACGTCGCTAAGGATCAAATGGACGACTTCGCGTTCCAGGACTCGAAGCGCCTCGTCGAGGTCGTCGACGGTCGCAACGACCTCGTAACCGGCATCGCCGAGGAAATTCTCATTGTCGAACGCGGTCAGCGGCTCATCCTCGACAATGAGGATACGCTTGACGACCTGCTTACGCTTCCCGAACAGCATTTCCGGTCCCGATCATGCCCTCGCCCCCGCAACGAACGACCAAGCGTCCAGTGCCGCCGCGGCGCGGCCCGAGGCGCACTGTGCCCGGCGCGCCACAAAAGGAGCGCGACGGACCGCAGCGTATCGCCAAGCTGCTCGCGCGCGCCGGAGTCGCCTCGCGGCGCGAAATCGAGCGCATGATTGCCGAAGGCCGCATCGCGCTCAATGGGGAAAAGCTCACCACGCCGGCGACTTTGCTCGAAAATCTCGATGGCGTGGCGGTCGACGGAAAGCCGGTGCGGCCTGCGGCGGCAACGCGGCTGTTCCGTTTCTACAAGCCCCAGGGCACGCTCACCGCGGAGCGCGACCCGAAAGGGCGGGCGACGATCTATGACCGCCTCCCCCCCGGTCTGCCGCGGGTGATGCCGGTGGGGCGGCTCGACTATTTGACCGAAGGGCTGCTGCTGCTCACCAATGACGGGGGATTGAAGCGCCAGCTCGAGCTCCCGAGGACGGGCGTGGTCCGGACCTACCGCGCGCGGGCGTTCGGGCCAGTCAGTCAGGATCAGCTCGAGCAGCTTGCCGAAGGGGTGACGATCGAGGGCATTCATTATGGCTCGATCAACGCGAACCTCGAGCGCCGCACCGGGAGCAATTGCTGGATCGAGATGAGCCTGACCGAGGGCAAGAACCGGGAGGTGCGGCGGGTGCTCGCGCATCTGGGTCTTCAGGTGTCGCGGCTGATCCGAACCGCCTACGGGCCGTTCACCGTCGAGGAACTCGATCCTGGCAAAGTGGACGAGATCGACGGGGGCGAGCTGGACGCTTTCCGCAAGACTTTGCGATGAGGATCATCGCCGGCGAATGGCGGGGCCGGACGATCGAGGCGCCGCCGGGCCAAGGCACGAGGCCGACCGCCGATCGGGTGCGCGAGACGCTTTTCTCCATGTTGGCGAGCCGGCTCGGAAGCTTCGACGACTTGCGGGTGGCCGACCTGTTTGCCGGAAGTGGCGCGCTCGGTTTCGAAGCCTTGTCACGCGGCGCCGCGAGCGCGACCTTCGTCGAGAGCGATGCGCGGGCCGCGGCGGCGATCCGGCGCAACGCCGACAAGCTCGGCGCGGCCGCGAAAGTGCGGGTGATTGGCCGGTCCGCGGTGGCGCTGCCGAGATTGGAGCCTTTCGACCTGATTCTCGCCGATCCGCCTTACGCGCACGGGTCAGGGAGCGCGGCCGTGGAGGCGGCCTGCAGCGCAGGCTGGCTCGCCCGCGGCGGGTGGATGAGCGTTGAAACGGCCCGCGGCGATGTCGTCGAACCTGGCGAACTGGCGCTCGACAGCGTGCGTGATGTGGGCAGGGCGCGGCTTACGCTTTTGCGCCGTCCTTAGCGGCTTTGCGGATCTCATCGAGCTCGTTGGCGAGCCGCCGGCCGACGGCTGCCGCGGCGGCTTTTCCGGCTTGCTTCACGGCTTTTCCTGCACGCTTGCCGCGGCTTGCCTCACCGCCGCTTGTGAAGCCATGCTCGGCCAGCGCCGCGAGGGCGGCGGTCGCCGCGACTGCGACAAGCTCGGCAACGAAGGGACTTTGCAGAAGCTTGATGAACGCTTCGCCCATCTCCGGCTGAGAGCGCGAACCTCCGCCGCCGCTGCCCGATGAAGGCCTGCGCGCAACGGCGGTGCTCGTTCTGCGGGGTTTCTTGTCGTCCTTCGCGCGGCTTTTCGTCGCGCTCTTGGTGGCTTTCCTCGCCATTGTGATCTCCTGATGTGCCTGCTTTGGACGCACAACTCACCGCGGCATGAGCGTATCCCGCCACGGGTTCAAGAGTGCGGCTTTTCGAGCGGGGGCCGCGCGTCAGCGCGCGCGGCCCTTCGGCAGCTAGGCGCCGATGTAGACAGGCGTTCCGACGTCGGTCACCGAATAGAGCTTCTTGGCAAAGCCCGATGGAAGCCGGACGCAACCGTGGCTCGCCGGATGGCCCGGATTGAAGCCGGCGTGCATTGCGATTCCGTGATGCTCGAAGAATTGCGCAAAGGGCATCGGCGCATCGTCGTACTTGTTGGAGTGATGCATCGGCGTCTTGTTGTAGACCGAGAAGATGCCGCTTGGAGTCGGCTTGTCGTCGCGGCCCGTCGAGATCGTGGCCGCGGCCATCAGGGAGTCGCCGCGATAGAGATAGGCCATCTGGTCGGAGAGGCTGATCACGACGCGTTCGGGCCCGGCGCTTTCGGGCACGTCGCGCCAGACATATTGCCCGGGCTTCAGCACTTTCGGACCGAAAGCGTCGAGCATGTCGATCCGCGCCTGAGAGGCTGCGTCGCTCGCTTCCATCTGGGCCTGGTAGGTTTCCAGCGCGGACGCCGGCGTAGCAGCAATGGTGGTCGCAAGTACGCACGATCCCGTCAGCGCCAGCGCAAGGGCTAGCTGCTTCATGTTTCACACCTGATTTATGTGTTGACTTTTGCTGCGGAAATGCATCGAACCCGAGTCGGGTTCCTTCAACGGGCTCCAGGAGCAGCCCGGCGAGTCGTCGCGAAGCGCGACGGCGCACCGCTAGCGTGTCAGTCCATGTCCTTCATCGCCGAGTCCTTGGCGTGGATGCTGGCCACGAAATTGGCGGTTTTCCACATGTCGCCGTCCTTCATGAGATCGCGCCAGGCGCCCATGCCGGAGTAGCGCACGCCGTCGCGGATCGCCGCGAAAGCTTCGGGGGCGGTGACGTCGGATCCCTCCTGGAAGAATTGCGGGGCGCGGGGATAGAAGCCTTTGGCGCCCCAGACGCTCGGGCCTTTCGCAGTGCCGTGACAGCCGGCGCAATTCTTTGCGTAGATCTTGGCCCCCGCCGCAAGCGCCGCGGCGTCGCTGCCCGCAATCTGGTTCGTGAACCCTTTTGAGCGTTTCTCGAGCGAGGCATCGAGAAACTGCATTCCGATCGAGCTTTCCCACCCCGGCGGCTCGGCGACCGAATTGCTGGGAAGCCAGCCTAAGACGCCGACGGCGAGCAGAAGAAGCGGCCCGATGATCAGTCCGAAGAGGAAAGCGATCAAAGATTTCATTGCAAACACTCCTCGCCCAGAGGGCCAGTATAGACGCTTACGCTGCCGGAACGAACTCTCTTCGTGCATGCTTGGTTGGAGGACTGATTTGCGCCGTGTAAAGTCCAGCTAATCAGCGAGGAGTGACCAATGCGCGCAGCCGTCCTTGCGTACTTGTTCGCAGCCGCAGCCGGCGGATTTCCCGTTGCCGCTTTCGCCCAGGCCCACGACAGCCACGCGCCCGCAACGCCGGAGACGCTCGCCGGCTGGGCCAAGGGCGCGCAGCTGTTCGACGGGCTCGGGACATTCCACCGCAAGATTACGACCCGCTCGCCTCTCGCCCAGAAATATTTCGACCAGGGCATGCGCTTGCTGTGGGCCTTCAATCATGACGAAGCGACGCGGTCATTCGCGAAGGCGGCGAAGATCGACCCCTCGTGCGCGAGCTGCTACTGGGGCGTCGCCCTGACCCTGGGTCCCAATTACAACATGCCGATGATGAGCTCTGCGCGGGGGCGCGTTGGCTGGGAAGCGCTACGCAAGGCGCGTTCGAACGCCCGTCGGGCAACTCCCGTCGAGCGGGCGCTGATCGCCGCCGTCGCCAAGCGCTACCGCGGCATGGAGGAAGTCGATCCTTCGAACAGCAAGCCGCTGCTTGGCGCCTATGTGGAGGCGATGCGCGCTGTCGCCGCCAAGTACTCGAACGATCTCGACGTGCAGACGATGTACGCCGAGGGACTGATGAACACGAACCCGTGGAAGCTGTGGAACGAGGACGGGACCGCCAACCCCGGCACGGACCAGATCGTGAGCACGCTGCGCAGCGTGCTCGAGAAAGATCCGAACCACCCCGGCGCCAACCATTATTACATCCACGCGGTCGAAGCGTCGCAGCACCCCGATCTGGCGATCCGCTCTGCCGAGGTGCTGAACGGGATGATGCCCTCCGCCGGGCATCTGGAGCATATGCCGGCCCACATCCTCCAGCGCGTGGGGCGTTACGAGGAGGCCGCGGAAGCGAACCGAAAGGGCGCGGCTGCCGATCTGGCCTACATCAAGGCGACCGCGCCGCCCGACTATTATCCGATGTACCTGATCCATAATTTCCAGTTCCTCGGCAGTGCCGCGGGCATGGAAGGGCGCCGAGCCGAGGCGATCACAGCCTTGAAGAAGGCTCGGGCGCACATTCCGGACGACCTTCTGTTCGGGATGCCCGGTTTGGATTGGAGCGCCAGCTTCGTCTACGACGGCTACGTCAAGTTTGGCATGTGGGACGAGATGTTGGCGGAGCCGGCGCCGAGTCCGCGATTGCCAGGCGCGACCATCAGCTATCTACAGTCGCGTGCGAGCGCGCTCGCCGCCAAAGGCCGGATCGACGAGGCGAAGGCCGAGCTCGCCAAGAGCGCGCAGGCGATTTCGGCCGTGCCCGAAGAGGCGACGCAGGGGAACAACCAGGCGAAGCCGCTATACGACGTCGGCCAGCTGAAGGCGGAGGCGCGGATCGCGGGCGCAGAGCAGCGACGCGACGAGGCCGTACGGCTGCTTGCCGAGGCGGTCTCGCTCGAAGACAAGCTCGCCTACAACGAACCGAGCGACATGATCTTCCCGACGCGGCACCTCCTCGGAGCGGGGTTGCTGGCTGCGGGCAGGCCCGGCGAAGCTGAGGCCGTGTATCGCGAGGATCTGCGGCGAAACCCGAAGAACGGCTGGGCCTACTTCGGCCTCAGCCAGGCGCTCGCCGCGCAGAAGCGGGACGCCGAAGCGGCAGCCGCCCGCGGCCAGTTCGAGCAGGCGTGGCAGAGGGCCGACATCCAGCTCGCATCCGGGGCATTCTAGGCCGGCAGCGCCGTCGGCGCGTTAGCGACTTGTTAGGTCGCAAAGGCGCAAAGCTCGCTCCTGAACTGCCGGATGAGCCATGGCTGACGCCCCCTCGGTCACAACAGTCGTCGTCGGAGACCGCCTCCCATGGCCCGACGAGTCGTGGCCGGGCGAGGAGAAGGGGCCGTTCGACTCCGGCGCGATCTACATCTGCGGAACACGAAGGCCGTGCGCGATCCGCAAGATCAGCGCGCTTGGAGTCACGCTCGCGAGCGATGCGGCGCCCGCGCTGGGCGACAAGGCCGCGGTCGAGCTTGCGACCGGGCAGCGGGCGTCGGGCAGGATCGCCTGGACGGGGCGCAACCAGCTCGGCGTACGGTTCGACGACAGCATCGACGTGATCGCGCTTCTCAACCGCAAGCTCGTCAGCCAGGCGCGCGAGCGGCGGACGATGCCGCGGCTCGAAGTGCGATCGCCGGTTCACTTGAAATGCGGGGGTCAGTTCTTCGTCGCGACCCTGCGCAATATCTCCGCGCGCGGGCTTCAGATCGAAAGCCGCGAGCTGCCCGCGACGGGCGCATTCGTGTCGGCCTTCGTCGAGGGGCTGAATATTCCGGCAGGCGAGCTGGTCTGGAAGCGCGGGACTCTCGGCGGGATCGAGCTGTTCGACGAATTGAGCTGGACCTCGATCATTCCCTGGGTGCGCGGGCTGGTTCGGCAGGGAGCGAACTAGGCGGCGGGATTCGATCGCTTGCCGGGCGCGGGCGACGACAGGTTTTCTGCGTTGCAGAGGAAGGTGCAGCGAAGCCCGTCGCTTTCCCAGTCGCGGAAAATTTCTCCATGCAACTGCCGAACGGCTCCGAGAATGACGGCGTTGCCGATGTTCTTGCGCACTGGCGGCGCGATGTCGCGAGCGCCACGTTCCTCCCATTTCATCATGAAGGCGCCGTTGTCATCGACCGCCCAACTGAGGCGGACGTGGCCGCTGTCGACCGCGAGCGCGCCATATTTGACCGCATTGGTGCACAACTCGTGGATCAACATGCCGAGGGACTGCGCGGATTGAGGGCTGAGTTTGATCGGATCGCCTACGACCTCGATCTTCCGGCCCGCGAATGCGCCCAGCTCCACTTCCGCCAGCGAACTCAGAGTCACATCCTTCCAACGCGCCTCCGCGACCAGTCGGTTGGCTAGCGCGAGAGCCGTGATCCGGTTCTCGATCGTCGCGCGATAAGCTTCGACCGTGTCTTCCTTCGTCAGCCGAACCAGGCTCTGGACGATGGTCAGGAGATTGGTCGATCGATGATCGACCTCGCGGGCGAGCAACAGCGCGCGTTCCTGCGCAAGCCTCTCGTCCGTGACGTCCAGCAGCATGTCGACCGCGCCTACGCACTCGCCGGACTCCGAGAACAAGGGGGTCGGATAGGGCATGAACCTGTAGCGCGAGCCGTCGGGCCGCTCCCCCACGAGCTCCACGCCCCGAACAGGCCGCTGTTCACGCAGCGCGGTCGCCGTTGGACATTCGTCATGCCTGAGGGCCACGCCCGCTTTCGTGTACAGCTTCCACGCGACGCACCAGTGGTCGGTGCCGAGCGCCGGACGCCGTCCCGCCAATTCGACGGAGGCGCGGTTATAGTGGGTTATCCGGCCTTCCACGTCCGTCGTGTAGATGGCGACAGGCAAATCCTCGAGGATCTCGCGGTAGGTGATTTCGCGCTTGCGGAAGGCCTCGACCGCGGCATGGAGAAGCTCGACCCTGTTCGGCTCTGAAGGCTCGTCGGGTGCGATCATGGCGGCTACTCCACACGCCACCCGGAGCGATGACGGTTCCAATCGTTCCGCCTCTATGCATTGCCGTCCGGGACGTCTGCGCACTAGTGGACACAAGCCAAAAATAAACTTATGCCCCAAAGCATTACCACGGGGGTGGCAATGCAATCGATCAACGACAATAGCGACGAACATGTCAGCGACGGCACCGGCAACAACCTGCTGCGTGCCCTGAACGCCAGCGATCTCGCGCTTCTCCAGCCGCTGATGGAGGAATGGCACGGCGAGATGGGGGCGGTCTTGTTCAGCCCCGGCGAAAGCGTGCAGCACGTCTATTTCCCATGTGGCCCGAGCATGATTTCGTTCCTGGTGGTCCTCGAGAACGGCCAATCCGTAGAGACCGCGCTGGTCGGGCGGGAAGGAGCCGTTGGAGGGATCGTCAGCCAAGGGCGGCTTCCCGCCTATGCGCGTGCGGAAGTGCAATTTTCCGGGCTCTTCCTGCGGATGGAATCGGCAGCGCTGGAACGCGCCAAGCTTCAGTCGCTGACGTTGCGGCACCTTTTCGCCCGCTATGCCGATTGCATGGTGGCGCAGACCTTCCAGGCGGTGGCGTGCAATGGGGCCCACACGATCGAGCAGCGCATCGCCAAATGGCTCCAGGCGGCGATGACGCGCACGAGCGAACATGAGGTCCCCCTGACTCAGGAACAGCTGGCCGCGATGCTCGGCGTCGGCCGCAGCTACCTCAGCCGGGTCCTGCGATCGCTGAAGCAGCGGCGGATCCTGGACACCAAGCGCGGACGCATCTGCGTGCTCGACGGCGAGGCGCTGAGCCGCCTTTCCTGCCGTTGCGACGAGTCGGTGCGGCGGCACTTCGAAGAGGTGTTGAGCGGCGTCTATCCGGTCGAGGACGAATCGACCGCGCAGCGAAATCCGGAGTTTATCGCAGCCGAGTAGCCAGCAGCTCAGTCAGTACTTACGAAGCTGTCGAGCACCTTCTTCCGGCCGGCTTTCTCGAATTCGATCTCGAGCTTGTTGCCTTCGATCGCTTCGATCGTGCCGTAGCCGAACTTGCCGTGGAAAACGCGCTGGCCGAGGGCGAGGTCGGTGCGGCCCTGGTTCCCGAGCGAGACCGCGGAAGCGCGCGCTTCGATCACGCGCTGCGGTTCGGGGTTGAAGCTGCCGCGGCTCGCGCGCTGCCAGCCGGGCCCGCGCGTGCTTGCCCGCATCGATTGAGCGGGGCCGAGGTGGCCGAAGGGGTCGGCGCGCTCGGACCATTGCGCCCGCCACAGGCTCTCGCCGCCGGTCATCGTCGTCTCTTCTTCAATGTGCGCCCTGGGCAGCTCGGAGATGAAGCGGCTGGGGATCGAGCTGGTCCACTGGCCGTAGATCCGGCGGTTGGCGGCATGCATGATGGTCGCGCGGCGGCGGGCCCGGGTGATCGCGACGTAGGCAAGCCGGCGCTCCTCCTCGAGGCTTGCGAGGCCGCCTTCGTCGAGCGACCGCTGCGATGGGAACACGCCTTCTTCCCAGCCGGCGAGGAAGAGGGTGTCGAACTCGAGGCCCTTTGCGGCATGGATGGTCATGATCGTGACCTTCTCGCCTGCGCGGGCTTCATCATTATCCATGACGAGGCTGACGTGCTCGAGGAACGCACCCAGCGATTCATATTCCTCCATCGCGCGGGTGAGCTCGGCGAGGTTCTCCAGGCGGCCGGCGGCCTCGGTGGAGCGGTCGGCCTGGAGCATCGCGGTGTACCCGGATTCTTCGAGGACGATCCGCGCAAGCTCGGGGTGGGGCAGCGTGTCGGCCATCCCGCGCCAGCGTCCGAGGTCGCCGACGAAATTGCCGAGCGAGCGCCGGGCTTGCGGGGTCAGCTCGTCGCTGTCGAGCAAGTGCGCCGCGGCAATCAGCAGCGGCTCCTGGGCATGGCGGCCGCGCTGGTGGATCGTGGCTACCGCCTTGTCGCCGAGTCCGCGCTTGGGCGTGTTTATGATGCGCTCGAAAGCGAGGTCGTCCGCGGGCGACCGGATCAGCCGAAGATAGGCGATGGCGTCGCGGATCTCGGCGCGCTCGTAGAAGCGGAAGCCGCCGATGATCTGATAAGGCAGGCCGATCGCGATAAACCGCTCCTCGAACTCGCGCGTCTGGAACTGCGCGCGGACGAGGATTGCGGCGTCGTCGATCGAGTGTCCCGCGCGGCGGAGCGCTTCGATGTCCTCGCCGACGCGGCGCGCCTCCTCGGGGCCGTCCCAAACGCCGATCACGCGCACTTTCTCGCCGTCGCCGGCGTCGGTCCAGAGCGTCTTGCCCAGCCGGCCGGCGTTGTGCGCGATGAGCCCGTCGGCGGCGGCGAGGATGTGCGAGGTCGAGCGGTAGTTCTGTTCGAGCCGGATGATCTTCGCGCCGGGGAAATCCTTCTCGAAACGCAGGATGTTGGCGACCTCCGCGCCGCGCCACGAGTAGATCGACTGGTCGTCGTCGCCGACGACGCAGAGGTTGCGGCGCGGTTCGGCGAGCAGCCTCAGCCATTCATACTGCGCCTGGTTGGTGTCCTGATATTCGTCGACGAGGAGGTAGCGAAAGCGATCGCGGTACGCGCCGAGCACGTCGGCGTGCGTCCGGAAAATCACGAGCATGTGAAGAAGGAGGTCGCCGAAGTCGCAGGCGTTGAGGGTTTTCAGGCGGTCCTGATATTGCGCGTAGAGCTCCGCGCCGCGGCCGGCCGCGAACGCTTCCGACTCGCCGGCATCGATTTGCGCGGGAGTCCAGCCGCGGTTCTTCCAGCGATCGACGAGGCCGGCGAGCTGGCGCGGCGGCCAGCGCTTCTCGTCGAGGCCAGAGGCCTGGATGAGCTGCTTGAGGACCCGCAGCTGGTCGTCGGTGTCGAGGATCGTGAAGTTGCTGTGGAGGCCCACCAGCTCGGCATGGCTCCGGAGCATCCGCGCCGCGACCGAGTGAAAGGTGCCGAGCCAGGGCATGCCTTCGAGCGCTCCGCCGGAGAGTTTGCCGACCCGCTCGCGCATCTCGCGCGCCGCCTTGTTGGTGAAAGTCACGGCGAGGATCTGGCTCGGCCAAGCGCGGCGGCTGGCGATGAGGTGGGCGAGGCGGGCGGTGAGCGCGGCGGTCTTTCCGGTGCCGGCGCCGGCGAGGACGAGAACCGGCCCTTCGGTGGTCAGCACGGCCTCGCGCTGCGGCGGGTTCAGGCCCTGCAGATAAGGGGGATCGGGACTAAGCGCAGGCGATTCAGGCACCTAGGCGAAGTAGGCGGAGGGGAACGGAACGGCAACCGATGCGGCGCCGATTCGGCGAATCCGGAAAGGTTCCTGCGATTGTGCCCGATATCCCCGTTATCCACAGCCCAAAAGGCGAAATTTTCGCTTCCCCGACTCGGAAGAGCTGTGCATTGTGACCAGGTGATCGGGACGGCGGTCCCGGCCTCACCTGGAGGGCCGGAAACGGCAAGAAGGGCGCGGCAGGTGACCAAAGGTCCGATCTCCGCCGGCAGGAATGGGAAGAGCCTTCGGGTTCCTCTCGGCCAGCCGGGAAGAGGCGCCGGATGTGCTGACCATCCTCAAGCGCGACGCGGCTCCCGAAGGTCTTCGGATCGGAGGTGAGCGAAGCGGGACGCGAGAGTGGTCGGCCCAAGAAGGGCCGCGGAACACTGGGTTGTTTTGGCTTCGAGGGACTTCGGTTCCAGAAGCCGGGCCGGAAAGGCCGAAAGACCAGCGAACCTTCGGGCCGCGCAGTCGAGTAGATCGATCGGGCTCCTCGAAAGAGGGAGCGGTTCGGTGGAAAGCGACGCCTGAGCTGGTGAGCCAGGATCGAGAAGCGGGGACCAAGCCGTTTACGGGGCGGGACCAGGTAGACCGAACACCGGCATATCCTTCGCTCGGCGCAGTGGGGGCTGGCAGCAATGCCGGCCCCCATTTCTTTTGGGCCAAGCGAAGGAAGCATTTCTTCCAGCAAGCGAAGGAGCTCCGGCCAACGGAAGGAAGCTCCGGCAAGCG
>Ga0207690_10000451_pt1 | contig 26612 bp, 25 predicted proteins | sample KBSC23metaG_FD_184315 | JGI IMG/M metagenome (GOLD analysis project Ga0207690, IMG submission 184315) | Corn rhizosphere microbial communities from Kellogg Biological Station, Michigan, USA - KBS C2-3 metaG (SPAdes) (version 2) | ecosystem: Host-associated > Plants > Roots > Rhizosphere > Soil ... | reverse complement strand
GTGGGTGCCGGCTTCGGGGCCGATGTCGATCAGGTGGTCTGCCGCCTGCATAATTTCCTCTTCGTGCTCTACGATGATAACGGTATTGCCTACATCCCGTAAGGATTTTAACACACCTATCAGTTTTTGCGTATCGCGGGGGTGCAGGCCTATGCTGGGCTCATCCAATACATAAATCGATCCTACCAAACTGCTACCCAGCGATGTGGCCAGGTTAATACGCTGCGACTCCCCTCCCGACAAGGTATTGGATAACCTGTTCAGCGTTAAGTAGCCCAAACCCACATCGTTTAAAAAGTTGAGGCGGTTAATGATCTCGAGCAGCAGGCGTTTGGCTATCTTCTCGTCGTGTTCGTTCAGTTTCAGATCGCGGAAAAACTCGTAAGCCTTGTCCAGCGGCATCAGTACGATATCAGTAATGGATTTACCGTCGATCTTTACATACGATGCATCCATGCGCAGTCGGCTGCCCTTACAATCGGGGCAATTGGTTTTACCGCGGTAGCGCGACAGGATAACACGGTATTGTATTTTATAGGTCTGCGCCTCAAGCTCCTGGAAAAACTCATCCAGGCCGCGAAAGTACTTGTTACCCGTCCATAGCAGCTTTTGCTGTTTTTCGGTAAGCTGGTTGTATTGGCGATGAATGGGGAAATCAAATTTCAGTGATTCTTTGATCAGCTTATCGTTCCACTCGCGCAGCTTCTCGCCGCGCCACGGGGCAATAGCGCCCTCGTAAATGGTTTTACTTTTATCGGGGATAACCAGATCCTCGTCAATACCGATCACCTTACCATAGCCCTCGCAGCGCTTACAGGCGCCGTAGGGGTTGTTAAAGCTGAAAAAGTTTGGCGATGGCTCTTCGAACTTGATATCGTCCAGCTCAAACCTGTCGCAAAAGAATTTTTCCTGCTCATCTTCATCATCACTTTTATAACGTACAAAGCAATCGCCTTTACCTTCAAAGAAAGCGGTTTGGGCCGAATCGGCAGCGCGGCTCAGGGTTTCATCGTCGTTGCTTTTGGTGATACGATCGATCACGATACGGATCTGGCCATCACCTTCTAATGATTCGCCGCTGATGGATTCATCTTCCAGCAGGTCCTCAATTTTTGAAAGCTTGCCATGGTACTCTACACGCACAAAACCCTTCTGCATTAAAACAGCAAGCTCTTCTTTTAAGCTGCGGTTATTATGCGGATGTAAAGGGCCCAGGATGGTAACGGTGGTATCATCAGCCAGCGAGGTGATAAAATTTACCACATCGGTAACGGTATCTTTTTTAACCACATTGCCCGATACAGGCGATATGGTTTTGCCAATGCGCGAGAACAGCAGTTTAAGGTAATCGTAAATCTCGGTAGAGGTACCTACGGTTGAGCGCGGGTTGGAGGTGATCACCTTTTGCTCGATAGCGATGGCCGGGGCAATACCTTTTATATAATCGACATCGGGTTTGTTCATCCTACCCAAAAACTGACGGGCGTATGATGACAGACTTTCAACATAACGGCGCTGCCCTTCGGCATAAAGTGTATCAAAAGCCAGAGAAGATTTACCCGAACCCGACATACCCGTAATAACCACCAATTTATTTTTAGGGATGGCGACGTCCATATTTTTTAAATTATGTACGCGCGCGCCTTTGATAATTATATTTTTTTGTGAATCTTTATCTAACTCTTTATTCATCTAATTGTAAAAAACTTGTATAATTTGTTGTGGAAGAACTTTATTCGTAAATTTAATTCAGGATTCAAAAGTATAGGTAACTGTTCAATAAAAAATCAGAACATTGCAATTAAATTTTGATAATCCGCAAAATTATTGTTTCATTTGAAAATTAAACTATTCGTTAACTAAATAATCCAATATAGAAGCAACTCTACTTTAATCATAATCGTATATCATTAAACAAGAAAGTTGTAGTACTATGGATTTTCAAACGAAAAGTGACCAGGATTTGATCCATCTCTATATTGGTGGCGATGAAAAAGGCTTAGCCGAACTCATCCGCCGGTACCAGGGGAAAATTTACACCTCCATTTATTTATTAGTTAAAGACAGCGACCTTGCGGAAGATATCTTTCAGGATGCCTTTATCAAAGTTATTCATACGCTGAAAGCGGGGCGTTACAATGAAGAAGGCAAGTTTTTGCCATGGGTTATCCGTATTGCGCATAACCTGGTGATTGACCATTTCAGGAAAGAAAAACGTACGCCCGTAATTAACAACGGCGACGACTTTGATATTTTTGAAGTGCTGGGCCGTTATGATGAAAGTACCGAAGACCGCCTGGTGCGCGAGCAAACTCACAAGGATTTAAAAACACTTATTCATTTATTGCCATCTGAACAAAAAGAAGTACTTATTATGCGCCACTACGGCGACCTGAGCTTTAAAGAAATAGCCGACATTACCGATGTAAGCATTAACACAGCGCTGGGCCGTATGCGTTACGCATTGAATAACCTGCGCAAAATGATGTTAAGCAAAGAGATGAGCCTGAAAGGTTAATTACGAATTTTATTAGCCGATACAATTCGTTTGGTGCTGAATATAGATTGATATAAAGATCAGTCGGTATTCAGCACTTTTTATTTGGGATACTTTGCAGAAATATGAAAGTAAGATGAAAAAAATAAGCGGTCTTATACCTTAAATGAAATTTATGCGTTAGCAGAATGCGTGTTTATTTCATCAAAAAAGCACTTTTTAAAATCTTCGCACCCATATAATGAACGAAGATGAAAAAAAGATGAAAAAAAGATGATTTTGTAAAATAATTTATCAGGGCTATCGTTTACCTTGTATAAAACTGAGCTTATGATAGAAACATTTACAAAACATTCAGCAATAACCAGCAATGGTATAGAGATGGAACATCACAACCAAAGCGAAAATTTGGCCGAAGATGAATTATCATTCTATAATTCGTTAACCGGCAGCCTCGATTCGATCCAGATGAATCCGAAGGATGAAACACTGCAGAACATACTGCATTATTCGAAAAACTTTAGTAAATAATTAATAACAGCGGGCATAAAGCCGGCTGTTATTATATTTGCAGATGCTCAAAAAAGAACGTTATCAGCATTTTGTTGATTATTTTTCGAAACACCAGCCACAGGCCGAAACCGAACTGCATTACTCGAATCCTTTTGAGCTGCTGATAGCGGTGATCCTGTCGGCCCAGTGTACCGACAAGCGTATTAACCAGGTAACGCCCGCGCTGTTTGAGCGTTTCCCCACACCTGAATCATTAGCCCAATCTACGCCCGACGAGGTTTTTACCTATATCCGCAGCGTAAGCTATCCGAACAACAAAGCCAAACATTTGGTGGGCATGGCCAAAATGCTGGTTGAAGATTTTGGCGGCATAGTACCCAGCGACATTAACGATTTGCAAAAAATGCCCGGCGTTGGCCGCAAGACCGCGAATGTTATCGCCTCGGTGGTGTTTGACGCGCCTGCCATCGCGGTGGATACGCACGTGTTCAGGGTATCAAACCGAATCGGGCTCACCACCAAAGCCACTACCCCGCTGGCGGTTGAAAAGCAATTGGTAAAATACCTGCCGCAGGAGACTTTAGCCATTGCCCACCACTGGCTCATATTACATGGCCGCTATATATGTGTGGCCCGCAGCCCAAAGTGTGAGATCTGTCCGTTAACGTGGTTTTGCAAGTATTATGAGACGACCCATACAGAGGCATTCCTGCTAAAAGCCGAAGCTGCCAAGTTGAAAAAGGAGGCGCAGGATAAGAAGAAACGAAAGCTGGATGTGATAAGTAAGGAGTTGAAGAAGAGGGCGGTGAAGTAGCAGTTATTGCGTTGTTGGGTTATTAAGTTATTGGCTTTTGAGGGCTAAATTTCGTATATTTGTATGAGCAGCAACCGATATATGCCGATTTGTTCTTTTAAAATACCTGTTTTTACCTGCTTTTTTTTCGCAATGATTGATTGACTGATTGAATGCTTTAGAGCAGAGGAAAAAAAATCGAAATTGAACATCCGAAACGGCGAAGCCTTCTTGAGTTCCTTTAAAAATAATTGAAATACGAAAAATTCGAAATCAACAATCTGCTTTTTTTCAGGCAAGACGAGACATGTTGATAAATGAGCAAGAAAGTTATTGTGATAATACCCATATTTACCCATGTTTTTTAATGATCGATGGATTGAGTTATTGAATGATTGATTATTTAGGTGTACTTACAAAATCAATAATTTAATCAATCTATAAATCACTAAATAATAAATACCTGCTTTTTTAGCTAAAACGACCAAAAAAAATATTTTACCAAAAAAATTAGTAAATACCAATAATATTAGTAATTTTGTTTCATACAATTAGAAAATGAGCAGCGTAGAAAAATTAAAAGCATTACAGCTTACTTTAGATAAGCTTGAAAAATCATACGGAAAAGGTACCATCATGAAGCTTGGCGATACCGCCATTGAGCCGATAGAAGTAATTTCGACAGGTTCTTTAGGGCTTGATATCGCTTTAGGTGTTGGCGGTTTGCCAAAAGGCCGCGTGATAGAGGTTTACGGTCCGGAATCGTCGGGTAAAACTACTTTAGCTATACATGCTATTGCCGAGTGCCAGAAAAAAGGCGGTATTGCCGCTTTTATTGATGCGGAGCATGCTTTTGATAAGTACTACGCGAAAAAATTAGGTGTTGATGTAGAGAACCTGCTGATATCGCAACCTGATAATGGTGAGCAGGCTTTGGAAATTGCCGATAACCTGATCCGCTCGGGCGCTATCGATATCATCGTGATCGACTCGGTTGCAGCTTTGGTACCAAAAAGTGAGATAGAGGGTGAAATGGGTGATTCTAAGATGGGCTTACAGGCACGTTTAATGTCGCAAGCCTTACGTAAGCTTACCGGTACCATCAGCAAAACAGGATGCTGCTGTATCTTTATTAACCAATTGCGCGAGAAGATAGGCGTGATGTTTGGTAACCCTGAAACTACTACCGGTGGTAATGCTTTGAAATTCTACGCTTCGGTACGTTTGGATATCCGCAGGATATCACAAATTAAAGATACCGATGAGGTATCGGGTAACCGCGTGAAAGTGAAGATCGTGAAAAATAAAGTGGCGCCGCCGTTCCGTATAGCCGAGTTCGATATTATGTTTGGCGAAGGCATATCAAAAGCAGGCGAAATTATCGATCTGGGTGTTGAGTATGATATCATCAAAAAAGCGGGATCATGGTTTAGCTATGGCGATACCCGCCTGGGCCAGGGCCGCGACGCGGTTAAACAGCTGATACTGGATAATCCCGAACTGATGGAAGAACTGGAAAGCAAGATAAAGGAAACCGTAACCGGCGACAAGCTGGCAGAGGTGTAACTAAAATATCACTCAAATAACGAAGCCTGGTGTATTTAAACACATCAGGCTTTTTATTATTTTAGGGCGCGGTAAAGAGGTTTAACATAATATGTAATTTTTTACGTTAAACAATATAGTCACCACATCATCAGCGCTTTGAAGACACTCTACCTGTTGCTTTTTATGGTATTTATTACGGGTGCAGCATTTGCCCAGGCACCTGTTAATGATTCTATTCAAAATGCTGTTGACCTGACAGTGGTTTCGCAATATTGTTCAACCGATGCTCAATACACCAGTGTTAATGCTACATTTCAGGAAGCGGGCCTGCCACCAGGCTGGGGTTCGCAAGGAAAAGATGTTTGGTTTAAATTTACCGCCACCCAAACTGATGTAAACATAAATGTTACCGGTAACAGTACCGGCGGCGGAAGTACCGGGGGTACCTTATCATCACCGCTTATAGCTTTATATACCGTGAACAGCACATTTAACAGTGATACGATCATTGTAGGATCGTTAACAAAGAGCAATAGCGTAACAAGTTTTTACAAAGGCGGTCTTGAACTTGGGAAGACGTATTACATTAGGGTAAGCGCCGAAAATAATAATACCGGAACATTCAGGCTATGCGTAAATAATTATAGCCCACCTGTTATGCCGGGCAACAATTGCGGTACGGCTTCCTTTTTATGCAGCAAGCAACCTTTTACGCAAACCAATGTTGTTGGCGCTGGTACCAATACCAGGGAAACAGTAGGCACTTGTCTGGGTGGAACCGATTCAAACAAGGCCTGGTATAAATGGCAGGTAGCCAACGACGGAACGCTCACCTTTGTTATTACGCCAACGGTAAATACAGATGATATTGATTGGGTACTATATGATTTTGGAACAAGCAATACCTGCGATCTGAACACATCGATCAGGTGCGCGGCGGGTCATGGTGTAGATAATTCTGGCTGCCCTACCGAGCCTTTGTATTATAAAACAGGCCTGAACATGACGGAGACTGACCTTACAGAAGCAGGCGGGTGCGGACAAGGGCAAAACGGTTTTGTAAAGTATATTGATGCCGTTGCCGGTCATTACTATGGCTTGCTCATCAATAATTTTACTAACGCAGCTGATGGCTTTACACTCTCCTTTGGAGGAACAGCGGAGTTTGTAGGGCCAAAAGCTAAATTTGATGTGAGCGTGGCCAGTCCCTGCACTCCGGCGCAGACCTATACTTTTACTAACCAATCGTCTAACTACTCATCATATATCTGGACATTTGGAGAAGGGGCAACACCTGCCCGTTTAACCGGATCGCAGGCAACAACGGCCCTGGTTACCTATAGTACACTTGGTAAAAAAACAGCTGTTTTACAAGTTACAACAGGCCAGGGTTGTGTTGTGGTTTATGATACTACCTTTAACGTAGGCATAAAACCACCCAAACCGGTTATTGATACCACCAGGAAAAGCTATTGCAACCTGGATACCATGACCTTAAGTACACAGGTTAAGCCAAACTATACTTATTTATGGACCGGGCCAAATAACTTCAGCAGCACTTTGCCTACGGTTTCGTTGGTGTTAAACTCAAACAGCCAGATAGGCTCATACGTATTAACCACCACGCAATTTGGTTGTAAAAGTGATACATCAGCGGTAGTAATAGTAAGCATAGGCTCGGGGCCCGTTGTAGATTTCGATATCACCCCCAATAATTTATGTACACCGCAGCAAAGTTTCACCATAACTAATAAATCAAAGAACTACAGCACACTGCAATGGGACTACGGTACAAATGCCAATACACCAACGGTAATTAACAGCAATACCGTAAATGTTACTTACAGCACTTATGGTACTAAAACGGTGACACTCTCGGCAACCGACACCAAGGGCTGCACAAACATCCTGGCTAAAACGCTTACCAACCCGCTGAAGCCCGCCACGCCGGTCATCAGCAAAAGCAAGTCCCTTTATTGTATTGGCGACTCCATAACCTTAAGTGTTTCCGCGCAGGCGGCCGGTACAACTTATGCGTGGAGCGGGCCCAATAACTATACATCAACCAACGCTGTAGCAAAAATCCCGGCTACTGCTACAGCTTCGGGTACGTATACCTTGATAATAACCCAGGCGCCATGCTCAAGCGACCCGGCGACATTTGTAGTGAACGCTTCTGATATTATCCCCAATCCTATCGCATCATTTACCACCGCGCCGACGATACCATCAACCGTGTACTATCCCGATGGCGTAACCTTTGTTAATACATCAACAAATGCCGACTCTTATTTATGGAGCTTTGGCGACGGCACCACCTCGACCGATGTAAACCCGGTACATTATTATAGTAAAAAAGGTGACTATACGGTAACACTAACTGCCACTAACCAGGGGACATGTAACAACTCCATATCTAAAGGAAAGATATTACTGCGTTATCATGTCACTATTTTTATACCCAATACGTTTACACCAAACAACGATGCCATTAATGACGATTTCAGGATAAAAATGGTCGGCATTAAAACCTATCACTTACAGATATTCAATCGTTTCGGCATCAGGTTGTTTGAGAGCACCAACCTTACCGATTACTGGAAAGGCACCTATAACGGATCGCCTGTACCTGTCGGGACGTATTATTACCTGATTGACCTTGTTACCCTGAATGATGATAAACTAACCGAATCGGGCCCGGTAACGGTGATACGCTAATCGGCGTCCACATCAATACCAATACGTTTGAGCAACAATGATGCATTGAAGGTTTTACACTCGCCGTGTTTCATCTTATAGTCAAACAACATTTCGCCGTCTTTAACCTGTATATCGAAATAAAAGTTGCGGATATATTGCGGGTACTTTTCTTCCAATTGAGCAATTTGCAGGTCGTGCGTGGCCACCAGTCCAACTCCTTTTTTACTGATGAGCTGCTCTATCACCGCTTTCGAGCCGCGGTATTTATCAACCGAGTTGGTGCCGCGCAGCATCTCATCAATCAAAAAGAATACCTTATCGCCATGTTCTACGGCGTGTAACAGCAGTTGCAGGCGGTCGAGTTCAGCTTTAAAGGTCGAGGTACTTTCGTTCAATGAATCCTTAATGCGCATATAGCTGATGATGGTGATGACCGACACCTTCATCGACCTTGCGCAAACAGGCGCTCCAGCCAAAGCCAGCACCGTATTGATGCCCAGCGTTCGTAAAAAGGTACTTTTGCCAGCCATGTTCGATCCGGTAATGATGTCGATCTTCAAGGCGTCATTCAACTCATAATCATTCTCCACCCGGATAGCGCTATTGATAAGCGGATGAGCGATGGCCTGTGCCATTAACGTGTATCCATCTCCATCCGCAATTTTGGGGAAGCACCATTCCGGATAGTTGATGTGCAAGCCGGCAAGACTTATAATGCCTTCAAACTCCGCAACAACATCAAAGGCTTCTTCCAGCTTTGCCTCGTTATTACGTTTCCAGTTTTCTATGGCAATAACCTGGCGGATATCCCATAAAAAGAACAGGTTGAGGATAATGCCTACGATAATATTGAGATGATAGTTGAGCTTATTGATCAGAACAGACAGCTCTTTAATCTGTTGTGATGTACTCTCGCCTGTTTCATTACTCATTTTCGCGACCAATGCCTTGAGGTATGCCGACCGCCATTCTTCCTTTTCAATCTTACCAAAAACAGTGGCATACAGGCCTAATACATCCCCTATTTTACCCGCAACAACATCGGTTTTACGGATGTAAGCAGCTTTAGAAAACACAAGGGCCAAATTAGCCAATCCTATCAGCACGGCTACACTCTGCAAATCAGGAATATAAGCAGCACCAATAATAGCTCCCAATAGTAGTATCGGAGCTATTTTACAATACACGCTCAGCCATTTCTCACCCGGAAAATCTAAGGGTATCTTCAAAAAGGCAAACAAGCGTTCCACCTGCTTTTTATCCTCTTTACGGGCAAACCATGTGGATGCCTGCAAATCAAGCTTCCAGTCATTCTTCGCGGCCAGCTCCCTCACAGCTTCTTGTCGTGCGAGGATAGTATCCTTTTGAGATGGTGCATGTAGCCAGTCCGCCATTTTCGCATTACCCGGTACGGTTGCTGCACGGTTTACCAGTTGGAATAACGACGCCGGGCCAAATATGTCAAGGTCTGATGTATAGTAATGCTTTTCGGATACGAAGCTATCGCCATCAGGATAAATGTTTGAATGTGTGCTGATGCTGCTTACCTCGTTCTCATTTACCATTTTCAGGTTTTGATAATAGGTTCGCTGCGCTTCAAACCAGCTCTGGCGCGATACCAGCCACACAAATGCTCCTCCCAAAACAATAACAGAGGCTATAGCAGGTATATAACTTTCCTGCTGAACAGAAAATACGATGCCCAGTATCAATAGAATAAAAATACCCAGCCTGATAAACGAATAGGTATTGATAAGCTTATGATACTTGTCGGCTTCGCGCTGGGCCGCTGCTGCCCTGTTATTATAATCTGTAATGATATCCTGGTACATCGGTGTTATTCTTACAACAAATTAAAGCGAAATTGGTCGCTTATCCTCAAATATTCGTTCTTTTGTTATTATGAAGATAACGCTGCTCACTATTGGTAAAACCGAAGATGCCTATTTAAAAGAAGGCGTCGAAAAATACCTGAAGCGGTTAAAGCATTATATCAGATTCGAAATAACTGAACTGCCCGAACTAAAGAATACCAAAGCCCTGAGCGAAGCCCAGCAAAAAGCAAAAGAGGCCGAATTGCTATTCAAAAACCTGGCCAGTACCGATCATGTGATCCTGCTCGACGAAAACGGCGTGGAGCTATCCTCTCAAAAATTCGCAGATATGCTCAACAAAAAGATGATCGCCTCGGTACAAAACCTTGTGTTCATCATCGGCGGCCCTTATGGTTTTGATGAGAGCATTTATCAACGTGCCAACGAGAAGCTTTCGCTTTCGCGGATGACATTCTCGCACCAAATGGTCAGGTTGTTCTTTGCCGAACAGGTTTACCGCGCTTTCACTATTTTAAAGGGCGAACCATATCACCATCAGTAACAAAAATACCTATCTTTGCAGCATGTCAGGCCATCATCACCACGATCACGACCATAGTCATGGCTTTGGTCATCATCACGATCATGCACCAAAGATCGACCATATCAATGCCGCCTTTATAATCGGCATTATCCTCAACTCGGCTTTTGTCATCATCGAAGTAATAACAGGCCTTATCACCGGCTCACTATCTTTGTTAACCGATGCCGGCCATAACCTGAGCGATGTTGCCGCCCTGGCTTTAGCTCTGCTTGCCTTTAAGCTCACCAAAGTAAGTTCGAACAAACAGTACACCTACGGTTATAAGCGCTCCACCATCATCGTATCCTTACTCAACGCCTTTGTGCTGATAGCGGGCATTGCAGTGATTGTTTACGAGGCTGTTGCCCGTTTTATGCACCCGCAGGTTATCGAAGGCTCCACAATTGCCTGGGTAGCCTTTGTTGGTATTGGCGTTAACGCTTTTACAGCCTGGCTATTCACCCGCGGCGATAAAAGCAAGGATAAAGATCTCAACGTAAAAGGCGCCTACCTGCACATGGCGGTTGACGCTATTGTATCGCTTGGCGTAGTCATATCAGGTATTATCATCTATTTCACCCATTTGTATTGGATAGATAGCGTGGTCAGCCTTATTATCGGTATTGTGATCTTATTGGGAACCTGGAACCTGTTAAAAGACAGCTTACGCTTATCGCTTGATGGCGTACCCAAAGAGATGGATCTTGAAAACATCAAGGCCGAACTGCTCAAAGCTAAAGGCGTTATCGATGTTCACCATGTACACGTTTGGGCACTAAGTACAACAGAAAACGCCTTAACCGCGCACCTTGTTATCAGCGAGGATTGTGTAGCCGAGTTTGATAAGATCAAACACGACCTGCGGCATCGCCTTGAACACCTCGAAATTAACCACAGCACGTTCGAGCCGGAGTTCAGCACCGAGAAATGTGTGCAGGTTGCCTGTTAACCGCTGTCTTTTTAAAAACATTAGCCTCGCCTAAACGTCTTTGTTTATATAAACATAAACCAAGATGAGATCAATACAAGAATGTATAGAGGCTTGCCTGAACTGCCTTAAAACCTGCGAGATCTGCGCTACCAAGTGCATCGAAATGGGCGACCCAAAACACGCCCAATGCATACAAAACTGCCGCGATTGCAGCGATATATGTAACCTGTGCCTTAAATGGATGAGCAGGCAGTCTAAATTTGCTGAAGAACTATGTAACCTCTGCGCTAAAATATGCGGGATATGCGCTAACGAGTGCGACAAGTTTGCCGATATGCACGAGCACTGCCGCCGTTGCGCCGAAGCATGCCGCCGTTGCGTTGATGCATGCCAGAAATAAGAAAGAAAAAGGCCGTTTATTCAGCCTTTTTCTTTTTAGGGGCCTTTGCCGCTTTAGGTTCTGCAGCAGGCGCGGCCTCTTTAGTTTTTTTAGCAGCGGGTTTTACTGGTTCTTCAACCACTTCTTCCGGTGCAGGTGCCGCTGCTGTAGCCGGCTCCTCATTAAACAAAGGCAATTCCTTCAGTATGTTGAACCATGATATGATCTTTTTCATATCCGAAGCATAAACCTTTTCTTCATCATGGTCGGGAGCTACTTCCCTGAAAAACTGGCGCAGCTTGGTTCCGTCGGCTTTTGCATCAGGTACCGATGCCGAGGCTTTTATCTTCGCCAAAACGTCTGTCAGTTTGATATCATCCTCATAACCAAATATCGTGATCTCATCCAGCGCCGCTAATTTGGCTGTAGATAAATTGGCTACCAGTTTTATTTTCTTCTCATCAAGGCTCTCTAAAATAAAGCCGGTTTTGTTTTGAGCCAAAGCTTTCCATAAACCCGGTTTGCCCGATACAGATACTATTCCTTGTAAATTCATTTTATGCGCGTAACGCGTAGAGCAAAGCGCAGGGTGTAACGGCTCTAACGCCTTGCCCCATGCGCTTTGCGCCATGCTATTTAATCTTCTATAACTTCAATACTGGTTATTTTATCTCCCTGGCGAATGCTGTCAACTATGTCAACGTTCTCAATAACTTTACCGAAAACGGTATGGTTACGATCAAGGTGAGCAGTATTGGCACGGCTATGGCAGATAAAAAACTGCGATCCGCCGGTGTTACGGCCTGCATGCGCCATTGATAGTACACCACGGTCATGGTATTGGTTTTCGCCGGTCAGCTCGCAATCAATATGGTAACCCGGGCCGCCTGTACCTGCACGGTGCATCGTCTCCGGCGATTTTGAATTAGGGCAACCTGTTTGCACCATAAAGTTTGGTATCACGCGGTGAAAAGTAACACCATTATAAAAGCCTTCTTTAGCCAGCTTTAAAAAATTAGCTACGGCCTTAGGCGCGTCCTGCTCGTAAAAGCTTACGGTCATGTCGCCTTTTTCAGTTTTGATTATCGCTTTAGTCATTTTCCTTAAAAATTCTGAGCGGCAAAGTTAGCAAAAAACCGGGAAGCCAAAAGGCAAAAACGGCAGGTATATCATTCAATAACAGACCGCCATATTTTGCAATTTTCATAATCACCATGCAAAAAAAGGTAGGTATTGGTAGGAAAAAGTCGGTATTTACCGGTATTTTTTATACCTGCCATTATCAAATTTGCAATTTCAACATTCAATCATCTTGTCAATCAGCCATTCAGTCATTAAAGGGTTGGTAGGTAAAAGTAGGTATATTTCACACCCACCTTCTCTATTTACCTGCACCCGCTTACAACCTATCTATGCATTTCATTTTACCCCATCGGGGTAACAGCTCGGTAGCAAGATAAAATGAAAAAATCATTTGCACCGTCAGGTGCAATACATTCTGCTCCGTATAATGCAACTATTATAGCTTCCCTACAATATACGAAAAATCATTAGCTTTTTCAAGTTTACATTTCGATCATGTTTTCATTTCTTAATTAAAAAAGCTCCACGTAATACCTTTCCCGTATTTTCGTTATTTTTGAACATGAAGCATTGTAAACACCTTTTAGCTTTAGCCTTTCTGCTTTTACCTCTGCTATCAAAAGCCGCGTCCCTCCTAATCCCGATGGACGACCAGCAAAAGGACCACCTAAAGTCATACGGCATCGCCTTTTGGGTATTGGCGAAGAACGAGGAGGTGGACTGGCTGCTTAACTACCGCGGCGGCAGCTTTATGATGAAATACAATAAAGTTTTTGAGGATGAATGCAAGATACGCGGCGTAAGCTACGAAGTAATACCCGATGCCAAAGTAACCGCCATACTTACCGAGGTAACCGATCCATCCGTAAACATGGATGTGGTAAAGCTGGAGAAAGCGCCTAAAATGGCCGTTTACTCGCCCAAGAGCAAGCTACCCTGGGACGATGCCGTTACCATGGTATTAAAATATGCCGAAATACCCTACACTGTTTTATACGATGAAGAGGTAATAAAAGGCGACCTGCCCAAATACGATTGGCTGCACCTGCACCACGAGGATTTTACCGGGCAGTACAGCAAGTTTTACGCGGGTTTCAGGTTTGCAAGCTGGTATGCCGAGGATGTGCAGAACCAGGAAGCCATGGCCCATAAGCTGGGCTTTAAAAAGGTATCGCAAATGAAACTGGCGGTGGCACAGCATATCCGCGAGTTTTGCGCGGGCGGCGGCTTTTTGTTCGCGATGTGCTGCGGTGCCGATACCTTTGATATAGCATTGTCGGCATCAAACACCGATATCTGCGAAAGCATGTTTGATGGCGATGCAGCCGACCCTAACGCGCAGGAAAAACTGGATTTTAGCCAGGCCTTCGCTTTCCAGAATTTCACGCTCGATCAAAACCCCATGTCGCACCAGTTCAGCAATATTGATGTAACACAAACCCGCCAGGTTGACCGTGCGCACGATTTTTTTACCCTGTTCGATTTTTCGGCTAAATGGGATGTGGTACCCAGTATGCTTACCCAGAATCATGACAAGGTGATAAAAGGCTTTATGGGCCTCACTACCGCTTTCCGCGAGAACCTGATAAAACCCGGCGTAACCATTATGGGCGAAATGAAAACCCAGAACGAAGCCCGTTACATACACGGCGAGTTCGGCAAGGGCCAATGGACATTTTACGGCGGCCACGACCCGGAAGATTACCAGCACCAGGTAAACGACCCGCCAACAGACCTGAGCCTGCACCCCAACTCGCCCGGCTACAGGCTGATACTCAATAATGTACTGTTCCCGGCAGCTAAGAAGAAAAAGCAGAAAACTTAAGAGAGAGAGTCAAGAATCAAGAGCCAGGATAAAAAAATCTTTATTCTTGATTCTCGGCTCTTGAGTCTGTCTTCAATTAGTTATAGAAAAACCAGTTCACCCCAAACTTAATGGTAGCGTCGGGCATAGGGTAACGGTTTATGGTGTAATATCCCTCGCTAAACAGGCCCTGATTAACGTAATCATACTGAACAAAAATATTGGTACGCTTTAAAGTAGCCTTAACATATACCGATGCAACCGGGAACGATGAGAACTTAACATTCGGCCCGTTATAAAATTGCCCCAGCCCAACTGCGTATGATGGCGCCGTGAACGGTGTATTATACCTTACATTGGCCCCTATAGCGCTGTTTAACACCCCAAAAAATAGTTTATGGTATGACAGGCTGCTGTACAAATAAAACTCGGGTGTACGCAGCGTTTCCTGGTAATCTGTTTTCTGGTAAACACCAAAATTGTCAAAGTGCCACCTGCCGAATATAAAGTTTTTGCCAACGCTCACTTTAATGAGGTTGATAGGCGCGCCCAACTGCACGGGGTGCGCGTCTATACCGCCCTGCTGAGCCTCAAAATACAGGTAGTTATCTACCAGGAAGTATTCGGCCTTCACATCAAAATGATATTTATCATTGATATAGCTGAAGGATAAATTGGTGGTCTTTACATTTTTAAAGCTATTATTAAAAATAAAATGGTTGGATACCCAATCGGTATATACCAGCGGCGGCGTGCTGTTCTGCGTATAAGCACCTAATATAATCTTACCGATCTTATCTCCTGCCGATAGGTTCAGTTTGGCATCGTACAGGTAATCGCCTATATCGTGGCCCAACGCTATTTGCTGAAAATCAGCATCCAGGCCCATCCTGTCGCTAAAGCGGTAACCCAGCTTAACTTTCAGTGTGATATCAGAAAAACCCTTATCGCGCATTTTATCCAGCTGCGGCAAGCCTGTTACCGCCGACGTATCCCGCACGTATTGCGAGTAGCTGTAATGGTCATGTTTGATACCCAGGTCAAGCTTCACTTCATTCTTAACAAAACTTACCGATTTGCTTCGCAGATAAAAGCTATACGATAGCTCATTCTGAAAATGATACAAAGCCAGCGAATCGCGCGATACGTTCCGGTCATAATAGTAATCAGGGAAAACATGATAAGTATCTATATCGTCCTGTAAAAACTTATACTTGGAGGCATTATAAAAAAAGGTGTAGGCTATCCTTTGTGTAGGCAATACTTTCGATTCTGCCCCGCCGCTGGCTGCCGCGGTATCTACCCTGCCCAGGTAATAAAACTGCTTTACGTATATCCCGTTATCCCGAACGTTATCGCGGCTGCTTTGCAGCCTTACCGGCAAATTAATGCGCCCGCCCAAAGCTGTTACATTGGCCGAAGTATAAATATCATCAGCTGTAATTGAGCCGCTCTCGGGTGCTTTCAGGGTGTTAAAAAACAGATTCGCCAGCAAATTATAACGCTTGCTCGGCGACTCGTACCACGAAAAAATAGCTGCGCCCAAATGGTCGGCGTGTTGCCTGGCATAGGTTCCTAACGATCCTATCCTGTTAAAGTTGGCGCCAAAGTTCCAGTTAGGTGTAATGTTTTGTGTATGCGTTATCTTAAATACCTGTTCAGACAGGTTACCGAACGATGTAACCAGGTACAAAGTAGTAAGTGGCACACGGGCACGGTAATACTGTATATCCTGCGGATGCAGCAAATAAGCATCAAGGTAATGCTGGCCCACATCAAAGCCAATGGTTCTTGACGGCTCAAACAGCAGATCGCGCTCGGCCAAACCTAAGTTGCCGATACCTATTTTAGGGCTGCGCGGCTGGTATAACGCGCTATAATTCTCAAAATTAGTTAAGCTCGTATCTATCGGAAATATCTGCGTACTGTCGTTCAGCAAGCGCTCATTGGTCACCTTAATAAACCTCGACGTAAATATCACCGAATCTTTTCTGTGCTCTTCCTGCTTGCGCAGTGTATCCAGCATTTGGTCGTCAGTCAATGTCTTGCGGGTAACGGTGCCGGTATCGCGCATACGGTTACGCTCGGGTTGCAGCGTTCCGTTACTTTGCTGGTTGCCAAATTGAGCAAAAGCAGCCTGCACACAAAAACTGAACAGCAGTAAAAAAAGGTATTTCAGCTTATTAATTGTCAATTTGTGTAATGAGTTCTTTTAATATCAGCGTCAATTTTGGTTCGGCCGCGGTAGCTACCGCCAGTATTTCTTCAACAGATACCGGCTTCAAAGTATCCGGGAAACCTTCATCGGTTAATACCGAGATAGCAAAAACCGGTAAACCCATGTGGTTGGCTACTATCACTTCGGGCACGGTGCTCATCCCAACGGCATCACCGCCAATAATGCGTAAGTATTTGTATTCGGCACGGGTTTCCAAATTAGGCCCCGTTACCGATACATAAACACCCTGGTGGCAGGTAATATTGTTATCGGCAGCAATTTTTAAGCCTTTTTGTATCAGCGAGTGTTTATAAGGTTCGCTCATATCGGGGAAACGCGGACCAAGATCACTGTTATTGGTACCCACCAGCGGGTTATGCGGCTGCAGGTTAATGTGATCTTCAATGATCATCAGGTCGCCCTTTTTATAAGCCGGGTTCAATGCGCCGCTGGCGTTTGATACAAACAGTGTTTTAATACCCAGCATTTTCATTACCCTTACCGGGAAAGTAATTTGCTGCATGCTATAGCCTTCGTAATAATGCAGCCTGCCCTGCATAGCCACCACCTTTTTACCGGCCAGTGTACCAAATATCAGTTTACCCGAGTGAAACTCCAGGGTAGAGATAGGAAAGTCAGGGATGTTAGAGTACATCATCTGCTTCTCAATCTCAATTTCGGTAACTAATCCACCCAAACCTGTTCCCAGGATAATCCCTATCTCAGGAACAAAATCGCCTATGCGACTCTTAATATAAGCGCTGGTGCGTTCAATGTTTTCTAACATAATTTTCTATTATTTCGTCAAATTGCTGCTGCCCGCTTAAAAAGCTAACGGTTATTGGCAACACCAAAATATTCATTTTTTCTATTATCGGCAGCAAGGCCTGTTCACGTAAACGCTGCGCATCCTTTTCTGTTGTTATTACCAGTTTTTTTTGCGCGGTGCAGGCGTCAAACTCATCGGCAAGTTTAGTAATATTTTTTAAGCTAAACCGGTGATGATCGGGATAATTATGATGTATTACCGTTTTCACGTCATCGGCCAGGTGTTTTAATAACGGCGCGGGGTTGGCTATACCTGTCAATAAAAAAACTACAGTATCCTTATCCATCACCTCAATTACATTGTTACCCGCCATATTGTGCAAGGTACCATAACTGATCGCCGTAAAAAACAGCTCCTGGTAGCTCATCGGCTTTATCCTCTCCTTTATCTGCTCCCTCTGCTGCGCGGTTATATTGGGCGGGCATTTGGTAACCACTATTACATCCGCGCGTTTATAACCGCTGTATGGTTCGCGTAAATTACCGGCAGGCAATAAAAAGCGGGTCTCAAATACCCGGCTAAAATCAAACAATAAAATATTTAATCCCGGTTCTACCGCCCTGTGTTGGTAGGCGTCGTCCAGTATCACCAGGTTATGGTCGTATTTCAATTTCTTTATCCCGTCAACCCGGCTTTCGCATACCGCAACCGTAATATCGGGGAACTTTTGTTTAAATTGGGCCGGCTCATCTCCTACCTCAACATCAATTGAATCAACCGTAGCCTCCAGGTAGCCTTTGGTCATGCGTCCATATCCGCGACTTAATGTAGCCAGCTTATACTTTCCTTTAAACATCCTCACCAGGTATTCTGTCATCGGGCTCTTACCCGCCCCGCCTACATCAAGGTTACCTACCGATATAACCGATATATCAAAACCACGGCTGGTAAATATTCCCGCATCATACAATTTATTGCGCACAATAACAACCAGGCCGTACAACCATGAAAAAGGCAACAGTAATAAACGCAGGTATTTCATCATTCAGCGCCAAAGATACAAAAACGGCTGTCACGCATTTTTTTAAAACAGAAATGTTAAATTAGAAGAAAGTTTATATTCATGAAGAGATTATGCCTGGCTTTTTTATTTGCGATAAGCACCTTATCTGTATCCGCGCAAAAAACCGATGCCGCCCTGCAGGAGAAATTACAAAACCTGGTAAAAGGCTTTAACGGTGATGTTGGTATCTATGTTAAAAACCTGAAGACAGGTAAAATAGCCGCCATTAACGCGGATACGCTATACCCAACGGCCAGCATGATCAAGGTAAGCATACAGTGCGGCCTGATGGATAAAATTGATAAAGGCGAACTAAACTATCACCAAAAGCTGGTCTATCGCGATTCATTATTGTATGCCGGCGATGATATTTTAGGATCATTTAAAAATGGTGATACGATAGAACTATCAAAAGTGGCCATGCTGATGATCACGATGAGTGATAATACCGCGAGCCTTTGGCTGCAAAAACTGGTAACCGGGCAATATATTAATAACTGGCTTGAGCAAAATGGGTTTACCGGCACCCGGGTAAACTCGCGCGTACCGGGCCGCGAAGCTATCCGCAAAAAATATGGCTGGGGAGTTACCACACCTTATGAAATGTGCCGCCTGCTCACCATGATACACGAAGGTAAAGCCATAAGCCCTGCCGCCAGCGAACGCATGTACCGCAATATGGTACGGATATACTGGGATAGTAATGCCCTGTCGCAAATACCACCCTATATACAGGCAGCGTCAAAACAAGGATTTGTTGACAGGTCGCGATCCGAAGTAGTGATGGTTAACGCGCCTCACGGCGATTACGTTTTCTGCATCATCACCAAAAATCAAAAAGACACCAGCTATACCCGTAATAACGAGGGTTTCACGCTGATAAGGGACCTGTCGGCACTGTTATGGCATTACTTTGAGCCTAAAGACAAATGGCAGCCCGCCCCCGGCATGGAAAAATACTGGCACCCGTAAAAAATAATAGCCGGGCTCTCCCGTGCCCGGCTACTCAATCAAACAACACACAAAATTTCACCCCTGCCTATTTAAAGGGCAGCGATGAAAATACATTTATAGCCAGCGTATGGTTATTCTCAACAACCTGGTTTAAGGTAGCTGTCAAATTACGCTGCTGAACATATTGGTACATATAGCCAAACTCTATCTTAGTGGTTTTGCCGGCATTATAGCCAAGGCCCAAACCCAGCCTGTTCTGGTCGAACGTATTATACTTTACATTCTTACCGAAGGCGATAAACACCTCATCATACAGCGGCAGGTAAAACGGAGTGGTTTTACCCAGCGGTATATTAGCTTTCAGCATATACCTGGCGCGGTTCTCATACCGTACATTGGTAAAGGTGCCGGCTGTTGCATCGCCTAAAAAACGCTGCTCTAACCGCAAACGATTGATCACATCAACCGATCCGGTTTGTTGGGTAAGCTGCAACTGCTCCCATATCCGGTGTTCAGGGAAAGCCGTTTTAGCGCTCGGGATATCACCGTAAGGGTAAGTTTCAACAAAGGCGTAGCCGGCTGTTGCCAGCACATTTTTGTTGATCTTATAAAACACCCCCGGCCGTAATAACAGCTGTTGCCAGTTGCTGATACCGTCATTCCGCCGCACCTGTATTTCGGCATGGATGCCCAGTTTATCGGTAATTAAATGCTGACCGTTATAAACCACCCAGGTGTTAAAATTATTGGTATTAGTACGGATGCTTTGCGCCTTGCTATAATTGGCTGCCATTAAAAGCAGGAACATAGCGGCAGTAAAGCACCATTTATTTTTTATTATAAACATAAGATCTGATAAAGCCGGGCGCATTACCGCCCGGCCTGTTATAAAAAACTACGGAGATTAACTAATTAACAATGATGGATACTTTTCCGACTCTTCGATACGCAGATCGTGCAGCATCCCGTCGCTCATATCAAAAACCCAACCATACAGGTTAAGTACTTGCCCGTTCTTTAACGCGTTTTGCACGATGGCCGTAGTACGCAACTGGAACACCTGCTCCTGTACGTTCAACTCCACCAGGCGGCGGTGGCGCATTTCCGGATCAGCAATTTGATCAAGTTCTTCCTTGTTGTTCCGGTTTACGTCGCGTATGTGGCTCAACCATTGGTCCAGATTGCCGTTGGTTCCACCTGCCACGGCTGCCTTAACCCCACCGCATCCATAATGTCCGCAAACTATAATATGGCGTACTTTTAATGCTTCTACTGCATATTGCACAACACTCATCAGGTTAATATCGCTCGGTATAACCTGGTTGGCTATGTTACGATGGGCAAACACTTCGCCGGGCTCGGCACCGGTGATCACTTCCATTGGAGCGCGGCTATCCGAACAGCCTATCATCAGGTAAGCCGGCGATTGTCCCTTGTTCAGATTCGTAAAATAGTTATTATCCAAATGCAGTTTATCGGCTATCCATTTGCGGTTGTTAGCAAACAGCTTATCGTAATGTTGATGATCGTGCGCATGCTCATGTTGCTCAGCTGCCTCAACACGGGCCTCAAGGAATGAATAGTGATCTTTCAACCCGGTTATCGAACAGGTAATACCTTCGGCTGCCGCCCGGGCCTTAAAATCCTGCAATATCTCCAAGCAATCCTGCTCAATATATTTTGTTTGCGATGCATCCACCCAAACATTCATACCTGGTTTTACCTTACTGAAAAACTCGTTCAGGTGAGCCTTGTTTAAAAACGTTACCTGCTCTGATAATACCAGTTGCTGCATTTTACCGGTAGCGGTAGCTTTTTCGGTGGAGTAGATCAGATCCTTGGTAGCATTCACCAGGATGAAGATGATGCTCACCACCATACCAATTAACACACCTTTCAGCAGGTCGGTTAAAATGATGGCCGCAACAGTTACAACAAATGGCGTAAACTGGTTCCAGCCGGCTTTATACATATCTTTAAACAGCTGCAGCTTGGCCAGCTTGTATCCTACCATAATTAAAATGGCGGCCAAACTTGCCAATGGTATTTTATTGAGAATAGTGGGTATAGCCAATACGGTAACCAGCAACAGCGTTCCGTGAAATATAGTTGATAGTTTAGTTTTTGCACCCGAGTTAACGTTGGTTGCACCGCGCACAATAACTGCCGTTAGCGGCAACCCACCCAATAAGCCGGCAACAGTATTACCCACACCCTGGGCCAGCAGTTCACGATTTAGCGGTGTAGAACGTTTTAACGGATCAAGTTTATCAACCGCCTCAATGCTCAGTAGGGTTTCTAAACTGGCTACTAACGCAATGGTAAAGGCCACAGTAATGATCTGCGGGTTGGTTATCTGGCTAAAATCCGGAAATTTCAAAACTGTTGCAAAGTCGCCAATACTGCTCAGTACCGGTATCTGCACAAAACTATTATCGCGTAAGTGAAAAAAGCCTGTTGTTGATTGCAGCAGCAACGAACCCAGCGCGCCAACAATTACTACCACCAAACCGGCCGGCACTGCCTTAATTTTTTTAAACAGTGGGGTATCCCAGGCCAATAGGATAGCCATGGATACAGCAAATATGGCAATAGCACCAAAATTAAGCTTACCCAGCAAATGGTTAATGGCGCTAAACGTATTGGAATTATCGGCCTGCAGGAAAGTAAAATCACCCTCGGCATCGGCATCGTAACCAAAAGCGTGCGGGATCTGTTTCAGGATAAGGATGATACCGATAGCGGCCAGCATTCCCTTAATAACATTGGAAGGGAAGTATAAACCTATTTTACCGGCTTTTACCAAACCCAAAACCACCTGGATGATACCAGCTAAAACTACGGCCACTAAAAATGCTTCGTAAGAGTGTAAGCTGATGATTGCCGTAGCCACAATGGTGGTTAAACCGGCCGCCGGGCCGCTCACCGCTAATTGTGAACCGCTGATAGCACCCACTATTAAACCGCCGATAATGCCGGTGATGATACCCGATAACAAAGGTGCCCCGCTGGCGAGCGCGATACCTAAACATAGCGGCAGCGCCACCAGGAAAACCACAAGCCCTGCAGAGAGGTCTTGCTTAAATGTATTTTTAAATGATAGATCGTTCATTGTAATTGAATTATAAATGATGGAATGAGGCATCATATCCGCCGAAGGCAAATACAAAACCTGTGAATAAAAGCCATCATCAACACAGAAAAACCTGGTTGAGCAGCTTTAAACAATAAAATTTATGGATTCAATTAAACGAGTGGCGGACGGAACACCTCGTCGACATGGTTGCGGGTTTTACCGAACACATATAAATGGAATAACGTGCGATTGGAATCGGTATGATAGATAGCAGCAAAATCAATTTGCTTCAATACTATCTTAGATTCCTCTTTAACAGATTTATCGGCTTCCTTTTCTGCTTCTTTCTCAGCATCCTTGGCAGCGCTGTTATCAGCTTCTGCCGGATCGTTATCCGCCAGGGTATTCCATTGCCCGTTTCCGTTGCAAAGCACTGTAATATTGCGGATTAAGTTATGCGTTACTTTAGGCAATTGCTTTAAATATGGAAATACAGGTTCCATTTTGGCCATCAAAAAAACGCCCAACAATAAAAACACTATACCTTTTTTTATACGCATTGCAACGAAAATACGCATTCATAAGCAAGAAATCAACTTTTTGTTTGCGGATTTACTGTTAGCTGACATAAATGCAAGCACGATTATGGAAAGTCTTTACAATGTGCATCTCTATAAAAAAGCACAAGCACTATGGAACCACACCAAAATATTGCCCTCTCATTCAAATGTCCTAAGCAATTAAACCAATTGCATCCTGTAAACGGCGACTACTATTGCGATGGCTGTCAAAAAACAGTTCACGATTTCAGGGGAATGACCGAAGCACAGGTATTGGAAGCCATGAGTAAAAGTGCCCGGCAAACATGCGGTATTTTTGAAAAAGAACGCATTACGGTTTTGCCGCAAATGCCCCGCTGGTTAAAGTGGGCATCGGCGGCGATGATGTTTTTTGGGGTTACCTCCATTCACGAAAACGTTTTAGCACAAACAAAGAAAACTATAGCCAAGTCACATGTATCTAAAAAAACAGAAGAAGTTCTTGTTGGTGCGATCAGCGCTCCTCTTGAACCTGAACCTGAGGTAATTTATAGAGAGATACCCCAATTAACAGATACCGACAAGAACCGACCATTAATCGGAGCAATTATGCCTGGTATGGTGGCTTCGTATCCAGGAGGCGAGACTGCATTAAAGCAATACCTCGTTAAAAATATTGAAAATCCGCATCACTTTATTGGCAATGCAATTGCTTTATTTACGATAGAAAAAGATGGTTCATTAAGTAATATCAAAATAATTAAAAGCGCCGGAAAGCCATTGGATGCAAGTATTATAACAGCATTAAAACACATGCCCAAATGGAGACCTGGTATTCAAAGCGGTAAACCTACAAAAGTACAGTATACATTGCCCATTAACTTCTCAAAACAATAAAACATTTGCACACATACGCACATTTGCACATTTAAAATCATCCCATTCTCACATCCTAATATTTACCGTTGGCACTTCGGTAATATCCTTATCTTTGCATCAACATTATAACTGATTATGCTTAAAGGATTTTTCGAAGTACCTACCCCGGTAAACGAGCCGGTATTGAATTACGGGCCGCGCAGTTTAGAGCGTGTTGCCTTAAAAGCCGCGCTTGAAGAAGCCCGCTCAAAAGTGATAGACATACCGATGTATATCGGTTCCAAGGAAGTTCGCACCGGCAAAATCGCCGAAATTCGCCCTCCTCATGATCATCAACATTTATTGGCTACTTACCACGAGGGAGATGCCGCGCATGTACATGCCGCTATTGATGCCGCCCTTGCCGCGAAAGCCGATTGGGAAAACCTGCCATGGGAACAACGCGCCGCCATATTTTTAAAGGCCGCCGAACTGCTGTCGGGCCCGTACCGTTATAAAATGAACGCGGCTACCATGCTTGGCCAATCAAAAAACGCCTACCAGGCCGAAATTGATGCCGCCTGCGAGTTTGTCGACTTCCTTCGTTTCAACGTAAGTTACCTGAAAGAAATATATTCGCAACAGCCGCCCGTATCGCCAAAAGGCGTTTGGAACCGCGTTGAGCAGCGCCCTTTAGAAGGCTTTGTATTTGCCATTACGCCGTTCAACTTTACGGCTATAGCAGGCAACCTGCCCGCATCGGCAGCCATGATGGGCAACGTGGTGGTTTGGAAACCTGCCCCAACGCAGCTTTATGCGGCCAACGTAATTATGCAGTTATTTAAAGAGGCCGGTTTACCCGATGGCGTGATCAACATGATCACGGTTGACGGGCCAATGGCCGGTGATATCATATTCAGTCACCCCGATTTTGCAGGCATCCACTTTACAGGATCAACCGCCGTGTTCCAAACCATCTGGAAAACCATAGGCACCAATATCCATAAATTTAAAACCTACCCGCGCATAGTAGGCGAAACTGGTGGTAAAGATTTTGTACTTGCCCACCCAAGCGCCGATGCCGATGTGGTTACTACCGCACTGGTTCGCGGCGCTTTCGAATACCAGGGACAAAAATGTTCGGCCGCATCACGCGCTTATTTGCCCAAATCGCTTTGGCCCGCTATCAAAGAAAAATTTACCCGCGACCTGGCTTCGCTAAAAATGGGCCCTACCGAAGACTTTGAAAACTTTATCAACGCCGTTATTGATGAACGCTCATTTGACAAGCTGGCCAAATACATTGACAAAGCCAAACAGGATAAAGGTGTCGAGATCATCGCCGGCGGCAACTACGATAAATCAAAAGGCTGGTTCATTGAACCTACCGTTATTGTGGTGCAGGACCCTTACTATGTAACCATGTGCGAAGAGCTCTTCGGCCCAGTGCTAACGATTTATATTTATGATGATAAGGATTTTGATGAAGTGCTGAACATCATCGATAAAACATCCATCTACGCCCTCACAGGCTGCATCATCTCACAGGATCGTTACGCCATAGCCAAAGCAACCTACGCGCTACGCAACGCTGCCGGTAACTTTTATGTGAACGACAAACCAACAGGCGCGGTAGTAGGCCAGCAACCCTTCGGCGGTGCACGCGGCTCGGGTACTAATGATAAAGCAGGGTCGATGATCAACCTGCTGCGCTGGGTATCCCCACGAACCATTAAAGAGACCTTCGATCCGCCTAAGAATTACAGGTATCCGTTTTTGGATAAGGAGATATAGTCTTAAATTAAAATAGCGATGGGTTTAAAACCCATCGCTATTTTTTGCTTGACTGTAGTTTAAACTATTTTAATCAAATCCGAATACAATTGAAATTTAATATCTGTAGTCATTATCCCAAAACCTTCTTCTTTGGCTGTTGCTACTAAAAACCTGTCAAACGGGTCCCTGTGGTCTTCAAAAAGTGGAAGGTTTTGGTAAGAGAAAATATGCTCGTTAGATAACTTAAGCAACTCAAACCCATTTATCAATAATTGTTCTGTTACTGTTTTTATATCAGGTACAAATCCTGGCAACTTGTTGATATTTCTTTTAATAACCAGTTCCATCAGACTGACCTGACTAACAAAAATTCTATTTGAAGTATCTTCAAGTAACTCTTTGAAATCCTTAGAAATAGGAGAATAAACATCAAATGACCAAATCAAAATTTGGGTATCTATTAAGATGTTCATCTTACATATAATCTTTTAAATCATCCAAAGGATCATTAAAATCATCGGGAAGTGGCACTAAACCTTCAAGCCCACCTAATTTTCTTTTAGGTGATTTTACGGAAGGTAATTCTTCAGTTAAGAACGTCACCATCACCTCAGTCTTGGTTTGCACTGGTGGAGTTTCCTGAAGAACAATTTTACCGTGATCGTAATATCCTTTTATTGTGGTAAGCATAACGTACTTTTTTATTTATGTAAA
>Ga0207690_10000449_pt1 | contig 26666 bp, 29 predicted proteins | sample KBSC23metaG_FD_184315 | JGI IMG/M metagenome (GOLD analysis project Ga0207690, IMG submission 184315) | Corn rhizosphere microbial communities from Kellogg Biological Station, Michigan, USA - KBS C2-3 metaG (SPAdes) (version 2) | ecosystem: Host-associated > Plants > Roots > Rhizosphere > Soil ... | reverse complement strand
AGCCTGCGCCGCCGTCGCCGCACCACCGATACGCCCTGCGCGCCGCACGTCATGGTCGATGGCCGCGAAATGCTCGCCTTCTGCAGCAACGATTACCTCGGCCTCGCCGCTCATCCGCGCATCGTTGAAGCATTGCGCGAAGGCGCGTTGCGCTACGGCGTCGGCAGCGGCGGCGCGCACCTGATCAGCGGCCACTCGCGCGCCCATGCCTTGCTGGAAAACCGCTTCGCCGAGTTCATGTCGCCGTACATCGCCTCGGCGCGCGCCCTCTATTTCTGCACCGGCTACATGGCCAACCTCGCGACCTTGACGGCGCTGGCAGGCCGCGACGCCGATATTTTTTCGGAAGAGCTCAACCATGCATCGCTGATCGACGGCGTGCGTCTCTCGCGCGCCAATGCACACATCTATCCGCATGGCGATACCGCCGCCTTGCAGCGCATGCTTGAAGCCAGCAGCGCCAAGACCAAGGTGGTGGCGACCGACAGCGTGTTCAGCATGGACGGCGATATCGCTCCTTTGCGCGAACTTGCCGCACTGTGCGAGCAGCATGGCGCGTGGCTGGTGATCGACGATGCGCACGGCTTCGGCGTGCTCGGCGAACACGGGCGCGGCGTGCTCGAACATTTGAATCTGAAATCGCCTCATGTCGTCTACATGGGCACGCTTGGCAAGGCGGCAGGCGTCGGTGGCGCTTTCGTCGCGGCGCATGAGACGGTGATCGAATGGCTGGTGCAGCGTGCTCGCCCCTACATCTACACCACGGCCGCCCCGCCGGCGCTGGCGCATGCTTTGCTGACGGCGGTCGAACTGATCGACAGCGAGGAAGGCCACACTCGTCGCGCTCATCTGCAGAACTTGATTGCGCAGTTCAGAGATGCTTTGCGCCTGCAACGCTGGCAACTGTTCGAGTCGCGCACAGGCATTCAACCGGTGATCATCGGCCCTAACGACGAGGCCCTGCAGGTCGCGGCCAGCCTGCACGAACAAGGCTTCTGGGTACCGGCGATCCGTCCACCGACCGTCCCTGCCGGCACCTCCCGCCTGCGCGCCACGCTGTCTGCCGCTCACACCTCGCAAGACGTCGCCTTGCTGGCGCAGGTTCTGAATGCAATGGAACAAAAGGTGAGCACATGAACGCGAAAGTTGCTTACTTCGTCACCGGCACCGATACCGAGATCGGCAAGACCTTGATTTCCAGCGCGATGCTGTACGCGCTGGGGCAGGCAGGCGTGCGTGCAGCCGGCATGAAGCCGGTCGCCGCCGGCGCGGAATTGCGCGACGGCGCCTGGCACAACGAGGATGCCGATCGTCTGGCCGAAGCCGCCAACGTCGCCCTGCCGCGTGAACTGACGACCCCCTACTTGCTGCGCGATGCCGCCGCGCCGCACATCGCCGCCCAGCAGGAAAACATCGCGATCGACCTCGATCACATTCTTGACTGCTATGCGAAGGTGTCGGCGCAGGCCGATGCCGTGGTGGTGGAGGGCGTCGGCGGCTTTCGCGTGCCCTTGTCGGACCATGCCGACACGGCCGACCTCGCGCAACGGCTCGGACTGCCGGTGATCCTGGTTGTCGGCCTGCGCCTGGGCTGCCTGAACCACGCACTGCTTACCGCCGAGGCGATACAGGCGCGCGGCCTGCGGCTTGCCGGCTGGGTCGCCAACGTCGTCGATCTTGGCATGCGCTATGGCATGGACAACATCGAAGCGTTGACCGCGCGCCTGCCTGCACCCCTGCTCGGCTGCGTGCCGCGCCTGCCTGCCGCTCTACCGGCGGGCGCCGCCACGCATCTTGATTTTTCCAGTCTGCCCGGATGGCCTGTCAAAGGCAGTCGTCCCGTTAATCCCTGAATCAAAGGAAGTTGTTTATGTCGCTGCAACCCGTTACCTTTCAAGCCATCCCGACCCCCGCTGCCGTAAAGGCCATCGCCGCGCAACGCTGGCCGGTGGACGACGTGCTCGCCCTGTTCGAGCTGCCGTTCAACGATTTGCTGTTCCGTGCGCAGCAGGTGCATCGCGAGCACTTCGATCCGCAGGAAGTCGAGCTGGCGACGCTGCTGTCGATCAAGACCGGCGGTTGTCCGGAAGATTGCGGCTACTGCCCGCAAGCGGCGCGCTATGACACCGGGGTGCAGGCGCAGAAACTGCTCGAACTGGAAAAAGTGCTAGAAGCCGCACGCCAGGCCAAGGCCAGTGGCGCGACCCGCTTTTGCATGGGCGCTGCCTGGCGCGGCCCGAAAGACCGCGACCTCGACCATGTGGAAGCCATGGTGCGCGGCGTGAAGGAGCTTGGCCTCGAAGCCTGTGCCACGCTGGGCATGCTGGAAGATGGCCAGGCCGAACGCCTGAAAGCGGCCGGTCTCGACTACTACAACCACAACCTCGACACCGCCCCCGAGTTCTACAACAACATCATCAGCACCCGCGACTATGAAAACCGGCTCGACACGCTGGAGAAGGTGCGCAACGCCGGCATCAAGGTCTGTTGCGGCGGCATCATCGGCATGGGCGAATCGCGCCGTCAGCGCGCCGGGCTGATCGCGCAACTGGCGAACATGGAGCCGTATCCCGACTCGGTGCCGATCAACAACCTGGTACAAGTGGAAGGCACGCCGCTGTACGGCAGCGACAAGATCGACCCGCTGGAATTCGTGCGCACTATCGCGGTGGCGCGCATCACCATGCCCAAGGCGCGCGTGCGTCTGTCGGCAGGCCGTCGCGAAATGGGCGAAGCGGTGCAAGCGCTGTGTTTCGTCGCCGGAGCGAACTCGATTTTCTATGGCGAGAAGCTGCTGACGACCGGTAATCCGGATGCGGATGCCGATCGTGAATTGCTGGTGAAACTGGGGATGCGCACGAAGGAAGTGCAGATTGAAGAGCACGTTGAGCAGTAAAGGAAGAGTTCCTTCCCCCTCTTAGGGGGAAGGCTAGGATGGGGGTGGGGCGTTCGAGTAAACGCATCTGTATGTACAACCGTCTCCCCCCCATCCCAACCTTCCCCCTAAAAGGAGGAAGGGGTAGGGAGGAGAAGTAGTACCGTCCATAACACTTGCCCTCTGTCGAGAGAAAAATGTTCACCAAGATCCTGATAGCAAATCGCGGTGAAATCGCTTGCCGCGTGGCCGCTACCGCACATCGGCTCGGCATTAAAACCGTCGCGGTCTATTCGGAAGCGGACGCTAACGCCAAGCATGTTGCCGTATGTGATGAATCGGTCTTGATCGGTTCCGCACCGGCTAAGGAGAGCTATCTGCGCGCCGACAAGATCATCGAGGTGGCAAAGGCTACCGGTGCACAGGCAATCCATCCTGGTTACGGCTTCCTTTCCGAGAACGAACACTTCGCGCAAGCCTGCGCAGCCGCCGGTCTCGTTTTCATTGGTCCGCCTGCTTCCGCCATTCGCGCGATGGGCTCCAAATCCGCCGCCAAAGCCTTGATGGAAAAAGCCGGGGTGCCGCTCGTGCCCGGCTACCACGGCGACACCCAGGATGCGGACTTCCTGCAGGACCAGGCCGACCAGATAGGCTACCCTGTGCTGCTCAAAGCCAGCGCCGGGGGCGGCGGCAAGGGCATGCGCATCGTGGAGCAGAGCGCCGACTTCAAGGCCGCGCTGGCGTCCTGTAAGCGCGAAGCGATCAACAGCTTTGGCGACGACCGCGTGCTGGTCGAGAAATATCTGACCCGCCCGCGCCATATCGAGATACAGGTGTTTGCCGATACCAAGGGCAACTGCGTCTACCTGTTCGAACGTGATTGCTCGGTGCAGCGCCGTCACCAGAAGGTGCTGGAAGAAGCGCCTGCACCGGGCATGACGCCGGAGCGCCGCAAGGCAATGGGCGAGGCGGCTGTTGCGGCAGCCAAGGCGGTGGGCTATGTCGGCGCAGGCACGGTCGAATTCATCGCCAATCAGGACGGTAGCTTCTACTTCATGGAAATGAACACGCGCCTGCAGGTCGAGCATCCCGTCACGGAGATGATCACCGGCCTCGATCTGGTCGAATGGCAATTGCGCGTGGCTGCCGGCGAAGCTTTGCCGAAGCAGCAGGACGAGCTGGCGATTCACGGTCATGCGCTGGAGGCGCGCATCTATGCGGAGAACCCGGAGAAGGGCTTTCTGCCTTCGATCGGTGCCTTGCTCCACATGCACACGCCACAGGCGGTGACCTTCGAACTGGGCAAGGGTGTCGGCGGCAGCGACCCGGCAGCAGTGCGCATCGATTCCGGCGTACGCGAAGGCGATGCCATCTCCCCGTTCTACGACCCGATGATCGCCAAGCTCATTGTCTGGGGCAACGATCGCGACGAAGCATTGGCGCACATGTCGCAGGCCCTGTCGGAATACCAGATTGTTGGACTGGCCACCAACGTCGCCTTCCTGAAGCGACTGGTCGAGAGTGAGCCGTTTGCGCAGGCTGACCTTGACACCGGCTTGATCGAACGGCATCGCGAGGCCTTGTTCCCACCTGCGTCAACGCTTGGCATCGAGGTACCGGCACTGGCGGCAGCTTCGTTGCTGGCAGCAGAGCAGGGTGGCGCTGGCAACGATCCATGGACGAACACCAGCGGCTGGCGCTTGAACAGCAGCCTCGTGCGTAATCTGCACTTCGCAGATGAAGCCAACAAATATTCGTTGTCGGTGGAATATCTGCCGGTTGGCTGGCGGCTTATGCAAGATGGTGCGTCAGCGGCGATGACGCTGGTCGAACGCGCAGGCAAGCAGCTCGTCATCAAACTCAATGGCGCGAGTGTGCGCGGTACGGTGGTGCGAGAGGGCGACGTCTTCCACGTCTTCACTGGCGGCGCGCACTACGCCCTGAATTACAATGACCCGCTCGCGCATGCCGGCCAGGCGGAAGCCGAAGGCGGCCGTCTCACCGCACCGATGCCCGGCAAGATCGTCGCGATCATCGCCGAGAAAAGCAGACAAGTCGAAAAAGGCGCACCCTTGCTCATCATGGAAGCGATGAAGATGGAACACACCATTGCCGCGCCTGCCCAGGGCGTGGTGGAGGATTTCCTCTACGCCGTGGGCGACCAGGTGGCGGAAGGTGCGCAGTTGCTGGTGTTTAAGGCAGCCTGAGCAACGGAGAAACTACCCCTCTCCCGCAGGCGGGAGAGGGGCAGGGGTGAGGGGGATCGCGAGACCTTTTGAGGTCTTTGCAAGCACCCTCATCCCCAACCCTTCTCCCGCTTGCGGGAGAAGGGAGCAAACCCGGTTCGATCAAGCAGCGCAGAATATGTCAAAAAACTTTTGCGTACTGGCTTAGAGCGGTTTGCTCTTCGATAAAAGGCGGTAGGGTGCGCTTTGCGCACCAGTGCTCTTACGACGAACTCTTGGTGCGCGGAGCGCACCCTACACTGATTTGCAAACCGCTCTAGGCGGTCAGTACGCAAGCGAAGCATTCAACAAAAGGCTCCTTTATGCCCCTCCCAACCAAAGTAAAAATCGTCGAAGTCGGCCCCCGCGACGGCTTGCAGAATGAAAAGGAAACCATCCCCGCCGAGGTCAAGATCGAGCTGGTGAACCGGCTGACCGATGCTGGGTTTCCCAACATCGAGGCCGCTTCCTTCGTCTCGCCGAAATGGGTGCCGCAGATGGCGACCTCGGCGGAAGTGATGGAAAAAATCCGTCGCAAGCCGGGCGTGATCTATTCGGCGCTGACGCCCAACATGAAAGGCTTTGAAGCCGCGCTTGCCGCCAAGGCCGACGAAATCGTGATCTTCGGCGCCGCCTCGGAAGCCTTCTCACAGAAGAACATCAACTGCTCCATCGCGGAATCCATCGAGCGTTTCCGCGAAGTCGCGCAAGCGGCCAGGCAACACAACCTCCGCTTGCGCGGCAGCATCAGTTGCTCCTTCGGTTGCCCTTATCAAGGCGAGGTGTCGCCGGAAAGCGTGGCCGACGTGGTCCGGCGCTTGCGCGATCTCGGCTGCGACGAGATCGACATCGCCGACACCATCGGCGTCGCCACGCCGAACAAGGTGAAAACAGTGTTCGAGCGCGTGACGAAGGAGTTTCCGGTCGAGCGTTTGTCCGGCCACTTCCACGACACCTACGGCCAGGCGCTGGTGAACATCTACGCCGCGCTGGAATCCGGCATCGCCATCTTCCACTCTTCCGTCGCCGGTCTCGGCGGCTGTCCGTATGCGAAGGGCGCCACCGGCAATGTATCGACGGAAGACGTGCTGTACATGATGAACGGCCTCGGCATCGAGACCGGTATCGACCTCGACAAGGTGGTCGATGCCGGCCAGTTCATTTCGCAGCATCTCGGCCGCAAGGCCGTCAGCCGCACAGGCAATGCGATCGCCGCGAAGCGAACGGTGGAGGTGGCGCGATGACCCAGGTTGAATTCGACCCTGCCAAGGATGACGGCATCGTGCCATCTCCCTGCATCAATGTCTGCAGGATGCATGCGCAGACGGGCCTGTGCGAGGGATGTTTTCGCACGATAGAAGAGATCAGAAACTGGAGAAACGCGAGCAACGAATACAAGCGCGCGGTGTGGATGGAAATCGAGAAGCGGCAGCAGGAGTTGTTCTGAACATTATTGTCCGACAGGAGTTTTGCCATGAAAACGATAGACTGGTACTTCGACTTCGTCTCGCCCTTCTCCTATCTCCAAAGCGAGCTTCTGCATACGCTGCCAGACGCGCAGATCGCATTCAAGCCAGTGCTTTTGGCGGGCCTGCTCAACCATTGGGGTAACAAGGGCCCTGTCGAAATTCCACCCAAGCGTCAGTGGACTTTTGAGCATTGCGTCTGGCTCGCCCACAAGCACGGCATTCCCATGCGGTTGCCGGCATGCCATCCCTTCAATTCGCTGCCGCTGCTTCGTTTGTTCATTGCACTGGGCTCCACGACCGAGGTCATGCACCGTCTGTTCCGCTACGTCTGGCGGGAAGGCCGGCTGCCCACCGAGACGGACAATTGGGACGCTTTGTTGAAGGAATTGCACGCCAATGACGAGATGCTGGAGTCGCCTGCCGTCAAGCAGCAATTGCGCAGTCATGGCGAGCAGGCCGTTACTGTCGGCGTGTTTGGCGTGCCGACCGCTGTAGTGGATGACCGCTGCTTCTGGGGACTTGATGCGACCGACATGCTGACTGCTTACCTGAACGGCGATTCCTTCTTTCAATCCGAACTGCTGAAGCAGGCGCAGAACCTGCCGCAAGGCGTGCAGCGCAAGGGGACATGAGATTCGGACATCCGCAAGCTCCGATGTCCGAATTTGTCCGCATCTTGTCTCTTGCGTGCCTGTCCGGCTGAGAGCGTCTTCACTACCATGCAGGAAACCCACCTGCAAGGAAGAAATCATGCTCAGCGTAGGCATCCTGGTCTTTGATGACGTCGAGATCCTCGACTTCTCCGGCCCCTATGAAGTGTTTTCCACGGCAGCGCGCGTGCATGCGTGCTTGCTCAAATCTCAGCCGGAGTTCCGCTGCTTCCTCATCGCGCCGGAAATGCGGCCGATCCGTGCGCGGGGCGGCATGAAGGTATTGCCGGATTGCGTATTGCTTCCTTCGTCCGATATCGACGTGCTGATCGTGCCCGGCGGCGATGTATCGGGCGTGCTCGACAACAAGACGGTGATCGACTGGATACGCATGCAAGCCGCGAGCGGATACATCACCGCGTCGATATGTACCGGCGCTTTCCTGCTCGCCGAGGCCGGTTTGCTGAACGGACTGCATGCGACCACGCACTGGGAGGATTGCGACGATCTTGAACAGCGCTACCCGGCGCTGACAGTGCGTCGCAATGTGCCTTGGGTGGACTGCGGTAAAGTCGTGAGTTCGGGCGGCATTTCGTCCGGCATCGATATGAGCCTGCATTTGGTGGAGCGCCTGGCGGGCCGGCAAATGGCGGAAGCAACCGCAAGACAAATGGAATACCGATGGAACCGTGAGGCAGCACATGACTTTTCCCGATCGACCGATACCCGTGTACTTCCTGTTGCGCAAAGACATGCTGGCGCTGGACCTGGCCGGCCCGGCAGAAGTGCTGTGCTATGCAAACCGGCATAGGGCCAAGCAGGGCGAGCCGCCGTTGTTCGACCTGCGCTATATCAGCGCCGAGCCGCGCATCGAGATGTCCATCGGGCTTGAAGCTTCGGGTTTTGCAGGCTTGCCGGATCGGGTGGAAGAGGGGGCGATCGTCATGCTGATCGGCTGCGCCGGCAGTGACGACGATTTCGACAGCGATGCCGCCAGGAAGGTAGTCGCATGGATGAAGAGGCATGTGACGCCGGATCACCGCCTGCTGTGCATCTGCTCAGGTTCGATACTGGCCGGTCATGCCGGTCTGCTCGATGGGCGGCAGTGCACCACGCATCACAGTCATTGCGACGACTTGCGCCGCATCGCTCCGCGCGCGCAGGTGCAGGAGAACCGGATCTTTGTGCAGGACGGCAATATCTACACCAGTGCAGGTGTCACAGCCGGCATCGATCTTACGCTGCATCTCGTAGCGCAGATCGCCGGGCATGCGTTCGCCGCCATGATCGCGCGAGCAATGGTGATCTATATGCGGCGTGCCGGTACAGACCCGCAGTTATCGCCCTGGCTCGCGCATCGCAATCACCTGCATCCTGCTGTGCATCGCGTACAAGACGCGATCGTCGCCGATCCCGTCAGGGATTGGAGCAACGGGCAGCTTGCGCAAATCGCTTGCACCAGCGAGCGGCATTTGACGCGGCTTTTCCGTGAGCATGCGGGAACCGGCATCGTCGATTACCTGCACCGCATCCGCATCGCTCTCGCACGAGACTTGCTGATGCAATCGCGGCTCGACATCGAGCGCGTCGCCGAGCAGACCGGGTTTGGCTCCAGTCGGCAATTGCGGCGCGTGTGGAAGAAGTTCGAAGCGATGCCACCCAGCTTGCTGCGCGGAGAAGACAAGGAAACACACGTCTCTGGGGGGCGTGATAGAATCGCGCCGATTGTTGCACTGCAAACACGTTGAGAATTTTGCATTAGGTAAGTTCAGCAGCCTCTTTGCCCTCTGTCTATGCAACTCTTCTTGGTATATAAGGTCACACGCGAGTCTAAAACATTAGGATTTAGGCAACGGCGTCTTTGATATTCGTCAACATGTAATTCATGCCTCGTCTTAGCATGGGCACTCATAAGTGAACTCTCAGCAATAGACTTTAAACAATGGCGGTCCTGATATTCATCAGCTTGTAATTCATGCCTCGTTTTTTCAAATCGCTGCTTTCAGCATTGTTGGCTATCTCTTTGACTATGCAAGGAGTATTTCTGCCATTGCTGCAGGCATCCCCTGTCAACCAAATGACGAAGTCAGAGGATACTGCGAGCCTGTTTAACATCGCCAAGCACGACTCGAAAAACAGCCAGGATAAGGAACGTTCTTGCGATGCGGATGACCAGGATGAGGACCAATCCGAAAAAGAAAACGTATCCTGGCAACTCGATTTCTGCGGTATTTTTTACCATCCTTTAGCACTTCAATCTTTTTCAGAACTCTTCCCGGTCGAATCTCTCCATCGACCGATGTCGCCTGTTTCCGGCATTTTCCGTCCCCCTCGGGCTTAAACCTGCATCGTATTCCGATCATCGCCAAGACGATGCTCGGACTCGGATATTGAGCTGAGCGCATTTGCAAGGATGCGTCGCAGGTCGGTCTTTCCGCCAATTTTCCACAACCATCATGCGCGCCATTCATGGCGATTCGGCGCAAAGGAGGAGTTATGGAGTAATTCAGTCTTCGTATTCTTTTAGCCGCTTTATTTGAATTTGCAGTTAGCGTTGTTTCGATCCCGGCGGCTATGCCTCTGGTCCACCATTTTTAGCTGAGGCGAAAGACCTCGGCTTGTCTAGCAATCAGAAAAGGAAAAACAATGTACAGACACCCACTTATTGAACGCGACAAGATCACTCCATCTGAAGCTCTGGATTTTCTTATCGAAGGTAATCAACGATTTAAAAACAATATTTCCATTAATAAGAATCTATTGCAGGTAGTGAATATCACTAAGGATCAGCAACATCCCTTTGCCGCTATTTTGAGTTGCAGCGATTCACGCACTGCCACCGAGCTTATTTTCGATCAAAGCCTTGGCGACATCTTCAGCGTTCGCTTGGCCGGAAATATCGCTTCCAACAAGGCAATCGGCAGCCTCGAATATGCTTGCCGCTATTTAGGTTCGCACCTGGTTGTTGTGCTGGGCCATACCAAATGCGGTGCAGTGAAGGCCGCATGCGATCACTTCAAGGGTGGGCATATCGGCGAAATCACTTCGCTCATCGCTCCGGCAGTAGCGAGAGAATGCACCCATAAAGACAACAGGAATTCAGGCAACGCGGCCTTTGTCGACCAGATATGCGAGCTCAATGTGGGGCTGCAGATGCAGCGCATCTTGCAGCGAAGCGAGATCCTGCAGGAGTTGCTGCGAGAGCGGCGTATCGGCCTGGTGGGCGGTGTGTATGACCTGGAAACCGGAGTTGTGACCTTCCCGCCTCAATATCTCTGGTTTCATTTGTCCGACGCCCTGCAGCAAACTGAAGCCGATCAGATGCCGACCTCATCTCAGCAAGGAGAAACACATGTCTTGGCTTGAACGTCTCGCCCCCGGTAGAAATTTCCTGGCTTCGATCGTCGTGTTTCTGGTAGCACTGCCGCTTTGCATGGGCATTGCCATTGCATCCGGGCTGCCTCCCACCGCAGGCATCGTCACCGGAATAGTCGGGGGAATGATTGCCGGCACACTCTCCGGATCGCCATTAACCGTGAGCGGCCCTGCTGCCGGACTGGTGGTCCTTGTGGCCGATATGCTTCAGCGTTTCGGATTGGGCATGCTGCCGGTCATTATCTTCCTGGCCGGCCTTGTCCAGGTACTTGCCGGCGCAGCGCGGTTGGGGGTTTGGTTTCGTGCTATTTCACCCGCCGTCATCCATGGCATGCTGGCAGGTATCGGTATCCTCATTATCGGCTCGCAATTCCATCTCATGCTTGACCGGTCTCCTCTTAGCGGTGGCATCAAGAATCTGATGGGGATGCCTAATGCGTTGATGGAAACCTTGAACGGCCAGGGCGGCAATCTTTCCGCTGCCTTGATCGGCTTGCTGACCATTGCCGCGATTGTCCTGTGGACACAGCATGCACCGAAAAAGCTGCGGGCAATTCCAGGCGCGCTGGTAGGTGTATTGCTTGCGGTCGCAGTGGCTAATCTATGGCATCTCGATATCAAGGTTCTGTCCGATCTGTTTGCCGAGCCGGCGCATATCAGCACGTTGTTTCAATACAGCTTGCCCGGTTGGGACACCATCCGGAATGCCTTGGATAGCGAACTTCTGCTGGCTGTCATCTCGCTCGCGTTTATTGCCAGCGCGGAGTCGCTCCTGTCCGTGACGGCGGTCGACAAGATGCATACCGGCCCGCGGGCACGTTATGACAAGGAATTGATGGCGCAAGGCGTAGGGAATGCGTTATGTGGCATGCTCGGTGCGCTTCCCATGACGGGGGTGATTGTGCGCTCGACTGCCAATGTCCAGGCGGGAGCGACAAACCGTACCTCGACTATTCTTCATGGTCTCTGGCTGGTATTGTTCGTCAGCGCCTTTTTGTTCACCTTTGATTACATTCCTGTCGCATCGTTGGCAGCCGTGCTTGTCTATACCGGATATAAGCTGGCCTATCCCAAGGTGTTGAAGGAGCTGGCGAATTACGGCAAGGCCGAAGTGGCGATCTATGGCATTACCATCGCCACCATCCTCTCGTTCGATTTGCTGACGGGAGTGGTGACGGGGCTGGTCCTGTCGCTCAGCAAGCTGATATACATCTTTACTCACTTGTCGGTCTGGCCCGAACACGAAAGCCGCAGCGGCAAGACGATCGTGCACCTGCAAGGCTCTGCTACTTTTCTTGCCCTGCCTAAATTAGCCGGGGTGTTGGAAAACATCGAGCGCGGGCGCGAGGTGGTGATTGAGTTCGACGATCTGGAGTATATGGATCATGCCTGTATCGAATTCATCGATAACTGGCAAAAGCAGTATACGAGCACAGGCGGACGCACGCATGTCGATTGGGATAGTCTGATCAGCAAATATCACGAGAAAAACAACGTAAGAGGAAGCCCGGTCAGCAGGATCCGTGGAAGCTTTGCTTCATAAGCGGGATGCAGGAGGCGGGTAAAAAATGTGGCACTATGGCTTCCTCCCAAGGAGGCTTCATGAGTACATCCCATTTGCCCGCCGTCTTGCAAAACCTGGAGCTGCCGGTGATTGCCTCGCCGATGTTCATCGCCAGCGGCCCTGAATTGGTCAAGGCGCAGTGCAAGGCCGGCATTGTCGGTTCCTTTCCCGCGCTGAATGCGCGTCCGGCCGAGATGCTGGATGCCTGGCTGACCGAAATCCGGCAGGATCTGGCAAGCTTCGAGAAAGCCAATCCCGGCGCGAAGGCGGGTCCGATTGCGGTGAATCAGATCGTGCACCAGTCCAATGAGCGTCTGCAGCATGATGTCGAAGTCTGCGTGAAACATGAAGTTCCGATCATCATTTCCAGCTTGCGTGCGCCGCCGAAGGAGATGCTGGATGCGGTGCATGGTTACGGCGGCATCGTGCTGCACGACGTGATCTCGATCCGTCATGCGTACAAGGCATTGGAAGCAGGCGTGGACGGCTTGATCCTGGTCGCCCAGGAGCGGGCGGCCATGCCGGCACGCTGTCGCCGTTTGCGCTGGTGGGCGAGGTGCGCAAGTTCTTCAAGGGGCCGATTGCCCTGTCCGGCTCGATCGCCACTGGCGACGCCGTTCTCGCGGCGCAAGCGATGGGAGCCGATTTCGCCTATATCGGCACACGCTGGCTGGCGACCAGGGAGTCGAATATCGACCAAGCCTATCGCGACGCGATCATCGAATCATCAGCGGCCGACATCGTCTATACCAACCTGTTTACCGGCGTGCACGGCAACTATCTGAAGAAGTCCATCCTCGCTGCCGGCTTCGACCCGGATAATCTGCCCGATGCCGACAAGACCAAGATGAATTTCGGCTCAGGCGGCAATACCAAGGCCAAGGCCTGGCGCGACATCTGGGGAGCGGGGCAGGGCGTGGGCCTGGTGGATGATGTGCCTTCGGTGGCGGAAGTGGTCGAGCGGCTGCAGGCGGAATATGCCGCGGCGCGGCGGCGTCTCGCGTTGGCATCAACTTTTCCCGCGTCGGCTTGACCGGTGGGGGCGTTGACCCTACAGTCAAACTTGTATTCCCGCAGTTAGGCGGATCTATTTCGTCGCCACAGGCGCGAAGAAGAAGTACAAGGCGAATACAAGGCGAATTCCGCGCCATCAACCATCCTGAAGGGCAATTATGTTGCAGCGTTTCCAGCAGCGGTACGCGCACTCCCTGCTTGCGCAGCCGCAGTTTCGGCGTCTCTGGTGCAACTTCTTCGTGTCGGAAATCGGCGCGCGGATGTCGGCGGTCCTCATTCCCCTGCTGGCGATTACTGTATTGCATGCTGGTCCTCTGCAGACAGGCATCATGGTCGCCGCTCATGCAGGCGCCATTGGCATTGCTTCGTTGCTGGCCGGCGTACTGGCGGACCGCATCCCGCCCAAGCGTCTGCTGATTACCGGGCAGGCGGTGCTGTCGATGGCACTGCTGACCATTCCCGCCGCATACATGCTGGGCTGTCTGTCCATCGCATGGCTTTGTGTGCTTGAACTGGTGATCGGCACCGGCCTCGCACTGATCGTGACCGCCGGGCAGGTGTATGCGGCACGCGTGGTCGAACCGGCGCGCGTGGTCGAAGCCTACAGCCTGATCTTTGGTGCGGATTCCATCGCAGCGCTGCTCGGTCCGGGCCTGGCCGGATGGCTGGTCGGCGTTTTATCGCCCGCCTGGGCGGTATCGGTCGATACGCTTTGCATCCTGATCGCGATTGCTCTGCTGCTGCCGAATGCGGATGCACCGGGCGAGCGCGAAGCGCACGACAAGCCTGCATCGCTGGCCGCCGAGTTCACCGCTGGCTGGCGCGTGCTGTGGAACGATCCCTTGCTGCGGCTCTTGACCTTGTGCATGGCTGTCTTCCACATCCTGCTCAATGGCCACGGCGCGTTGCATGTCCTGCTTTCGACCGTGACACTGGGCTTGACCCCGGCCTTGTTCGGCATGCTCATGATGTTCGGCGGCCTGGGGGCGCTCACCGCTTCCTTCGCCACGGCGCCCGTGGCTGCACGCTTCGGCGAAAAAAATTTCATGCCGGCGGCGCTCGGACTGCTTGCCGTTTCATGGCTGGCGTTCGCGGCGATGCCATCCGGGCAATATGCGGCGTTGCTGTTTGCGCCGGTCGTCTTTGCTTATGACATGGCGGTCACGTCGTACAGCATTCTGTTTGTCTCGACCCGCCAGATCGCATCTCCGCCAGCATTATTGGGGCGGATCGCGTCGACCACGCGCTTCATTGCTTTCACCGTGGCGCCGCTGGGCGGTGTGGTATTCGGATGGGTGGCCGAGCATGCCGGCATGCGGACAACGTATGTACTGCTCGGCGTACTGGCGATGGGATTGGCGCTGGGGTTGGGTTGGAGGTTGCGCGGCAGCCGAACGCCCGATAAGGCGGTAGCTGCCGCTTGATCAGGACTGCTTGCCGGTTTTGATCGCCCAGATTCCCGGCAGATTGCGCCAGTAGCTGTAGGCGTCCATGCCGAAGCCCACGACAAATTTGTTCGGCAACGTGAGGCCGATATAGTCGGCCTTCACCGGCTTGTCCTTGCCGATCTCCTTGTCGGCGAACACCGCCAGCACAACTTCGGATGCGCCCATCTCGATCAGGCGCTGCTTGACGTGCGCCAGCGTCTCGCCTTCGTCGAGGATGTCGTCCAGCACGATCACCGTGCGGCCTTCGACGCTGGAACGAGGGATGACTTTCCATTCGATCTTGCCGCCTTCATCCTTGCTGCCGTAGCGGGTAACGTGCATGTAGTCAAATTCCAGCGGAAACTTCAGGCGCGGCAGCAACTGGCCGGAGAACACCACCGCACCGCCCATGACGGTCAGCACCAGCGGGAAGGCCACACTGTCCTCTGCGTCGAAGCGCTGGTTGAGTTGCCGGGCGACCTTGTCCAGCGCACGCTGTACGGCGGCTTCGTCGTGGATCAGCTCGGCGTCGGCGAGCAGGGACTTGGCCTTGTCACGATGAAATTCGGAATCGATGTAGGACATGGTACCGTTCCTTCCTTGGAAGTAATGCGAAGTGAGGCGTAATGCACATGGTCATCCTACCGCAGCTTGGCGGCAGTCGTCAGAGTGCGTTGCCGTGGCGCAACTGGCGGGCAAACAGCGCTGCATCTCGGGAATCTTCGAGCCAATGTTGGTTCGAAAGAGTCATGTCGAAGAGATCGGAGGACAGGATGAAAACCGCACTCAAGCAACATCAGGTCAAGACTTCCAAGAATCGCAAGGGGCCCACGCCGCGTTTGCCGCACGAGCGCGACGAGTCGGACGAATTCGCGGAAAGCACACAGCGCGACGACATCAAGCAAGCCTACAAGGATTTACAGGAAGGACAGGTTGACACCGATCTGCGCAATACTGGCGGCGTGGATGAAGTCGTCAACGATCGACCGGGGCAGTCGCCAGACAAGGTCGTGAAGAAGTCCTACTAAGCAAGGAGCTCATGTCCCCAAGGGGAGGGATTGCTCTGCTTGCTGCGAAGTGTCTTTTTCCGACCAATGGCTTTGCTCGGCGAGTGTTGCAGTTGTTTCTGACAGTAGTAGGTACGGCAGGTCTGGGCTTACAATGTCCTGCATATGAACAAGCTACTCGCCGATTTGCCTTCTGCCGAGTTGCTGGCCAAATTCTGGTCGGCTCCCATGGTGGCAAGCAACCTGATTGTGTTCTTCAGCCTGTTCGGCGCGCTTCTGCTCGGCCTGCTGGTCGGCTATGAACGCTCCTATCGCGGTCGAGCCGCAGGCATGCGCACTTATGGCTTGGTGTGCATGGCTTCTGCCGCGCTGACGGTGATAGCAGGTTATCCACATAGCTGGTACGGCGGGCAGGTCGCTGTCAGTCTCGGTGCCGATCCGACCCGCATCGTGCAAGGTATCGTCACCGGCATCGGTTTCCTTGGTGCCGGCGTGATCATGAAGGAAGGCCTGAACATCAGCGGCCTGACAACGGCGGCCTCGATTTGGGCTGCGTCGGTGATCGGTGTGCTGGTCGGTGTCGGCTTCTACCTGTCGGCCATGCTACTGGCGCTGATGTCGGCAGTCTGCATGATCGGTGTCCCCAAGCTGGCGGTTTGGTTGCCGTCGAGGCTGGCGATCGCGATTGCGCTGCAATTCAAGGAAGGGTTTGCGCCGAGCGAAGAAAAGTTGCGCGCGGCAGCAAAGAAGCGCGGGTATGAAATCGCCGGCGGGTCGATCTCCATTTCGATGCGCGAGAGCAAACTGGAATGGCATTTCGTCGCCGTTGCCTTCGACAAAAACAGCGGCTCACCGATAAGCGATCTGGCGCGCGAATTGAGTCAGGTCGATGGCGTTACTGCTTTCCAGTTATCGCACGCGCGGAACTGATGATATTGGGTTCATTTCTCTTTACCTCCCTCCGTAAAAACAAAAATGCCGTTCAGCTCTGCACTGAACGGCATCAAGATGATTGCCGGCCTTGATCAGCCGGAGATACCGATTCCGCTTTCCAAACCTGGTTCGTCGCGCGTTCCGCGTGCACTGCCCGCCAACCTCTGGAACATCACATCGATCATCTTGCTGTTGAAGGCGGGTATATCGGCCGGCTTGCGACTGGTGACCAGGCTGCCATCGACGACGACTTCCTGATCGACCCAATTGCCGCCTGCATTGCGGATGTCGTCCTGCAAGGTCGGCCAGCTTGTCAGGCGACGGCCTTCGACCAGTTTCGCCGATACTAGCAGCCAGGCACCGTGACAGATTGCCGCGATCGGTTTGCCGGCTTCGTCCATCGCCTGCACGAAGCGTTGCGCTTCGGGGATGATGCGAATCTGGTCGCCATTGATCACGCCGCCCGGCAGCAACACGGCGTCGAAGTCCTTGGGATCGGCTTCCTGGAAAGTCAGGTCGACATCGAACTGGTCACCCTTGGTGTCGTGATGGAAGCCCTGCACTTTGCTTTTCTGCACCGAGATGACTTTCGGAATGGCGCCATGCTGCTCGAGCGCTGTGCGCGGTTCGGTGTATTCGACCTGCTCGAAGCCGTTGGTCAGCAGGATCGCAATATGCATGCCGGAAAGAGGTTGATTTGTGTCTTGAGCCATGATCATTCTCCAGTCTGGTTGGAGGAGCCGCATCGTGCGGCACAGATCAATTTGGAGCCCGGGGAGAAATGTTAGTTCGAGTGTGCCGCTGTCGAACCGCAGTGGCAAAGCCCGGTCGAAATACACACCTGATAGGTTGAGGGAGATGCTTATGAAGCCGAGGAAGATATATGGGTTGAGCTACATCCTTGCGGTGCTGCTTGTGGCCGCCTGTCAAAAGCCGCCTGAACCGAAAACCGAATCGTCGGCATCCGGCAACGAGAGGGCCGCGACCAGCAGCAGCGACTCCGGCAATCCATCACAAAACCGCCCAGTGGAACCGAGCAAGTAGCGAGGCAGGTTGGGGGGGAATAACATTCCCCCTGCAAGGGGGAAGGAACCTTGCAGTCCGCTCCCCATACGCAACCTGAAATTCGGAGTGTGCCGAACCACTTGTCATGCAGCACGGTCCACATCACGCTTCTGCACGAGGCATCCAGCATGGCTGCGGTCTCGCATTACATCAACATTGACGCCGCGCCAGCCTTCTTTCTGTGGCAACTCACCAGTTTGATTTCCCTTAAACGCCGGGTTCTTATTCATCGCGCTATCAAAACCCGCCACTAACTTGTAGTTATATACGGCTTTGCATATTGCATTTTTGCAGCGTGCGTAGCTTGTCGATGTACCCATTTACTGGATTGGAGGATAAGCATGCAATCGCAAATCTCGGATTGGGGACAAGCATTGATGGCATCGTTGGCCGGTGCGCTTGCGATGTTTTTCGGTGCGATACCCAAACTGCTTGGCTTTGTTGTCATTCTTGTTGTCGGATGGTTCATTGCAGCATTGCTTGAAAGGGCAGTGACTGCGCTCTTGCACGCAGTGAATTTCAATGCCTTGGCAGAGCGTTCCGGCTTGGCTGACTTTGTGCACAAGTCCGGAACGAGAGCCGATGCATCGAGCATGATCGGCACTATCGCCAAATGGTTCGTGCGCTTGATCGCACTGGTCGTTGCATTCGATGCGCTCGGCTTGCCTGCCGTATCGGATGTACTGCGGCAATTGTTGCTATGGATGCCCAATCTGGTCGTGGCCTTGGTGGCGCTGGTGATCGGCGGAATCGCCGCAGCGGCCTTGTCGCGTGTTATACGCGGTGCTGCGGCCGAAGGCGGCGTGAGCAATCCAGAGTTCCTCGCCAAGATTGCCAGTGTGGCAGTGTGGGCCTTTGCCATTGTCGTCGCAGTCAACCAGATCGGCGTGGCTACCACGCTGGTCAATACCTTGTTCACGGCAACCATTGGCGCAGTTGCATTGGCGCTTGGCCTTGCCTTCGGGTTGGGTGCGAGAGACACGGCAGGTGAGATCGTACGCAATTGGTATCTCAGATCCAGGCAGCAAGCACCGCAAATTGAAGAAACTACCGAAAGAGTGATCGGAAGGTCGCAACGAGGAGTCGATGGCAGGACATCATCGCCGGGGACCAATACGTTGCAATAAATAACGAAACCTGACGCAGTTTATCGTCTGATCCTCAGCTTAAGGAAAGGAGTTCAGTCATGAAACGTATTATCCTTGCGACAATGCTGCTGCCCGTGCTGGTTGCCTGCCAGCGAAGGGAAGAATCCGCACCGACTTCTCAAGCCGCGCCTCAACAACCGTCGCCGCCGGTGGCAACCACGCCACCCACTCAGCCGTCATCTTCGGCGGGACAAACTGCTTCATCGGATCAAACCACATCATCTTCTCCTTCCGCTCCCGTTGCGCAGACCAGTCCGCAGCAGGCTCCGGCTTCCGGGGCGCCTTCGGTTGCCGATCAGGCTGCGTCTGCTGCCAAAGATGCGGCGTCGGCCGCCAAAGATGCAGCGTCTGCCGCCAGGAACGCTTTAAGTTCATCAGGAAGCGGAACCTCAGCTTCAGGCTCATCTTCAGGTGAGACTTCGGCTTCATCCGGAGGTGGGACTTCAGGTTCACCTGAAAGTGGATCGGCAGCCTCGCCTGGTAGCGGGACATCAGGCTCGTCTGCAGGAGGAACTTCGGCCTCATCCGGAAGCGGGACTTCGGGTTCACCTGAAAGTGGATCGGCAGCCTCGCCTGGCAGCGGGACGTCAGGCTCGTCTGCAGGAGGGACTTCAGCCTCATCTGGAAGCGGGACTTCGGGTTCACCGGAAAGTGGATCTGCAGCCTCACCTGGCAGTGGGACTTCAGGTTCATCATCTGAAGAGGGAGCGGCAGCCTCATCCGGAGGCGGGACTTCAGGTTCGTCTGCAGGAGGAACCTCGGCTTCAGCCGGAGAAACGTCAGGCTCATCCGGAAGTTACACTGTGGCGGCTGGCGATAGCTTGTCCAGCATCGCGCGGGATCACGGTGTGAATTCCAGTGATCTGGCAAGGTGGAACAACATCCAGAATCCGGACCTTATCCATCCGGGACAGACTCTCAGGCTCTCCGGGGCCGGTGGCGGTTCCTGATCAGGTGAAAGTCGTACCGGCGTTTCTCGCCTCTAGATCCCTTCCCCCTTGCAGGGGGAAGGTTAGGATGGGGGTAGAGAGGTTGATTCATCGCATGCGGACAATCGACCTTCACACCCCATACAAGAGTAAACGGATCCTGCAAGCTACGGCTCAAGCGCAACTAGCCCAAAAACTCAGTCGTTCTTGATCACAATGCTGGGAAATTTGCTGCTCATATCTTTCGCCTTCTCCGCTACTTTAACGGCAACCTTGCGCGCAATTTCCTTGTAAATCTTCGCTATCGCTCCTTCAGGATCGGCAACGACGGTAGGCTTGCCGGAATCCGTCTGCTCTCGGATTGACATCGTCAACGGCAGCGCGCCGAGGAAATCCACTCCGTATTCCTTGCACATCTTCTCACCGCCACCTTGCCCGAAGATCGGCTCGGCATGCCCGCAATTGGAGCAAATGTGCGTGCTCATGTTTTCCACGATGCCGACGATGGGAATATCCACCTTCTCGAACATCTTCAACCCTTTGCGCGCATCCAGCAGCGCGATGTCCTGCGGCGTGGTGACAATCACGGCGCCTGTGACGGGCACCTTCTGCGACAGCGTGAGCTGCACGTCGCCGGTGCCGGGCGGCATGTCGACGATGAGGTAATCGAGGTCGCGCCAGTTGGTCTGTGTCAGCAACTGCTGCAATGCTTGCGTGACGAGCGGGCCGCGCCACACCATGGGTTCGTCGGGATTGATCATGAAGCCGATGCTGGACACCTGCAGGCCGTGGTTTTCCAATGGCTCCATTGTCTTGCCGTCGAGGCTTTCGGGACGGTCATTAATGCCCATCATCATCGGCTGCGAGGGGCCGTAGATGTCTGCATCGAGAAGGCCGACGCTTGCTCCTTCGGCCGCCAATGCCAGCGCGAGATTGACGGCGGTGGTGGACTTGCCGACACCGCCCTTGCCGGACGCGACGGCGATAATGTTCTTGACGTTGGGCATGAGCTTCACGCCGCGCTGCACGGCGTGGGCAACGATCTTCGAATAAACATTCGCGCTCACATTGCCCGCGCCTTTGATGCCGCGCACGGCAGCAATCACTGACTGGCGCAAGTTTTCGATCTGGCTCTTGGCCGGATAGCCGAGTTCAACGTCGAGCATGACGTCATTGCCTTCGACACGGATGTTCTTCGCGGATTTCGACGACACGAGATCCTTGTCGGTATTCGGATCGATCACATGGGACAACGCTGTCTTGACGGTTTCAATGGAAATGGACATTACTTCAATTACCTCTTCTGAACGATCGTTCAAGTCTAAACCAGATTGAGCCGATTGCGCTCCTATGACAGCGGTTTCCCGGCACGCGCTGCTTATCAAAATTTCACTCGCGCTCCGGGCCTCGATTCGACATTGGCGTCATGCCCGCCTTACAATGAGGCGCCCATTTGCAACCAGTCTTCTCGAAAGCATGAGCATCCCCACCGAACGGATCACCGGACTCATCCTCGCCGGCGGGCGCGGCTCGCGCATGGGCGGCGTGGACAAGGGACTGCAGAGCTTTCGCGGTGCGCCCATGGTCTTGCAAGCGATCATGCGTCTGCGACCTCAGGTTGGTGCGCTGATGATCAACGCCAACCAGAATATCGACACCTATGAAAGTTTCGGCCTGCCGGTATGGCCGGACTTGCTCGGCGGTTTCGAAGGACCGCTGGCCGGTTTGCAGACGGGACTTTCGCATTGCAAGACCGATTACCTCGTGACCGCTCCCTGCGATTCGCCCTTTTTGCCAATCGATCTCGTGGCACGCCTGGGCGAGGCACTGACTGCATGCGATGCCGAACTCGCGGTTGCCGTTACAGGCGAAGGCGAGAGCAGACAACCGCATCCGGTGTTCTGTTTGATGAAGACTTCGCTGCTGCCTCACCTCACCGCTTTCTTGCAGGAAGGCGGGCGCAAGGTCGAGCGCTGGTATGGCTCGCTCCATTTTGTTGAAGTCCGCTTCGACGATGAAGCGGCATTTCGCAATATCAATACGCTCGACGAGCTGCGTCGCTTCGAACCTGATTTCTAACCATGGCTTACTCCACACTTTCCGAAGTCGTCAGTTGCCTGTCCGGATACGACCCGGATGCAATGCCTGTCGCGCAGGCACAGCAAATCATCCGCGAATTCGTTACTCCTATCGACACCGTTGAAAAGCTCGACTTGCGCAGCGCGCTGGGACGCGTGCTGGCGCAGGACATCATCTCGCCGATCAACGTGCCGCAGCACGACAATTCCGCGATGGACGGTTACGCAGTGCGCGGCATCGATCTCGATGCGGCGCAATCGGTGAGGCTGAACATCGTCGCCACTATGCATGCAGGCAGTCGCTTTAATGGCATGGTCGGTGCGGGAGAATGCGTACGCATCATGACAGGCGCGCCGATGCCCGCAGGTTGCGACACCGTGGTACCGCAGGAATTCACGCGCGATGCCGACAATGGATATGTAACGATTCCCCCAGGTGTCGTGAAAGCAGGCGATAACTGTCGTCTGCAAGGCGAAGACCTGCAAGCGGGCAAGCCGGCGCTGGCGCGCGGCAAGATCCTGCGCCCCGCCGACATCGGTTTGCTGGCCTCGCTCGGCATCGCCGAGGTGCCGGTGCAGCGTCGTCTGCGCGTCGCGTTCTTCTCCACCGGCGACGAATTGCGCTCCATCGGCGAACCGCTCGACGAGGGCTGCGTGTACGACAGCAATCGCTACACTTTGCACGCCATGCTTACTCGCTTAGGTTGCGATCTGATCGATATGGGCGTAGTGAAGGATGATCCCGCATTGCTCGAAGCGGCCTTTCGTACTGCCTGCGAAAACGCCGATGCGGTCATTACCTCCGGCGGCGTGTCGGTCGGGGAAGCCGATTACACCAGGCAGATGATGACGCGTCTGGGCGACGTGAGCTTCTGGAAGCTCGCCATACGTCCCGGCCGGCCCATGGCCTTCGGCAAGATTTCTTCCAATGGCAAGAGCGCCTACCTGTTCGGCTTGCCCGGCAATCCGGTTGCCGTGATGGTGAGCTTCTATTTCTTCGCGCGCGATGCCTTGCTGCGCATGATGGGTGCGCAACCCGCGCCGTTGCCCTTGATGCGTGTACGCTCGCAATCAGCCATCCGCAAGAAACCCGGTCGCACTGAATACCAACGCGGCATCCTTTCCATTGGCGAGGACGGCCGGCAACAGGTGCGCATTACCGGCGCGCAAGGTTCGGGTATCCTGCGCTCGATGTCGGAAGCGAATTGCATGATCGTGCTGCCTCACGACCAGCCCGGCGTGCAAGCCGGGGACGAAGTGGACGTCATCCTGTTCGACGGCCTCGTCTGAAAAGACACGGCAAGGATGGATTGCAGTGCGAACATTGCACTGAACTTGACGCTGGTCCTGTTGTCTTTGACAAAAGCGATAGCGACATTCACGTTCCGACTGGCATCATGCCGAAAGAAAGACGGTATCGGCATGCAAAGCAAGGAGTTCGACGAGATGTCGCCAAGTGACTGAATGGGGAAATACGATGACTGGACAACTGCAGAAATTCGTCGACAACCTGCTTACCACCATCGAAGACAACAGCCGCCGTTATCCGGCGTCGCTGTCACCGATGGATTCGATGTTCACCTTCCGCTACACCCGCACCGAAATTTCCACCCAGGGTGGACAGGCGCAGGTTCGGCATCGCGAGACGCGCTTCGAGAACGGACAGATGGTAAGCGAGCAATGCGAAGGCACCATTGACCGCGCCGCCTACGACCGCATGGTCGAGCAGAGCCAGCAAATGTTCGTTGCGCAGGCGGAGCAGATGATGCGTTGGTGGCTGCCGTTCTGGGGCAAGGACAAGTAAATCGCCTGCCTTATCGGTACCTATGTTGTGGGAAAGCTGGGATGACTGCCGGCGGGATGTGGCATGAGTGCGTCTTGCAGTGCGCGTAATGCGCTCACAATGGCTGGCGCAATGTCGGTCGAATCGAGGATCCCGTTTTCCGAGAGCCCTGATCCAACCAGAGGAAGGGCGATGGATGCTTCCTCGACGATGACAGCCGACATGGTTCTCAATGTCTCGCGTAGTGCAGCATCTGCATGACGGGCGCGCGGTGATGCGTTGAGAACGGCCACATGCATGCCGACAAAGGGTTCGAAACTGACCAGCCAGTCGAGCGCATTCTTGATCGTTCCCGTGACACCATGGGCATATTCGGGACTGGCAATCAGCATGGCATCGGCGTTAGCGACCGCATCGTGCAACACGGCAACCTGACGCGGAATGTCTGCTTCAAGATCCGGATTGAAGAGCGGTAATTCCCCAAGCCCTGTAAAGATGACAATCTCCATTCCTGACGGTGCCAGGCGAGTCATGGCACGAAGCAGCGCGGAGTTGATGGATGCAGCCCGCAGGCTGCCGGACAGTGCGAGTATTTTCATACGCGTTGGTCTCAGTTTTTACTCACAGCCACATCGCCTGCCGCTGCCGAACGCGAGCCTTCTCCGGGTAAATTGCTATCTCCTCGATACGCGAATGCCACCGATACCTTCACTGTATCGCTCTCGTTACGACCGGCTGCGTGAAACAGTCCGCTGTGGAAAAACAGCACATCGCCCGGCTCCAGTTCGACGGTCATGCCTTGCGCGAATAATGCTTGGTTTTCTGCTATATCCGGTCGCAGGAAATCGAGATCGTCGAGCTGATGCCTGCCAATGCTCAGCCGATGTGAGCCGGGGATGACACGCAATGCGCCGTTGCTCGCGGTCTCGCGGCCAAGGGCCAGCCAGACGGTGACGAGGTCGTTGCGTGCGAAGGACCAGTAGCGGATGTCGCGATGCCAGCCGGTGGCAGTACCGTATTGCGGATGCTTGGTCATCACGCAGTTGTGATGGGCAAGTACCAGGCGCACCGGCTCGTCGAAGATTTGCTTCAAGCATGTGACGATACGCAGGTCTTCCGCCCAAGCGCGGAAGCGTTCATGTCGATGGTAGGCACCGCGCAGGCGGCGTACTGTGCGGCCGCCCGGGGCGTCGAGCGAGGCGGGAGCGCCGGGGTAGCCGACTTCGGCTTCGTATTCGATGGGCGGTTCGGCTGTGCGTAGCTGTTCGTGAACGACGGCAAGCATTCGTTCGCGGGCCTCTGGTGTAAGCATGTTACGGAACACGAGATAGCCATTGCGCCGGAATTGTTCGAGTTCGAGAGGAGAGAGCTTCATTTATTTTGTCGCATCTTGTCGAAGCCATAACTTAGCATGGATAAGCGCTACTTCCCGAACAGTTTCTTGACTGCGCCGCCCAATCCTCCCACTGCACCGGTAATCCCGCGTGTGAGTCCTTCTATGCTGATGCCCAGCGACTCGGCTGCCGATGCGCCGACGCGCCGCGCAAAGCTTTCGTTGAGCGAGAACTGCGGATCGTTGAGATTGCCGTCCAACGTGAATTGGATGATGATCTGGCCTTTGCGGTTCTTCAGCGCTGCCACTACGGCTTGGCGCGGCAAGCCCATGAAGGTGTTCAGGCCGCTGCCGGAAGACGCCAGTTCCAGTCCGGTCAGCGTCACCATGCCTGGCGCATGCAGCCGATTGTTTTGTACCGTCGATTTCAGCGTCAGGTCCAGCGAGCCATGCCGCACGCCGGTTTCAGTTGCCTTGATCAGGTAAGGTTGCAGCGCGACGAGATCGACGCCGGCCAATCGAAGCGAGATGTCGGAATTCTTCTTCGCCAATTCCATCCAGCCATCGACTGCCAGCCGGCCGCTGCGCTGCACGCCCTTGATCATTCCGTCCATCGTGATTTTGGTGCGGCCATCGAGCGCGGGAACGCGCAGGTCGTCGACCGTGACGTGCAAATGTTCGAGCTTGGTCTTGTGCGCCGGCTGCCGTATCGTGGCGTCGAAGAATTCCAACGCGCTATCGCGCAATTCAATGCTGCCGATGGTCAACGGCTGTGTGGCGTCGTCGGCTTGTGCATCCGTCTGGGCCGGTTTTTCCAGCAGACTGGGCAACAGCTTCAACTTGCCGTCGCGGGTGCGCCAGACCGAGACATAGGCATGCTCGACCACGATGCGCGGCACATACAGGCGGGCCGAGAACAGGCTGGCCGGGTCGGGGCGGACGATGATTCGCTCTGCACGCAGCGCATCTTCCGCCGGCCAGCCTTGCGGCGCCCGGATGCGTACTCCGCGCACCTCGATGGCAGACCAGCCGACAGAGATTTCGGCGACTTCGCTATCCCCCCCGAGCGCCTGCCGTACCTGTTCCTTGAGCGCTTGCGCCGCGATATGCAGGCCGCCAACGGCGGCCATGGACAAGACGACAACTACGGCGGCACTGATGGCGAGTGCGCGTTTTACATTTTTTTTCATTGATCTTGTCGAGGGTGTAGCAACCGCGAAAGCTTAGCACCGTGCGTGATGCGCGGGTACTTATTTGCCTGCGCCGGAGCGGTTGAACGAAAAGAGATGCAACAGGGACGGCCTGTGCATGACGGAGGGGCGGATGATGCAATAATCCGTATTCCTTCAATCAACCAGCAACGACATACGCATGATCCTCGAACTCGCCGATATCCACATTCAGCCCGGCAAGCAAGCCGAATTCGACGCCGCCATCCAGCTCGGAGTAGAGCAGGTGATCGCCAAGGCCAAGGGCTTTCGTGGCTACAAGGTCAACAAGGGTATCGAATCGCCGGAGCGCTATCTCCTGATGATTTTTTGGGAAACCCTGGAAAACCATACGGTCGATTTCCGCCAGTCGCCGGCTTTCCAGGAATGGCGCTCCATTGTCGGCCTGTACTTTGCCGCACCGCCGGCAGTCGAGCACTTCTCTTTGCTGGCAACGTCAAATTGATAGGACTTACGCAAAACCGCCCCAGCGGCGTTGCGCCGCCTTGCCGTACAACTCGTACTGTCTGCGTCGGCGCGCCTTGCTGGGACAATTTTGCGTAAGTCCTGATTGAGAGAGAGG
>Ga0207690_10000448_pt1 | contig 26681 bp, 23 predicted proteins | sample KBSC23metaG_FD_184315 | JGI IMG/M metagenome (GOLD analysis project Ga0207690, IMG submission 184315) | Corn rhizosphere microbial communities from Kellogg Biological Station, Michigan, USA - KBS C2-3 metaG (SPAdes) (version 2) | ecosystem: Host-associated > Plants > Roots > Rhizosphere > Soil ... | reverse complement strand
CACGATACGGCGCGGCGCGGCCGGGTTCGCCCTGCTGTGCCGGCAGATCCCGGCGTACTGGCCACTGTTGCCGTTGCTGCGGATTCCCGCACTGCGCCGCCGCGTCGAACGCGAGTTCAACGGCTGCGCCGATGCCGGTTGCTCGCTGGACTGACGTCCGGGCCGGGCGGGTCGCACCCGTGCGATGCGTCGGCGCCGTACGATTCCGCCGGATCGGACGATCGCCACCCTCGCCTTCGCCATGCTGGTCACCCGACAACCGACCCGGCGGACCACCATGGCTTTGCGCCTCCTGAAGATCACCCTCGTCACCCTGCTCGTCTTCCTGCTTGCCGCCGCCCTCTGGATCGGGACCGCCGGCAAGGACCTGTTCCACATCGCCACCGGTTCGGTCAGCCGCTCGCTGTGCGCAGCCGCGTTCGTTTCGCGAGTCGATCCGCAACGGACATTCCGCGAGGAGCAACTGCCGCTGATGCGCAGCATCGGCTGGGCGATCCACTACGAGGTGGACCGCGTCAGGCGCGAAGTGCGCACCTCGGTATTCGGCGATTTCAGCGCGCGGGCGGTGTACCGCGAAGGCCTCGGCTGCCTGCTCGTGCACGACGACGGCGCCGTACCCGAGGCGGCCGGCTTCGAGCCCGCGCCGATCGCCGGCGCCTGGCCGGCGACCGTGGCCGAACCGGCCGACCCGGCGATCCGCCGCGCACTCGACCAGGCCTTCGCCGAACCCGACCCGGCCCACCCGCGCCTGACCAAGGCAGTCGTCGTGTTGCACGACGGCCAACTGATCGCCGAGCGCTACGCCCCCGGCTACGGCCCGGACACGCCGATCTACGCCCATTCGCTGACGAAATCGGTGGTCAGCGCCCTGATCGGCATCCTGGTGCGCGAGGGCAAGTTGCGGCTGGACCAGCCCGCGCCGATCGCCGCCTGGCGCTCACCGGCCGACCCGCACCATGCGATCACCGTCGACCAGTTGCTGCGCATGGACAGCGGCCTGCCGTTCGACGAAACCGACGGCGCGATCAGCCCGATGACGCGCATGCTGTTCCTCGAGCGCGACATGGCCGGGTACGCGGCGCGGATGCCGCTGGCCCATCCGCCCGGCACCACCTGGGGCTACAGCAACCTTGGTTATGTGCTGCTCTCGCGGGTGATCCGCGACGCGGCCGGCGGCAGCGCCGTCGACGCCGGGCGCTTCGTGCGCCGCGAACTGTTCGTGCCGCTGGGCATGCGCAGCGCAGTAATCGAAACCGACGCCACCGGCACGCCGCTCGGTGCCAGCAATGTCTACGCCTCGGCCCGCGACTTCGCCCGCTTCGGCCAGCTCTATCTCGACGATGGCGTGGTCGACGGGCGGCGCATCCTGCCCGAAGGCTGGGTGGCGTACAGCCATTCGCAAACCCTGAAAACCGGTTATGGCGCCGGCTTCTGGACCAACCTGGTAAGCGAAGGCAGCGTGCCGGTGTGGAATGCGCCGTGGGGCATGCCGCGGTTGCCGAAGGACATGTACTACGCGCGCGGCGCGCTGGGGCAATACGTGGTGATCGTGCCGTCGGAACGGCTGGTGGTGGTGCGCATGGGCATCTCGATCGACTACGGCACCGGGACGGAAGACATGGTCGCCGCGATCATCGCCGCGCTGCATCATCGGCCGCCGCAGGCATGACCGCCGTCAGCTGCGATGCGGCCACCTTGCGGTAACTGCTCGGCGTCTCGCCCACCTGCCGCTTGAACGCGGCGTTGAAGGTCGACTTCGAGGTGAAGCCGCAGTCGTAGGCGATGTCGAGGATGGTGCGCGCGTCGCCGCGATCGGCCAGATGCGCGCGCACCGCCTCGACCCGCAGGCGGTTGATGTAATCCCAGAACGTGCCGCCGAAGCGCCGGTTGATCACCGCCGACACCAGGTACTCGGGATAGCCGCTGCGCTTCGCCACCTGCCCGATGGTGAGCGCCGGCTCGCGATAGAGCGCCTCGTCGCCGTCCATCAGCTGCGCCAGGCGCGCCTCCACCGCGGGGAAACGCGCATCGTCGGAGTCCGTCGTGTCCGGCGGCGCCGCCTCCCCGCCGACCGCGGCCGGCTCGCTCGCCACCGGCGGCTGGTTCAGGCTGAGCCAGCCGACCACGCACACCCACGCGGCGACCGCGCCGAACAGCAGGCGATAATCGATGCCCGGCAGCGTTGCCAGCCATTGCGTGGTGGCGATGACCCAGATGACGACCTGGCAAGCCGCCATCACGTCGATCCAGCGCAGCGACAGGCGGTCGGCATCCGAGCGCCGCTCGCGCAGCCGGCGGCGGTAGCGGTGCACGCGCATCAGTGCGGCCGCCACGTACGACAGGCTGTAGACGAACAAGGGAACGTCGAACCAGGAACCGATGGTCTTTTCGCCCGCCACCCAGCGCGCGGACAACGCCTGCATCTGCTGGTCGCTCAGCAGCAGCACATGCGCATTCAGCGCCAGCATCACGCCGAAACCGAGCAGGTGCACGCCGTCGCGCAGGCGAAAGCCGCGGGCCTCGATCAGCGCACGCGCATAGACGTAGAACAGGCTGCCGTAGAGGAACGGAAACAGCGCGACGAAGCGGTACGCCCTGAACCACTCCGGCGACAGCGAGTTCCAGTACACGGCCTTGACCAGCAGGTCCATGCCGGTCAGCGCGACCCACACCGCCAGCACCCGGTTCGCCCCGGTGTTCACCGGCCGCCGCCACAGCGCCAGCGCCAGCAACGCCGCCTGCACGGCAGCGGCGATGTAGACGAATACCCAGAACGCGTAGGCCTGGTTGGGGATCACCTGGGATGGCATCGGGGATTCCGGCGGTCGCATGAGACTGGCCGAAAGCCTAGCCGCTCGACCGGCGCGATCCAACAAAAAAGCCGCGGGGCGACCGCGGCTTTTTCGTTGGATCGTACCCACTCAGGCCGCGAGGCGTTTCACGATCGCGTCGGCAAAGCTGCTGGTGCTGCCCTTGCCGCCCAGGTCCGGCGTCACGCTGTCGCGGTCGTTCGTCATGGTGTCGCGGATCGCCTGGCGCAAGCGGTCGCCCTTGGCCACCATGTCCAGGTAGTCGAGCATGTCGGCCGCCGCCAGCAGCAGCGCGCACGGATTGGCGATGCCCTTGCCGGCGATGTCCGGCGCCGAGCCATGCACGGCCTCGAAGATCGCCGCGTGCTCGCCGATGTTGTCGCCCGGCGCCAGGCCGAGACCGCCGACCAGGCCGGCGCACAGGTCGGACAGGATGTCGCCGAACAGGTTGGTGGTGACGATCACGTCGAACTGCTCGGGCTTCATCACCAGCTGCATGCAGGTGTTGTCCACGATCATCTCGTTGAACTCGATCTGCGGGTATTCCTTCGCGATCTCGCGCGCCACGTTGAGGAACAGGCCCGAGCTGGTCTTCAGGATGTTCGCCTTGTGCACCGCGGTGACCTTCTTGCGGCCCTTCTTCACCGCCAGCTCGAACGCGTAGCGCACGATGCGGCTGCTGCCCTTGCGCGTGTTGCGCGCGACCGACTCGGCGATCTCGCCGTCGGCGGACAGGGTCTGCCCCTCGGAGCGGTACGCACCCTCGGTGTTCTCGCGCACGGTGATGATGTCGATGTTCTCGTAGCGCGACTTGGTGCCCGGGAAGCTCACCGCCGGGCGCACGTTCGCGTACAGGTCGAAATGGCGGCGCAGGGTCACGTTCACCGAGGTGAAGCCACCGCCGATCGGCGTGGTCAGCGGGCCCTTCAGCGCGACCTTGTGCTCGGCGATCTTGTCCAGCGTGGCCTTGGGCAGCAGGTCGCCGTGCTTGTCCAGCGCGACCATGCCGGCGTCGACGAAGTCGTAGGAAAGGCCGCAGTCCAGCGCGTCGAGCACGCGCAGCGTGGCGGTCATGATCTCCGGGCCGATGCCGTCGCCGGGGATCACGGCAATCGTCTTGCTCATGGGGGAACTCCTTGAAACGAAAATCACGGGCGGTACGTGCGCATGGGGGTGGGCACGTGCCGAAACCGTTCAATTATCGCCGATAAGCCCCCGCGCGAACAGGGTGAACGCCCTGCAAGACGTTGAAAATACTCGCACGCAGCATTGCAAAAAGCCGCAGGCGGCCGCGTTTCATGCGGCCGTGGCGGCGGCGCTCAGGCGTGGTCGGCGCAGGCGACCGGATCGTTGCCGGCACCCGATGATTCGAGCTGGTCGAGCAGGTCCACCGCGCGGCGCAGGTGCGGGATCACGATCGAGCCGCCCACCACCAAGCCCACGCTGAACACCTCGAAGAACTCGTCGCGCTGCACGCCTGCTTCCTTGCACTGGGCCACGTGGTAGCTGATGCAATCGTCGCAGCGCAGCACCATCGAGGCGACCAGGCCCAGCATCTCCTTGGTCTTCACGTCGAGCGCGCCGGCCTTGTAGGTCTGCGTGTCCAGCGCGAAAAAGCGCCGCACGACCTGGTTGTCCTCGGCCAGGATGCGCTCGTTCATGCGCTGGCGGAACGCGGTGAATTCGGCAAGTTTGTCGCTCATGCCGCCTGCTCCAGCAACTCGGCCAGCTTGCCGCTGCGATCGGCGGCGACGAGCTCGTCATAGCCGCCCACAAACTGATCGTTGATGAAGATCTGCGGCACCGTGCGATGCCCGCCACTGCGCGCCAGCATCGCCTCGCGCTGCGCCATGTCGGTATCGACACGCACCTCGGTCCACTCCAGCCCCTTGGACTTGAGCAGGTTCTTGGCCGCCACGCAGTAGGGGCACACCGCGGTGGAATAGACCTCGATCTTGGACATCACGACACTCCGCAACTTGGAAAAGGCCACCATTAAATGGGGTCGCGCGCCACCAGCTCAAGCGGAACCGACGCGGCAGACCACGGTCACAATGCTATTGTCACCCACCTTATGAGCATGGCACCACGACGACTCGCACCGCGCCTGCTGACGGCGCTGATCACCGCCGGGCTGGCTTGCGCCGCCGGCGCGCAGCAGGACGTGCGCCTGCCCGACCTGGGCAGTTCGGCGAACGCGCTGATCTCGCCGCAGGAAGCGCAGGATTACGGCGCCTCCATGCTGCGCCAGATGCGTGCGCTGGACATGGTGGTGGACGACCCGCTGCTGGACGACTACATCAACGACCTCGGCTACCGGCTGGTCGCCAGCAGCGACAAGCCGAAGGAACACTTCGCGTTCTTCGTCGTCAAGGACCAGGAAATCAACGCATTCGCCGCGCCCGGCGGCTACATCGCGGTGAACGCCGGGCTGATGACGATCACCCGCGACGAGAGCGAGCTGGCCGGGGTGGTCGCGCACGAAATCGGCCACATCACCCAGAACCACCTGCAGCGCGCGTTCGAGGATTCGAAGAAGGACGCGCCGCTGATGGCGCTGGTGCTGCTGGGTGCGATCGCCGCCGGCGCCAGCAGCCGCAGCGGCGACGCGCCGATGGCGGTGCTGGCCGGCGGCCAGGGCCTGATCGCGCAGAAGTCGATCAACTTCACCCGCAAGGACGAGATCGAGGCCGACCGCGTCGGCATCCAGACGCTGGCCAAGGCCGGCTTCGACCCGAACGCGATGGCCGGCTTCTTCCAGCGCATGCAGGACGTCATGAGCGCCGGCGCCGGTGGCGAGGACGTGCCGGCCCTGCTGCAGACGCACCCGGTGACGACGATGCGGATCAGCGACGCGAAGGCACGTGCCGACGCGCTGATCGCTGCGCAGAAGCTGCGTCCCTCCGGTAGCATCATGGACAAGCTGCAGTGGGAGAAAAGCACCGCGCCGATCGCGTTCGTGAAAGATCCCACCACGCTGTTCCAGCCGCCCGCCCGCGGCCACCTGAACACCTATGCCCTGATGCGCGAGCGCGTTCGCGTGCTGGCCGGCGATGCGACCAAGCTGGCCACCTACTACAGCGCCAGCCTGCAGACACGGCAGGACTTCAATACACCGGCGAACCGCTACGGCTACGCGCTGGCGCTCACCCGCAGCGGCCGCGGCGCCACAGCGATCGAGCAGCTGCAGCCGCTGCTGCAAGCCCACCCGGAAAACCTGATCCTGAAGCTGGCGCTGGCCGACGCCCGCCTGCAGGCCGGGCAGCGCGCCGCGGCCCTGGCGATCTACAGCGAGCTCAATACCCAGTCCCCGCGCAATCGCGCCGTCGCGCTTGCCTATGCCAAGGCACTCACCGCCGGCGGCGACCAGGAGCAGGCCCGCCTTGCCGCCAACCTGCTGCGGCCATTGCTGGACAATGCCAGCGAACCGGAGATCTACAGCACCTATGCCCGCGCCAGCGACAAGGCCGGCGACAGCGTGCGAGCCGGCGAGGCCTTCGCCGACGCCAGCTACTATTCCGGCCGTCCGTACGACGCGATGGAACAGCTCAAGCGGCTGCTCAAGCGCGACGACCTGGACTACTACGCGCGGGTGCGCATCCAGGCGCGCATCGCCGAGCTGACCCCGCTGGTGCTGGAACTGCACAAGCGCAAGATCAAGACCGCAGACAGCCCGGACGGCGACTCCCGGCAGTAGGCATGGCACTGTCATCGACACGTAACATCCATCCGCTGCAATATGCCCGTCACAAGCCAAGGCGGACCACGGCGTGCACAAACGCATCCTGATCGTTGAAGACGAGACCTCGATTCGCGAAATGATCGCCTTCGCCCTGCGCAAGGCCGGCATGGACGCGATGCAGGCCGCCGATGCCCGTGCCGCCCAGCTGGCGCTCGCCGAACAGGTGCCCGACCTGATCCTGCTCGACTGGATGCTGCCGGGCATGAGCGGCCTCGAACTGGCCCGGCGCCTGCGCAAGGAAGAACTCAGCCGCGAGATACCGATCATCATGCTCACCGCGCGCGGCGAGGAAATGGATCGCGTCAACGGCCTCGAAGCCGGCGTCGACGACTACGTGGTGAAACCCTTTTCCACCCGCGAGCTGATAGCCCGGATCAAGGCCGTGCTGCGGCGCAGCCAAGGCGACGACGGCTCCGGCGTGGTCGAACTGGGCGGCCTGCGCATCGACGGCCCGGCGCACCGCGTCTTCGCCGGCGACGAGCCGGTGCCGATCGGCCCGACCGAATACCGTCTGCTGTACTTCTTCATGACCCATGCCGAGCGCGTCTACTCGCGCACGCAGCTGCTCGACCACGTCTGGGGTGGCAGCGTGTACGTGGAAGAGCGCACCGTCGACGTGCATATCCGCCGCCTGCGCAAGACGCTGGAGCCGTGGAAGCTGGACGATCTGGTGCAGACCGTGCGCGGCACCGGCTACCGCTTCTCCACCAGCACCTGAGCCGGCGCGGGCGAGCTTGCGGTCTTCGCGGCTTTTGCCGATGCTGGCTCGCCTTCCACACTCCGGCGCCAGCATGACTCCGCCCAGCACGCCTTCCTGGAAACTGCCCGCGGCACTCGCCGCAGCGCTGTGCGCCGGCGCCGTGCTGGGCTGGCTTGCCGGTGGCCGCGTGGTGGCGGGCGTCGCCCTGGTCGCCGTGGCCGAAGTCGTCTTGCTGCTGACCCGGATCCGTCATCAAGCGCAGGCCATGATGACTGCATCGACTGCCGTCAGCCCTCTCCAACATGACCGTTTCATGACGCGTTCCCGCCGCATCGCCTCCTCTCTGCGTGACCTCCGCAATGCCGCCGGCCAGTTGCCGGATGCGGTGGTGCTGCTCGACCGACAGCAGCAGATCCGCTGGTTCAACCACGCCGCCGAGAACCTTCTCGGGCTGCGCCGCCCGGAGGATCGCGGCGCGTCGCTGCAGCAGCGGCTGGCCGGCTCGGAACTGGCCACCTGGCTGCGCGACGGCGCGCACGAGCAGCTTACCGACGCCGCCGCGCCCGGCCGGGCGGACAGCCAGCTCAATGTCAGCCTGCTGCCGTTCGGCGACCAGGAGCAACTGCTGCTGGCGCACGACATCAGCCATCTGAACCGGCTCGAACAGGTGCGCCGCGACTTCGTGGCAAACGTGTCGCACGAGCTGCGCACGCCGCTGACGGTGATCCACGGCTACCTCGAACTGCTCGACCCGGAGGACGTGCCCGAGCTGGCGGCGGTGCTGGGCGAAATGCGCACGCAGTCGAAACGGATGGGCCAGATCGTGGAAGACCTGCTGACCCTGTCGCGGCTGGAAACCCAGCACGAAGTCATCGACGAACGCGTGCCGATGGCGGCCCTGCTGGCCACCGTGCGCAAGGAAGCCGAGGCGCTCAGCCAGGGCCGCCATCGCATCGTGCTGGAATCCACCGCCGAGGCGGACCTGCTCGGCTCGCCGAAAGACTTGCACAGCGCGTTGTCGAACCTGGCCAGCAACGCGGTGCGCTACACCCCGGCCGGCGGCAGCATCACGATCCGCTGGCAACGCGAGCCGGAAGGCGCGGTGTATTCGGTCAGCGACACCGGCTTCGGCATCCCGGCCTCGCACCTGGCCCGGCTCACCGAACGTTTCTACCGGGTCTCCTCCAGCCGCTCGCGCGACAGCGGCGGCACCGGCCTGGGCCTGTCGATCGTCAAGCACGTACTGAACCTGCACCGGGCACAACTGCGCATCGAGAGCGCGCCGGGCGTCGGCTCCACCTTCTCCTGCCATTTCGGCGCGGCCCGCCTGCTGACTCCCGGTACCGGCGACGAAAGCTGAAGGCCGCGGCGGCGCGGCATGCAATGGCCTAGGCCATGCGCCAGAATGCGGCATGGCCCAGCCCTCCCCCACATCGTCCGCACCGCCCGACGCCACCGACCTGACCACCCCCGGCCTTTACCTCAGCCGTGAACTGGCCGCGCTGGAGTTCAATTTCCGCGTGCTGGCGATGGCCCGCGACGCCGCCGTGCCGCTGCTGGAGCGGCTGCGCTACCTGAGCATCGTGGCGAACAATCTCGACGAGTTCTTCGAGGTGCGCGTGGCGATGCTCAAGCATCATCATGCCTACGGCTCGGCCGCCCCGGGGCCGGACGGCATTCCTTCCGGCGAGCTGCTGGCGCGCATCCGCAGCCGCGTACTGGACCTGGTCGCCGAGGTCTACGCCGCCTGGCAGGAGCAGATCGGCCCGCAGCTCGACGCCGAGCAGATCCACATCCTCACCCGCAAGCGCTGGAACCCGCGCCAGCACCGCTGGCTGCGCGGCTACTTCGAGCACGAGGTGCTGCCGGTGCTGTCGCCGCTGGGACTGGACCCGGCACATCCGTTCCCGCGCATCCTCAACAAGACGCTGAACATCGCGGTGGTGCTGCGCGGCCGCGACGCGTTCGGCCACGAAGGCCACATGGCGCTGGTGCGGGCGCCGCGTTCGCTGCCGCGGATCATCCGCGTCCCGGCCGAAGTCAGCGGCCCGGGCGAGCATTTCGTGTTCCTCGCCGAACTGCTGCAGGCCTTCGTCGACCTGATGTTCCCCGGCCTCAAGGTGGTCGGCTCGTACCAGTTCCGGGTCACCCGCAACAGCGAGCTGATCGTCGAGGAGGCCGAGGTGGAGAACCTGGCCCTCGCGCTCAGCGAGGAACTGGTCGGGCGTGGTTATGCGCGCCCCGTGCGGCTGGAGATCGCCAACGATTGCCCGAAGGCGATCACCGCGATGCTGACCCAGAACTTCCAGCTGGACGATGCCGACGTGTACCGCTGCGACGGCCCGGTCAACATCATCCGCGCGGGCCTGATCTACGACTGGCTGGACCGGCCGGAACTGAAGTTCCCGCGCTTCAACCCGCAGCTGCCGCCGGCGCTCGAGAGCGGACGCAACAAGTTCGACCTGATCGGCCAGCGCGACGTGCTGCTGCACCACCCGTACCAGAGCTTCGCCGCGGTGATCGACCTGCTGCGCCAGGCCACCGCCGACCCGCAGGTGCTGGCGATCAAGCAGACCCTGTACCGCGCCGGCGAGGACACGCCGCTGGTCGACCTGCTGGTGGAAGCGGCGCGCAACGGCAAGGACGTCACCGTGGTAATCGAGTTGCGCGCGCGTTTCGACGAGGAAGCCAACATCCGCCTGGCCACGCGCCTGCAGGAGGCAGGCGTGCAGGTGGTCTACGGCGTGGTCGGCTACAAGACCCACGCCAAGATGATGCTGATCGTGCGCCGCGAGGGCGACACCCTGCGCCGCTACGTGCACCTGTCCACCGGCAACTACCACCAGGCCAACAGCCGGATGTACACCGACATCGGCCTGATGACGGCGAACCCGGAGATCGGCGAAGACCTGCACAAGGTGTTCCAGCAGTTGTCCGGCCTGGGCCCGATCATCGAGCTGAAGCGGCTGCTGCATTCGCCGTTCACGCTGTATCCCAGCGTGCTGGCGAAGATCGAGCGCGAGACCGCGCACGCGCAGGCCGGCCGCCCCGCGCGCATCGTCGCCAAGCTCAACGCGCTGAACGAGGCGCGCGTCATCGAGGCGCTGTACCGCGCCTCGCAGGCCGGCGTGGAGATCGACCTGATCGTGCGCGGCGCGTGCACCCTGCGTCCCGGCCTGCCCGGCATTTCCGAGCGCATCCGCGTGCGCTCGATCGTGGGGCGCTTCCTCGAACACAGCCGGGTGTACTGGTTCGCCAACGACGGCGACCCCGAGATCTACTGCGCCAGCGCGGACTGGATGGAGCGCAACCTGATGCGGCGGATCGAGGTGGCGTTCCCGATCCTCGACCCCGAGCTGGCCGCGCGCGTGTTCGAGGAAACCCTGGCCAACGGCCTGGCCGACAACACCCAGGCCTGGCTGCTCGGCGGCGACGGCCGCTACGTGCGCGCCGAGCCCGGCGATAACCCGCCGTACAGCGCGCAGTCGGGCCTGCTCGAACGCTACTGCCAATGAACCGAACCATCCGCATGGACTACCGTTTTCTCCATCCCGCGCATGCGTGCGAGAATCCGCGCTTTGCCGTCGCGGGAATCCGGGCGTGAGTCCAGCCGAACAGACACCGATCCGCGACGGCGAACTGATCGCCGCCGTGGACATGGGCTCGAACAGCTTCCATCTGGTGGTGGCGCGCATGGAACACGGCGAGCCGCGCGTGATCGATCGCCTGCGCGATACCGTGCGGATGGCCGCCGGCCTGCGCGCCGACGGTACCCTGGACGCCGAACGGCGCGCCCGCGCGATGGCCTGCCTGGCCCGTTTCGGCCAGCGCATCGCCGGCCTGCCGTCGATACGGGTGCGCGCGGTGGCCACCAACACGGTGCGCCGGCTGGCCTCGCCGCAGACCTTCCTGACCACCGCCGAGGCCGCACTCGGCCACCCGATCGAGGTGGTCTCCGGGCGCGAGGAAGGCCGCCTGATCTTCCTCGGCGCGGCGCACGACCTGCCCGCCTCACGCGAACCGCGGCTGGTGATCGACGTGGGTGGCGGCAGCACCGAGTTCATCATCGGCCGCGGGCTGGCGCCGCTGCACACCGAGAGCGTGCAGGCCGGCTGCATCGCCTCGACGCTGCGCTTCTTCCCCGGCGGCAAGCTCACCCGCAAGCGCTGGCAGCGCGCGCGCAGCGAGATCGGCGTGCTGCTGCAGCAGTTCGCCGAGGACTTCCGCGAGTCGGGCTGGCAGGACGCCTACGGATCCTCCGGCACCGCCAAGTCGATCGGCGCGGTGGTGCAGGCGATGAAATTCTCCGACGACGGCATCACCCCGGCCTCGCTCGCCGCGCTCAGCGACGCGCTGATCGAGCATGGCCAGATCGGTACGCTGAAGCTGCCCGGCCTGGTCGAAGAGCGCGCGCCGGTGATCGCCGGCGGCGTGGTGATCTTCGAGGCGGCCTTCGCTGCGCTCGGCATCGAACGGCTGCGCGTGTGCGAAAGCTCGATGCGCGAAGGCCTGCTGTGGGACCTGCTCGGCCGCGCCGGCGGCAGCGACCCGCGCACCGCCAGCATCGACGCGCTGGCCACCCGCTACGGCGTGGATCGCGCCCAGGCGCGCCGGGTCGAGTCGACCGCCCTGCTGCTGTTCGACCAGGTCGCGCGCGCCTGGAAACTGGACTCCGATGCCCGCGAGTGGCTGTCGTGGGCCTCGCGCGTGCACGAGATCGGCCTGGCCATCGCGCACAGCCAGCACCACCACCATGGCGCCTATATCCTGCGCCACGCCGACCTGGCCGGCTTCTCGCGGCAGGAGCAGCAGTTGCTGGCGGCCGTGGTGGAGATGCACCGGCGCAAGCCGGACAGGGCGGTGGTCGCCACCTTGCCGCAGCGCTATCGCCAGCTGGCCCGCTACACCACCGCCCTGCTGCGCCTGGCCGTACTGTTCCGCCGCGCACGCCGTGCCGAGTCGTTGCCGCAAATGCGCCTGGCCGCGAGCAGCAAATCGCTGCGGCTGACCCTGCCGCTGACCTGGTTCGAGCAGCACCCGCTCAGCGAAGCCGATCTGCAGCAGGAACAATCGCCGATGGCCGAGTTGGGCATCAAGCTGGACATCTCCAGCAGCTGACCGCGCCGACAAGCCAGGTTCCGCCGCGGCCGCGTATCATGTCCTGACGCCCAGACCATCTTGATGCCCATGTTGAAATCCCTGCTCGCCACGCTGCTCCTGATCCTGCCGCCGACGCTGGCGGCACAGACCGCCAAACCGGCGCCAGCCGCCGCCACGGCCGCCACGCCACCGCCGCAGGTCGTGCTGCGCACCTCGCAGGGCGACATCACGCTGGAGCTGTACCCGGACAAGGCGCCGAAGAGCGTGGCCAACTTCCTGCAATACGTGCGCGACGGTTTCTACGACGGCACCCTGCTGCACCGTGCCATCCCCGGCTACCTGGTGCAGGGCGGGCTGTACACCCGCGACCTGCAGCCCAAGCGCACGCGATCGGCCGTCGCCAGCGAGGCGGACAACGGCCTGTCCAACCTGCGCGGCACCATCGCCGTCGCCCGCGGCGCCGACCCGAATTCCGGCACCGCGCAGTTCTTCTTCAACCTGGTCGACAATCGCCGGCTGGACTTCGTCGGCAACCAGAGCGGGCTGACCTGGGGCTATACCGTGTTCGGCAAGGTGATCAAGGGCATGGACGTGGTCGACAAGATCGCCGCGCTGCCCACCCGCGCACTCGGCCCGTTCGCCGGTGACGTGCCGAACCCGCTGGTGCTGATCGAAAGCGCCCACGTGATCGGTGAGGAAACCCCGGCTCCCGCCGCCAGTACGGAAGCACCAGCTACGGCCGCGTCGGCACCGACCCGGCCCGCCGCCGCCAAACCGGGCGGGAAAGCGGCCAAGCCGGCCAACAAGGGCTGACGTCACGATGGCCGCCCTGTTCATCGCCGACCTGCACCTGGACCCCAGCCGCCCGCAGATCACCGACCTGTTCGAACGCTACCTGGCCAGCGATGAAGTCCGCCACGCCGATGCGCTGTACATCCTCGGCGACCTGGTCGAGGCCTGGATCGGCGACGACGACGACGCGGAGTTGCCGGCGCGCATCGCCGCCGCCACCCGTGCCGTGCGCGACGCCGGCGTGCCGGTGTACTTCATGGTCGGCAACCGCGACTTCCTGCTCGGCCCGGCGTTCGCCGCACGCGCCGGCCTGACCCTGCTCGACGACGGCACCGTGCACGACATCCACGGCCGCCGCACCCTGCTGATGCACGGCGACGTGCTGTGCACCGACGACATCGCCTACCAGGCCGTGCGCAGACAGGTGCGCACGCCCGAGTGGCAGGCGCAGATCCTGGCGATGCCGCTGCAGGCCCGCCGCGCGTTCGCCGCCAAGGCGCGCGAGGACAGCAAGGCGCACACCGGCAACACGATGGAAAGCATCATGGACGTCAACGCCGACGCCGTAGCCGAAACCATGCGCAAGGCGGGGGTGACCCGGCTGATCCACGGGCATACGCACCGCCCGGCCGTGCACGATTTCCAGCTCGACGGCGCGCCCGCGCAACGCATCGTGCTGGGCGACTGGTACGAGCAGGGGTCGGTGCTGCGGGTGGATGCGGACGGGGTCGAACTGCGCGGGCTGGCGGTGAAATGAAGCGCCTCGTGCAGGACCACCGGGGCACGGTGGCCGGATGAGTACGTCGCCTGGCCTCCTCGGCGACACGGCGGCTCGCGACTACTCGCACAAGCTGCGCCTTTTCAATGCATTCGCGGAACCCGAACTTCGCCGGGTGATCGCCAGCCTGGAGCTGAAACCCGGGGCGCGCGTCCTCGATGCGGGATGCGGTACTGGAGAGGTGCTGCGCTGGCTCTCCGATGAAGTCGGGCCCGATGGCGCCATCGTCGGCATCGATCTGGCGACGGCGCACGCAGCAGCCGCCCGCGCGAGCGCCCCGGCGACGGCGCTGGTGCTGCAGGCGAACCTGCTGAAGGCGCCGCTCCGCAGCGAGAGTCTCGACCTGATCTGGTGCATGAACACGATCAACCATCTACACGATCCGGTCGCCGGAGCACGGCAGCTGGCCTCCCTGCTGCGTCCCTCCGGCCGTATCGCGCTGTGCCAAAGCTCGGTGCTGCCCGACATGTACTTTGCCTGGGACGCGAGGCTCGAGCGTCAGGCCAACGAGGCGGTGCGTCAGTACTACCGTGATCGTTACGGCGTCAGCGAGCGGGATCTGGCGGCGGTCCGATCCATGGTCGGCGTGTTGCGCCAGGCGCAGTTGCACCACGTCAGCGCGCAAACGTTCGTGATCGAACGCGTATCCCCTCTTGGAGCGGCGGACGAGGCTTATCTGACCGAGGCCATTTTCCGCAACACCTGGGGAGCGCGGCTGCAGCCGTACCTGTCAAGCGACGATTACGACGAGCTCACGCGTCTTTGCGATCCGCAGCATCCGCAGTTCGCCCTGCGCCGACCGGATTTCCACTTCGTGCAGACGTTTACGGTGGTGGTTGGGGAGCGGTGACTGGTGGTGATGAGGCGGCGGCATCGCCGCATACCTGGACGATTTATCGGCGATGTACCAGATCGATTGGCGCTGATCGAAAGCGCCATTTGACCGGCGAAGAAGCCCCAGCTTCCACCGAGGGCCCACGCACCACCTCTCTCGACCGGATTTGCAAAGCGCTGCTTCGACGGGGTGCGAGGTAACGTGAAGTCTGCGTGGGATTGTTCGGCCCATCCTCGGGCCTCACCCCTCCGCGCTGACGCGCTGCGGGGCCAGCCTGCGGCTGTCCAAAATTGTTCCGGACAATTTTGTCGAACCGTAAGGGTTCGTCCACCACCTCTCTCCGCCAGATACGCAAAACGCCCCTTGCGGGGCGCTTTGCGTATCTGGCGGAGAGAGAGGGATTCGAACCCTCGATAAGGTTTTTGACCCTATACTCCCTTAGCAGGGGAGCCCCTTCGGCCACTCGGGCATCTCTCCGGGGTTTTCTTCGCAGTGCTGCGGAGCCGGCAAGGATACCGACCGACGCGGACGAGGTAAAGCCTTAATTCACGCGATCAATGTTCGGCGGAATCGTCGGCGGGCGTGCCACTGGTGTCGTGCTCGCCCTTGATCCGCTGATAGATCTCTTCGCGATGGACGGCCACGGTTTTCGGCGCATTGATACCAATACGCACCTGATTGCCTTTCACGCCAAGAACGGTAACGGTCACCTCGTCGCCGATCATCAGGGTTTCACCGACCCTGCGGGTCAGAATCAACATGATTGCTACTCCATAATGCTGTTGGTCACAGGCCTGCGAATCGACGGAGCCTCACCCCTGAGCACCGTCCTTCACAGTTCGACGATTGATCCGCCGAAGGCCCTACCGCCTTCCCGGCTCACAGCCAAAACACTCCTGAGCGTCCTGACTGGCGATACAACCGTTTCCGGTAGCATCGACACTTGGCCGATAGTACTTGAGCCTTATTCGTAAGCGCAACGCGTCCGAATCCTGCCAAATAGCCCGCCGTTCATGCTCCGAACGGGCTACTGGGCCGCGATCCACTCGGGCAGGGCCGACAGGATCGCCGGCAAATCCGGCGCATCGGTTCCGCCGCCCTGGGCCATGTCCGGGCGCCCACCGCCCTTGCCGTCGATCTGCGCGGCGACGTGCGCCACCACGCCGCCTGCCTTGATCCGGCCCAGCGCCTTGCCGTGCACCCCGGCGATCAGCGAGACACGGCCATCGGCCGCGCCGGCCAGCAGGATCACGCAGTCGCCCAGTTGCTGTTTGAGTTGATCCACGCTGTCGCGCAGCGACTTCGCGTCGAGCCCTTCCAGACGCGCGGCGACCACCTTGATGCCGTCGACATCCTGGGCGGAACCGGCCAGATCGGCCGTGGCGGAACCCGCCGCCTTGCTGCGCAGCGATTCCAGTTCGCGCTCGAGCTTCTTCTGGCGGTCGAACAGCTGGCGCAGCTTTTCCACGGCCTCGTCGCCGCTGCTGGAAAGCAGCTGCGAGAACTCGGCCAGGCGACGCTCCTCGTCGGCCACCCAGGCCAGCGCGCCGGCGCCGGTGACTGCCTCGATGCGGCGCACCCCGGAAGCCACGCCGGCTTCGCTGACGATCTTGAACAGGCCGATATCGCCGGTGCGCCCGACGTGGGTGCCGCCGCACAACTCGGTGGAGAAGTCGCCCATCTTCAGCACGCGCACTTCGTCGCCGTATTTCTCGCCGAACAGGGCCATCGCGCCGAACTCGATCGCCTGGTCGTAGTCCATGTTGTGCACCTCGGCGGCCGCGTTGCGGCGCACCTCGGCGTTCACCAGCGCCTCGACCCTGGCCAGCTCGTCATGGCTCATCGGCTTGAAGTGCGAAAAGTCGAAACGCAGCCGTTCCGGCGCCACCAGCGAGCCCTTTTGCGTGACATGGTCGCCCAGCACCTTGCGCAGCGCCGCATGCAACAGGTGGGTGGCGGAATGGTTGAGCACGATCGCCTGGCGCCGCGACGCGTCCACCCGGGCCTCGACCACGTCGCCGGTACGCAGCGGCTGCCCGCCATGCCAGCGGCCGGCATGGCCGAAAAACACGCCGCCCATCTTCAACGTATCGCCGACCTCGAAGCGGCCTCCTGCATTGGACAACGTGCCAGTGTCGCCGACCTGGCCGCCGGACTCGGCATAGAACGGCGTGCGGTCGAGGATCAGCAGGCCCTCCTCGCCTTCGCCCAACTGCTCGACCTGCTTGCCGCCGCGCACGATGCCGAGCACCTTGCTGCCTTCACTCTGCAGCGTCTCGTAGCCAAGAAAAATGGTTGGCTTGAGCTGGCTGGCCAGTTCGGCCGGCATCTGCCCCTTGGCTTCGAAGCGGCCGGCGGCGCGGGCGCGTTCGCGCTGTTCGTTCATGGCCTGCTCGAAGCCGGCCATGTCCACTTCCAGGCCGCGCTCGCGCGCGATGTCGGCGGTGAGATCGACCGGGAAGCCGTAGGTGTCGTACAGGCGGAAGGCGTCGGCGCCGGGGATGGTCGCGCCCGACTTCGCCGCCACCTCGTCGAACAGGCGCATGCCATGTTCCAGCGTCTCGCCGAAGCGCTGCTCCTCAGTGCGCAGCGCATCTTCAACAAACGCCTGCTTTGCCGGCAATTCGGGATAGGCTTCGCCCATTTCCTCGACCAGCGGCTGCACCATCTTCCAGAAGAAGTCGCCGCGCACGCCGAGCATCCAGCCGTGCCGCAAGGCACGACGGATGATCCGGCGCAGCACGTAGCCACGGCCTTCGTTGGACGGCAGCACGCCGTCGACGATCAGGAAGGAACAGGCGCGGATGTGGTCGGCGATCACGCGCAGCGACTTGTTGCCCAGGTCCTTCGTGCCGGTCAGCTCGCCGGCGACGCGGATCAGGTGCGCGAACAGGTCGATCTCGTAGTTCGAATGCACGTGTTGCAGCACCGCGGCGAGGCGCTCCAGGCCCATGCCGGTGTCCACGCACGGCGCCGGCAGCGGGCTCAGCGTGCCGTCGGGCGCACGGTCGAACTGCATGAACACCAAGTTCCAGATCTCGATGTAGCGGTCGCCGTCCTCGTCCGGCGAACCAGGCGGGCCGCCGGCGATCCCGGCGCCGTGGTCGTAGAAGATCTCGGTGCACGGCCCGCACGGACCGGTGTCGGCCATCTGCCAGAAATTGTCGGAAGCATACGGCGCGCCCTTGTTGTCGCCGATGCGCACGATGCGTTCGGCCGGCACGCCGACCTGCTTGTTCCAGATGTCGAAGGCCTCGTCGTCAGTGTGATAGACGGTGACCCACAGCTTGTCCGCCGGCAGTTTGAAGACTTCGGTCAGCAGCTCCCACGCATAGGCGATCGCGTCGCGCTTGAAGTAGTCGCCGAACGACCAGTTGCCCAGCATCTCGAAAAACGTGTGATGGCGCGCGGTATAGCCCACGGCGTCCAGGTCGTTGTGCTTGCCGCCGGCGCGGAGGCAGCGCTGCACGTCGGCTGCGCGCACGTAGGACAGCTTCTCGCTGCCCAGGAACACGTTCTTGAACTGCACCATGCCCGAGTTGGTGAACAGCAGGGTCGGGTCGCTGGCCGGCACCAGCGAGCTGGACGGCACGATGGTGTGGCCCTTGGAGCGGAAGTAGTCGAGGAAGGCGGAGCGGATTTCGGAGGTTTTCATGCGGATCAAAGGTGGCAGGCGATAAAGGCCACGCCGCGGCCAAGCCGCCCGACCCGTCAACCCGTCATCTTTGGATGATGGATTTCAGGAAATATCGTCGGCTTCGTCCACATCGGCGTGGGTAACACTTCGTACTGTGGCGGCGGCAAAGCCGCGGCGCAAGAGGAATTGCGCCCGCCGGGCACGCTCGGCGGGATCCGCCGTGCCTGCACCGCCATAGCGGCGGCGCAACTGGGCGGCGGCCGAAGCCTCCCAGTCGACCTCGGCCTCGTCCAGCAGTTCGCGGATGCGCGCATCGGCCAGGCCGTGGCTTTTCAGCTCCACGCGCAGGCGCTGCGGACCGTAACCCTGGGCGATCCGGCTGCGCAGCAGCACCTCGGCGAAGCGGTCGTCGTCCTGGTAATGCTGTTCGCCGAGCCGGTCCAGCGCGGCGGCGGCTTCGTCGCCCTCATAACCACCCTGGCGCAGCTTGGTCTTCAGCTCCTTGCACGAATGCTCGCGGCGCGCCAGCAAGCCCAGCGCCTTGTCGTACGCGCTGCGCTTCGGCCTGGCCGGATCGTCCTTGCCGGGCGGGCGCTTCATGGCCACGCAAACGGACATGGCCCGGACGAGCCGGGCCATGTCTTCCGCCGGGGAACGCCAACGGTCACCGCTCAGACTTCCTCGAGCGCCTCTTCCGGCGCGGCGGGGGCCGGCTTGCCGACCGGCACCAGCAGGCGCTCGCGCAGCTGCTTGTCGATCTCGTTGGCGATCGCCGGGTTGTCGCGCAGGAACTGGCGCACGTTCTCCTTGCCCTGGCCGATGCGGTCGCCGTTGTAGCTGTACCAGGCGCCGGACTTGTCGATCAGGTTCTGCGCCACGCCCAGTTCGATGATCTCGCCCTCGCGCGAGGTGCCCTCGCCGTACAGGATCTCGAATTCGCACTGGCGGAACGGCGGCGCCACCTTGTTCTTGACCACCTTGACGCGGGTTTCCGAACCGATGATCTCGTCGCCCTTCTTCACCGCGCCGATGCGGCGGATGTCCAGCCGCACCGAGGCGTAGAACTTCAGCGCGTTGCCGCCGGTGGTGGTCTCGGGGCTGCCGAACATCACGCCGATCTTCATGCGGATCTGGTTGATGAAGATCACCAGGGTGCCGGACTTCTTGATGTTGGCGGTGAGCTTGCGCAGCGCCTGGCTCATCAGGCGGGCGTGCAGGCCGACGTGGGAGTCGCCCATCTCGCCCTCGATTTCCGCCTTCGGGGTCAGCGCGGCCACCGAATCGACCACGACCATGTCCACCGCGCCGGAGCGCACCAGCATGTCGGCGATTTCCAGCGCCTGCTCGCCGGTGTCTGGCTGCGACACCAGCAGGTCGTCGACCTTGACGCCGAGCTTTTCGGCGTAGGTCGGATCGAGTGCATGCTCGGCGTCGATGAACGCGGCGGTGCCGCCGGCGCGTTGGCAGCTGGCGATCGCCTGCAAGGTCATGGTGGTCTTGCCGGACGACTCCGGCCCGTAGATCTCGACCACGCGGCCACGCGGCAGGCCGCCGACGCCGAGCGCGATATCCAGGCCCAGCGAACCGGTCGAGACCGTCTCGATCGCCTCGTTCACACGATCGCCCATGCGCATGATCGCGCCCTTGCCGAACTGCTTTTCGATCTGGCCGAGGGCGGAGGTGAGCGCTTTGCGCTTGTTGTCATCCATCGTCTGTATTCCGGTTGGGCTGTGAATGGGTTGCATGATGCCCGGATCGAATCTCACCGGCTGCGATCAAGCTGGCGCGATCACGGATGATCGGCACTGACGCGGCCAGTATCCCACACCGGTCAAGCCGGTCTGGCGGCAGATGGTGCGTCATTCCGTCAGCGTTCTACGCAAACCGATGAGCGCCGCCGCCACGGTCTGCCGCCGCACCGCCTCGCGGTCGCCCGGAAAGTGGAACAGCTGCGCATGGCCGTAGCCGCCGCGGCGCTTCCAGCCGATCCAGACCGTGCCGACCGGCTTGTCCGGGGTGCCGCCGGACGGCCCGGCGATGCCGGTCACCGCCACCGCCACGCCGGCACCGAAGCGCGCCAGCGCGCCGGACACCATCTCCAGCACGGTTTCCTCGCTGACCGCGCCGGTGTGCTCCAGCGTGCGCGGGTTGACCCCGAGCAGCGCCTCCTTCGCCTCGTAGCTGTAGGTCACCACGCCGGCATCGAACCAGGCCGAGCTGCCCGGCAGGTCGGTCAGCGTCTTGGCGATCCAGCCGCCGCTGCAGGACTCGGCCGTCACCAGCATCAGCCGGCAGCGTTGCACCTCGTCGGCCACCTCGCCGGCCAGTGCCAGCAACTCGGCATCGGTAGGAACAGACGACAACTCCATGCGAGACTCCCGGACTTGAACGAAACTTTGCGCCACGCGCAGGGGCACCGTTCTACCTGTTCCGCGCGACCACGCCAAGACTTGCATTGCATGAACCAAGACGATCTCACCAAGCACACCCCGTTCATGCGCCAGTACCTGTCGGCCAAGGCCGAGCACCCGGACGTGCTGCTGTTCTTCCGCATGGGCGATTTCTACGAGCTGTTCTACGACGACGCGCGCAAGGCGGCACGACTGCTCGACATCACCCTGACCCAGCGCGGGCAGTCGGGCGGCGCGCCGATTCCGATGGCCGGCGTGCCGTATCACGCGGTGGAAAACTACCTGGCGCGGCTGGTGCGGCTCGGCGAATCGGTGGCCATCTGCGAACAGATGGGCGACCCGGCGCTGGCCAAGGGCATCGTCGAACGCAAGGTGGTGCGCATCGTCACCCCCGGCACGGTGACCGACGCGGCGCTGCTGGAGGAACGCCGCGACAACCTGCTGCTGGCGATCGCCGCCGGTGCGCATGGCGCCTACGGACTGGCCTGGGTCGACCTCAGCAGCGGCCGCTTCCTGCTCAGCGAAGTACCGAACGCCGAAGCGCTGGCCGCCGAACTGGCGCGGCTGCAGCCGGCCGAGACCCTGGTCGGCGAGGACGTGGCCTGGCCGAAACTGGTCAGCGCCCTGCCCGGCCTGCGCAAGCGGCCGCCGTGGCACTTCGACGGCGATGCCGCAAAACGCGAACTGAACCGCTTCTTTGGCACCCGCGACCTCGGCGGCTTCGGCGTGGACAAGCTGCCGCTGGCGGTCGCCGCCGCCGGCTGCCTGCTCGGCTACGTCGAGGAAACCCAGAAAAGCGCGCTGCCGCACCTCACCGGCATGGCGGTGGAAAGCGCCAGCGAGACGATCGCGCTGGACGCCGCCACGCGCCGCAACCTGGAACTGGATACCCACCCCAGCGGCCGCACCGAACACACCCTGCTCGGCGTACTCGACGAGACGGTGACACCGATGGGCGCGCGCCTGTTGCGCCGCTGGCTGACCCGCCCGCTGCGCGCGCGAGATCTGCTGCGCCAGCGCCACCAGGCGATCGGCACGCTGATCGACAGCCGCCGCTGCGAGCCGCTGCGCGAAACCTTGCGCGGCATCGGCGACCTGGAACGCATCCTCGCCCGCGTGGCGCTGCGTTCGGCGCGCCCACGCGATTTGTCCACCCTGCGCGACGGCTTGCTGGCCGCGCCGGAATTGCGGACGCGCATCAAGGACCTGGACAGTCCGCTGCTGCACACCCTGGTCGAACGCATTGGCGACCACGCCGACAGCGCCGCCCTGCTCGCCCGCGCCATCGTCAGGCAACCGCCGGTACTGCAGCGCGACGGCGGCGTGATCGCCGACGGCTACGACGCCGAACTCGACGAACTGCGCCGCCTGTCCACCCACGCCGACCAGTACCTGGTCGAGCTGGAGGAACGCGAGAAGGCCGCCAGCGGCATCAGCACGCTGAAGGTCGGCTACAACCGCGTGCACGGCTATTACATCGAGATCACCAAGGCGCAGTCGGACAAGGCGCCCACGCATTACACGCGCCGGCAGACGACAAAAAACGCCGAGCGCTACATCACCGAGGAACTGAAGACGTTCGAGGACAAGGTGCTGTCGGCGAAGGAACGTTCGCTGATGCGCGAACGCGCGCTGTACGAGGCGTTGCTCGACACGCTCACCGAGAAACTCGAACCGCTGAAAACCGCCGCCGCCGCGATGGCCGAGCTGGACGTGCTGGCCACCCTGGCCGAGCGGGCCGAAGCGCTGGACTGGAGCGCACCCCAGCTCACCGACGAACCCGGCATCGCGATCGAGCGCGGCCGCCATCCGGTGGTCGAGAAAGTCCGCGACGAGCCGTTCGAGCCGAACGACCTGAAACTCGACGACAGCCGCCGCATGCTGGTGATCACCGGCCCGAACATGGGCGGCAAGTCCACCTACATGCGCCAGAACGCGCTGATCGTGCTGCTCGCGCACATCGGCAGCTACGTGCCGGCGGCGAGCGCGGTGATCGGCCCGGTCGACCGCATCTTCACCCGCATCGGCGCCGGCGACGACCTCTCGCGCGGCCAGTCCACCTTCATGGTGGAGATGAGCGAGACAGCCAACATCCTGCACAACGCCACGGCCGACAGCCTGGTGCTGATGGACGAGGTCGGCCGCGGCACCAGCACCTACGACGGCCTGTCGCTGGCCCGCGCCGCCGCGGTGCACCTGGCGCGCAACAGCCGTGCCTACACCTTGTTCGCCACCCACTATTTCGAGCTGACCGAACTGGCCAACGAGTTCGCGGCGATCGCCAACGTGCACCTGGACGCCGTGGAGTACGGCGAGCAGCTGGTCTTCATGCACGCGGTGAAGGAAGGCCCCGCCAACCGCAGCTTCGGCCTGCAGGTGGCGGCGCTGGCCGGCCTGCCGAAATCGGTGATCGCCGATGCGAGACGCACCCTGGCCGAACTCGAACGCGGCATGCACCAGCACGCCAGCACGCCCGCGCCGGCCGCCGAGTCCTCGCCACAGCTGGGCCTGTTCGCCCCGGCGCAACCTTCCGCCGCCGAGCGCGCGCTGGAACAGATCGACCCGGATGCGCTGACCCCGCGCGAGGCGCTGGAAGCGCTGTACCGCCTGAAACAGCTGGGCTGACCAAGACGGCAACCGACGTTGCCGCCACCACCTTGCGCTAACACCACATCGGCGATGCTGGCCTGACGGGGCTCGGCAGCAGTCGTGTCATCCATAGGCAGGGGCTATGGAACACATCCAGACTTTCGAATTCCATTTATCGCCACGCCTGCGTAGTTTGACCGAATGTCCAAGCCTCACAGGAGCTCGCCATGAGACAGAACCGCAAGACGCTGACCACCGACGCCGGCGCCCCCTTGGCCGACAACCAGAACAGCCTCACCGCCGGTCCGCGCGGCCCGCTGCTGGTGCAGGACGTGGCGCTGTTCGAGAAGCACGCGCACTTCAACCGCGAGCGCATCCCCGAGCGCGTGGTGCACGCCAAGGCCTCGGCCGCGTTCGGCACGCTGACGATCACCCACGACATCACGAAGTACACCCGCGCCAAGGTGTTCAAGCCGGGCACGGTCACGCCGATGCTGGCGCGGTTCTCCACCGTGGCCGGCGAGCGCGGCGCGGCGGATGCCGAGCGTGACGTGCGCGGCTTCGCGCTGAAGTTCTACACGGAGGAAGGCAACTGGGACCTGGTCGGCAACAACACGCCGGTGTTCTTCATCCGCGACCCGTACAAGTTCCCCGATTTCATCCACACGCAGAAGCGCGACCCGCGCACGAACATGCGCAGCGCCACCGCGATGTGGGACTACTGGTCGCTGTCGCCCGAGTCGCTGCACCAGGTCACCACGCTGATGAGCGACCGTGGCATCCCCGCCACGCTGCGCCACATGCACGGCTTCGGCAGCCACACCTACAGCTTCTGGAACGACAAGGGCGAGCGCTACTGGGTGAAGTTCCACTTCAAGACCCGGCAAGGCATCAAGAACCTCACCAATGCCGAGGCAGCGACGCTGATCGGCAACGATCGCGAATCGCACCAGCGCGACCTGTACGAGGCGATCGAGCGCAAGGATTTCCCGCAGTGGACGCTGTACGTGCAAGTGATGCCCGAGGCCGACGCGGAGAACACCTGGTACAACCCGTTCGACCTGACCAAGGTGTGGCCGCACAAGGACTACCCGCTGATCGAGGTCGGCGTGATGGAGTTGAACCACAACCCGGACAACTACTTCGCCCAGGTCGAGCAGTCCAGCTTCTCGCCGGCGAACGTGGTACCCGGCATCGGTTTCTCGCCGGACAAGGTGCTGCAGTTCCGCCTGTTCTCCTACGCCGACGCGGCGCGCTACCGGCTCGGCGCCAACCACGACCAGCTGCCGGTGAACCAGCCGCGCTGCCCGGTGCACAACTACGCGCGCGACGGGTCGATGCGCTACGGCGACAACGGCGGCGGCAGCGTGAACTACGAGCCGAACTCGTTCGGCGGCCCGGTCGAGGACCCTTCGGTGAAGGAGCCGCCGCTGCGGATCTCCGGCGACGCCGACCGTTACGACCACCGCGTCGGCAACGACGATTACCGGCAACCCGGCGACCTGTTCCGCCTGATGGGCGACGCGCAGAAGCAGCAGTTGTTCGACAACATCGCCGCGGCGATGCAGGGCGTGCCGGAAGAAATCATCCGCCGTCAGCTCGGCCACTTCGCCAAGGCCGACCCGACCTATGCGGCAGGCGTGGCCAAGGCGCTGGGGCTGGCGGTCTGACCCGAACCGTCAGCCGATGCCGTGAACCACCTGCAAGGTGGCTTGCGGCATCGCTGTCGCGCCGGCCCGATGCGACGTGGCATCCGCATCGGGCATCGCGATATCGGGAATGTCGGCCAGGTCATCGGCGGACAATTCCTCGGCCGACAGCACCGGCGGCGCCAGCTCGACCTGCACCGGCGGCAATCGGCCGGCGAGCCGCCCCGACTGCACCAGTTGGCCGATGCGCAGATACACCTCGTCGCGGCCAAAGGGCTTCTGCATGAAATCGTCGGCACCGAAGCGCTGCACGTAGAACTGCTCGGTTGCCTGCGGGTTGCCGCTGATCATCACGATCGGGATGTCCCGGGTCAGCGGGTCGTGGCGCAGCGCGCGCAACACCGCAAACCCGTTCATGCCCGGCATCACGATGTCCAGGAAGATCAGCGCCGGCTGTTCGCTGCGGGCCAGCTCGATCGCATCCCTGCCCTCGGTGGCCTTGAGCACGGCGTAGCCATCCTGGCGCAGCATCTTGCCGAGCACGGCGCAGATCGTGGGCGAATCGTCGACCACCAGCATGCGCGCGCCCAACGCCGTCTGCAGATGCGCTTCATCGCGAGGCTCGGCCGCGTGGCTGCCGAGCAGGCGCTTGAAGAAACCAAGGCCATTCATCAGTGCGTGTCCGTCCATGCGAGCCCTCCGGCCTTGTTGGGATGGCGCAGCAACGCCAAGCCCGTGGATTTGCATGGATATTCCCGCAGATACGGGCCGCAATCTGCGATGCACTGCTCAGCGTTGATCCTTGAGCCGCCGCAATTCGCGCCGCGCCTGCTTGTCCGGCCGCTTCGGCGGCGCGTTCGCGCCGACCAGCCGATGCTGTTCGCGCGCCGCCTCGCGGGCGACGCGGCTGGCGTCGGTCTCGCGGTACAACGTCTGCGCCACGCTGGCCAGACCGCGTTTGTCGGACAGCACCAGCAGTTCGACCTCCAGCCGCTCCTCGCCGCGGCTGATCTTCAGGCGGTCGCCCACGTGCAGTGTCTTGGCCGGTTTGCAGCCGGCGTCATTGACGTCGACGCGGCCGCCTTCGATCGCGTGCCGGGCCAGGCTGCGCGTCTTGAAGAAACGCGCCGCCCACAGCCATACGTCGGCACGCGTATCGGATATCGGGATGGTGGGTGGCTTGTTCATCGCGGGGATTATCGCGCCCCCGCGAACGCGGTACTCATGCCTGCCCGGTGGGCGGCACGATCAGGTCCTGCGGGTCCGGCATCGCGATGTCCGGGATCGCGGCGTGTTCGGCGGCGGTGTGTTCGGGCGCGCCGGGCAGCGATTCCTCCGCCGTGCGCTGGCGCACTACCAGCCGGCCGCGGCGCGTGAGGTGCTCGATGCGCGCGAACACCTCGCTGCGACCGAACGGCTTCTTCATGAAATCGTCGGCGCCGAAACGCTGCACGTAGAACTGTTCGGTCGCCTGCAGGTTGCCGCTGATCATCACGATCGGGATGTCGCGTGTCAGCAGGTCGTGGCGCAACGCGCGCAACACGGCGAAACCGCTCATGCCGGGCATCACGATGTCGAGGAAGATCAGGTCGGGGCGTTCCGTGCGCGCGATTTCCAGCGCGCTTTCGCCGTCGGCCG
>Ga0207690_10000444_pt1 | contig 26819 bp, 22 predicted proteins | sample KBSC23metaG_FD_184315 | JGI IMG/M metagenome (GOLD analysis project Ga0207690, IMG submission 184315) | Corn rhizosphere microbial communities from Kellogg Biological Station, Michigan, USA - KBS C2-3 metaG (SPAdes) (version 2) | ecosystem: Host-associated > Plants > Roots > Rhizosphere > Soil ... | reverse complement strand
ACGACGCGACCGCCGCGCTGGATCCGCCGCCGGAACCGCCGGGCGTGCGGGCGAGATCCCACGGGTTGCGGCTCGGCCCGTACGCCGAGTGCTCGGTCGAGCTGCCCATCGCGAACTCGTCCATGTTGGTCTTGCCGAGCACGACGATGCCGGCGGCGCGCATGCGCTCGACGATCGTCGCGTCGTACGGCGGCACCCAGCCTTCGAGGATGCGCGAACCGGCGGTCGTGGGCACGCCCTTCGTGACGATGACGTCCTTGAGGGCGAGCGGCACGCCGGCGAGCGGCCCGGTGAACTCACCGCTGTCGACGCGTCTCGCCTGGGCGAGCGCGCCCTCGGTGTCGACGTGCAGGAACGCGTGCACCTTCTCGTCGACCTCGGCGATCCGGTCGAGATGAGCCTGCGCGACCTCGACCGCCGAGACCTCGCGAGCCGCGATCTTCGCCGCGAGCTCGGTGGCGGTCGCGGTCAGCAGCGGGTTCATGCTTCCTCGTCGAGGATGCGCGGCACCCGGAACCGGCCGTCTTCAGCCGCCGGCGCCGCGTCGAGCGCGGCCTCCGCGCCGAGCGACGGCACCAGCTCGTCGGGGCGGTAGACGTTGCTCAGGTCGAGCGAGTGCGACGTCGGCGGGATGTCGGCGGCGGCGACCTCCTGCACGCGCGCGACCGCGCCCAGGATCACGTCGAGCTGTTGCGCGAGATGGTCGAGCTCGTCGTCGGTCATCGCGATGCGGGCGAGCCGGGCGAGATGGGCCACGTCATCGCGGGTGATGGCGGTCGTCACGCGGCCATCGTAGGCGGGCGGGTGAATTGCGCCGAAGGGGTTAAGGCCAAGGCCACATTTGCGCCGAAGAGAAAGGAATGCCGCGTCCCAGCCCACGGCTCGTTGCCGCCTGCGCGGGTCTACTGGCCGCGCTCACGGTCTGGCTCGCGGTCGCCGCGTTCCTCGACGCGCAGCATGCGGAACAGCTCCGGGGCGCGGCGGCGCTCCAGCCGTCGGCGTCGTTCTTCTGGTGGGCCACCGCCGGCGCGGGCACCCCGCTGGCCACGCTCGGCCTCGGGCTGATCGCCGCCGGTCTCGCGGGGTGGGCGCGGTTCGCCGACGCGGGGGCACGCGCGCCCGCGACAGTCGCGCTCGTCGCCGTCGCCGGCACGTCGGCGGCGGTCGCGGTCGTGGGCGTCGGCGCGCTCGCGACGTACGCCGGAGGTTCGGTCATCCCGTTCGCGTCGCCGCAGACGGCCCTGGCGAAGTTCGCCGCGATGGCGATCGGCGGGCTGATGTTGCTCGTGGCGACCACGATCGCCGCCGCGCCGGCGCGGCCGGGTGTGGCTCCGAGCCGGGCCGCGGTCGGGGCCGGCGTAGCGCTCGCCCTCGCTCTGGGCGGAGGCGGCGCGGAAGCGGCCGACCGGACGACGCACTTCCCGGATACCGATCCGGGCGAGATCACGTTCTCCATGTCGAGCGGCCCCGGGCCGTCGATATCGACGTCGCCGCCGGTCGCGGCGCTACCGTCCGCGGTCGGCGACGCAAGGATCGCCGGTTCGCTCGCGATCGCCGCTGACCCACCAGGGGTCAGCGTCCACACTGACTGCGAAGACTCACCGGCCGGCAACGTCGCGGGCGCGCACGAACCGCGCAACTGCGCGGCGACGTACGCGAGCATCACCGCCGCCGACGGTGCGACCGATCAAGTGTGGGTCGAGCGGTTCGACAGCCCGCGGGAGGCGGCGTACCAGTACGGCGTCGAGCTGCGGTACGACCGTCAGTACGCCGGCCTACGTTCCGACCAGGCGATCCCCGGGATCACAGAGTCCAGGATGATCCACACCGGTGACGCGGGCAACCTGTTCACCATCGTCGTCCGGCAGCGCGCGTGCCTTGTCATCGTGTTCGTCTCGTCCGCGCGCTACGGCAGCTCGGTGACCAAGGCCGACATGACCGGCGCGGTCGCGCTCGCGCGGCGAATGACGGGGATGCTGCGCCGCTAGTTCGGTTGCCCGGCCGGTTCAGGCGAGGGCGCTTCGGCGTTCTCCCGGACCCTGTGCCGGCACCGACGCGCTGCGCTGCTTGGCGGCCCGCTCGAAGTCAGCGAGCCAGCTCGTGACGGCCTCCGCCGGCATGGCCTTGGCGAGGTACCAGCCCTGCGCGGCGTCACAGCCGTAGACCGACAGCCGGTCCCACGACTCCTGGGTCTCGACGCCTTCGGCGACGACCCGCAGGCCGAGCGCCGAGGCCAGGTCGATGATCGAGCGGACGATCGCCGCGTCGTCCTCGTTGACGTCCATCCGCAGCACGAACGAGCGGTCGATCTTCACCTCGCTCACCGGCAACCGCTTGAGGTGGACGAGCGACGAGTAGCCGGTGCCGAAGTCGTCGAGCGAGACGCCGACACCGACGTCGGCGAGCGACAGCAGCGTCGTCGCTGCGCGCGCCGGGTCGGCCATCAGGACGCTTTCGGTGACCTCGATCATGAGCGCCCGCGGCGGCACGCCGTGCTCGTCCAGCCGCTCGCGGAGGAACTCGGCGAAGTCGCGGTCGTAGAGGTCGCGCGCGCAGACGTTGACCGCCGCCTGCACCCGCAGGCCGGACCGCCACCACTCGGCGAGCTGCTCGAGCGCGGTGTCGACGACGAACTGGGTGATCGCGCGCATGAGACCGGTCTGCTCGGCGAGCGGGATGAACTCGTCCGGCGGCACCATGCCGCGTTCCGGGTGCCGCCAGCGCAACAGCGCCTCGACCCCGACGACGTCGCCGGTGCGCAGGTCGGCCTTGGGCTGGAAGTGCAGCTCGAGCTCGTTGTTCTCGAGGGCGTTGCGCAGCTCGGCGAGCATCCCGAGCCGGATGGTCGAGTGCCGGTCGGACTCGGACGAGTAGATCTCGATCCCGGTGTTGCGTTCCTTCGCGACGTACATCGCGACGTCGGCGCGCTTGAGCAGCGTCTCGAAGTCGTGACCGTGATCGGGGTGCAGCGCGATGCCGATGGAGGCCTCGATCTCGAAGGACATCCCGTCGTGGCGGAACGGCTCGGCGAGCGCGGCCCGGATCCGCTCGGCGACCTCGACCGCGTTCTCCCAGTGACCGACGTCGGTGACGAGGATCGCGAACTCGTCGCCGCCGAGGCGCGCGACGGTGTCCTCCGGCCGTACGACGGCGGCGAGCCGCTGGCCGACGAGCTTCAGCAGCGCGTCACCGACCTGGTGCCCGAGGGTGTCGTTGATCTCCTTGAACCGGTCGAGGTCGAGCAAGAACAGCGCGACGCCGAGGTTGAGGTCGTCGGCGTTCTCGATCCGCGACTTCGCGTCGCGGATGAGCAGCTTGCGGTTCGGTAGGCCGGTCAGCGGGTCCTGCAGTGCCTGGCGCTCGCGTTCCAGCGACAGCGCCGCGGTCGCGTAGACGGCGAGCAGCGGCAACGCGAGCAGCGGCACCAGGGCGGGCCCTTGCTCCATGACGACGACGATGATCGGCCCGAGGCCGAGCAGCGCGCCGGTCGAGGACACGTGGTAGGCCCAGTTCGCGAAGAACTGCTCGCGCAACCTGGTGTGCTCGTGCAACGAGAGCGCGACCGACACGAGGAACGTGTTGGAGAAGAAGTAGAGCGTGCCCGCGACGAAGACCGCTGGGAGCACGCCGCCGGTAACGGTGAGCGGATGACCGGGGCTCGGCACGTCGCCGAACATCCAGAGCCCCGCCGCCGCGAGCGAGTACGACAAGCAGTACTGCGCGATGTTGAACGCCGTACGCCACGGCGCTTTGCGCCGCATCGTGTCGGCGACGATCGTCGCGACCGTCTGCATGAGCAGCGCGACCGCGAGGCCCCAGTGCAGCAGCAGCGCGAAGACGAACGCGGTGGAGATGTTGACGCCGTTCGTGTCCGGCGATCCGGCGGTGACCAGCGGGCGGAGCTCGCCGACGAGCAGCAGCACCGCGACGGCGAGGAACGCGCCGCCCATCAGACCGAAGGCGCTTCCGCTGAGACTGTTCAGCTGGAGGGCGACGGCCGCGCCACCGATGGCGATCACGGTGCCGACATATGACCAGAACTTGGTGGCACCACGACTCGGCGCGACGTTCCGCGCCTCGTCCTCGGTGGACATCACACCTCCGCTGGCATGGCGAAACCGGGCGGTTCACCCCGTTGGCGTATCGGCGGTATGTGACTAGTCCTTGAGAATGGCGTCGGGCCCTTGCTCCAAAAGGGTGACGAGGCCTTGCTCGTCGAGGATCGGTATGCCCAGCTGTACCGCTTTGTCGTATTTGCTGCCCGGCGAATCGCCCACGACGACGAACGACGTCTTCTTGCTGACCGACCCGCTCACCTTGCCGCCGCGCTCCTGGACGGCGGCGGCCGCGGCGTCGCGGCTGTAGGTCGGCAGCGTGCCGGTGATGACGACGGTGACGCCGGCCAGCGGGCCGGGACCGGCCGCCGGGCCGCTGTCCTCGAGCTGCGCGCCACCGGCGCGGATGCGCTCGACGATCTCGCGGTGCCGGTCGTCGGCGAACCAGTCCACGACGGCGGCCGCGATCGTGGGCCCGACGCCCTCCACCGCCGCGAGCGCGTCGGCGGGCGCGATCGCGATGGCGTCGAGCGAGCGGAACTCGCGAGCCAGCGCCTGCGCCGCGGTCGGGCCGACGTGGCGGATCGAAAGACCGACGAGCAGCCGCCACAACGGGCGGTGTCGCGCCGCCTCGATGCCGCTGAGGATCTGCTCGATCTTCTTGGGCCCGAAGCCACGAAGACCGTCGAACGACTCGGCGCTCAGGTGGAACACGTCGCCCACGTCGTGCAGCCGGCCCTCCTCGAGCAGCACGGTCGCGGTCTCGTAGCCGAGGCCGTCGATGTCGAGCGCGCCGCGGCCGGCGAAGTGGAACACCGACTCGCGCAGCTGCGCCGGGCAGGACACGGTGTTGGGGCACCGGGTGTCCGCCTCGCCCTCGGGCCGGACCAGCGGCGTCTGGCACTCCGGGCACTTCCGCGGCATGACGAACGGCTTCTCGTCGCCGGTCCGGGTCGCCTCGACCGGCCCGACGATCTCCGGGATGACGTCGCCCGCGCGCCGGACGACCACGATGTCGCCGATCAGCACGCCCTTGCGCTTGACCTCGTCCTCGTTGTGCAGCGTCGCGGTCGTCACCGTCACCCCGCCGACGTGCACCGGCTGCAGGCGACCGAACGGGGTGACCCGGCCGGTCCGGCCGACGTTGACGACGATGTCCTCGAGCTTCGTCGTCACCTCCTCCGGCGGGTACTTCCATGCGACCGCCCACCGCGGCGACTTGGAGGTCGAGCCGAGCCGGCCCTGCAGACCGAAGTCGTCGACCTTCACGACCACTCCGTCGATGTCGTGCTCGACGTCGTGGCGGTGCTCGCCCCAGTAGGCGACGTACTCGCGTACGCCGTCGAGCGAGTCGACGACCGCGTAGCGCGACGACACGGGCAGGCCGAGGTCGCGCAGCGCGTCGTACGCGGCGGACTGCGACGGCACGTCGAAGCCGCGGCGCGCGCCGACGCCGTGGATCGTCATCGCGAGCGGCCGGCTCGCCGTGACCCGCGGGTCCTTCTGCCGCAGCGAACCGGCGGCCGCGTTGCGCGGGTTCGCGAAGGGGGTGCGGCCCTCGTCGCCGAGCCGTTCGTTGAGCTTCGCGAAGGCTTCGGTGGGCAGGTAGACCTCGCCGCGCACCTCGAGCAGCTCGGGTACGGCGGAGACCGCGAGCCGGTGCGGCACCGTGCCGATCGTGCGGACGTTCAGGGTGACGTCCTCGCCGGTGACGCCGTCGCCTCTCGTCGCGGCGCGCACCAGCCGGCCGGACTCGTAGACGAGGTCGACGGCGAGGCCGTCGATCTTCAACTCGCACAACCATTTCGGCACCGGCACCTCGCGGGTCGCGCGGGCCGCCCAGGCGTCGAACTCGTCGTCCGAGAACACGTTGTCGAGGCTCATCAGCCGTTCGAGATGAGTGACCGCGCGGAAGTCGGTCGACAGCGACTCCATGACCCTCTGCGTCGGCGAGTCCGGAGTCCGCAGGTCCGGCCACCGGTCTTCCAGCTCCGACAGCTCGCGCATCTTCGCGTCGTACTCGGCGTCCGCCACCGACGGCTGCGCGAGCACGTAGTAGCGGTAGGCGAGATCCTCGACCTCCTGCGCCAGCGCGGCATGGCGCTGCCGCGCGTCGTCCGCCTTCGTCACGGCAGCACCGCCTGGCGGATCAGTCGCAGCGCGGTGCGCGCCCAGCCCTCGGACGCGCCGGCGAGACCGCACGCCGGTGTCAGTACGACGGTCTCGGCGAGCAGCTCCGGCGGGAACCCGAGGTCGCGCCAGAGCCGCCGTACCGGCTCCACCACCTCGCGGACCGGTGGCGGCACGCCCGGGCCGAGCGCCGGCACCACCCCGAGCCACAACCGGGTGCCCTTCTCGACCAGTTGGCCGACGACGTCGTAGTCGAGCCGAGCGGTCGTGAGGTCGAGGCTGACGGCCGCGGCACCGGCGGCCACGAGCAGCGCCAGCGGCACGTCGGCGGCGCAGCAGTGCACGACGACGTCGATGTCGCCCGCCGCGGCGACGACCTCGGCCAGCGCGTCGCGGGCGGTGACCGGATCCACCGCGCGAACGTTGCCGAAGCCGCTCGCCGTCGGCACGGTGCCGGCGATGACGGCCGGGAGCGCGGGTTCGTCGAGCTGGAGGACGAGCCGGGCGTGCGGGACCCGCCGGGCGACCTCGACGAGATGCTCGCGAACGGTCTCGGCGAGAGACGCGACGACGTCGCGGGTCGCACCCGGGTCGGCGAGCACCGGGCCGCGGGTCGTCTGCAACGTCGCGGCGAGCGTCCAGGGCCCGGCGAGCTGGACCTTGAGCGGGCCGTCGTGGCCGCCGGCGACCGGAACCAGCGCGTCGAGGTCGCGGGTCAGGAGCTCGACCGCGCGCCGCTCGTCGATCCCCGCCCGCGGGACCAGTCGCCAGCCCGACGGCTGCAGGTCGACGTGCAGGTCCGCCAGGGCTCCGGCGGTGCGCCCGACCATGTCCGCGCCAGGGCCTCGCGCGGGCAGTTCGGGCAGGTGCGGAAGGTCCGGCAGCTCGGTGAAGACCAGGCCGAGCGCGGCGTCGATGTCGTCGCCGGGCAGCGAGCCGATGCCGGTGGCGGTCATTGAAACGAGCCTAGTCGCGGCAGGAGCCGCGCCGTCGTACGGCGAAGGAGACCTCGTGCTCCGAAAGCCTCTGATCCTGGCCGCCCTCACCGCTGTCGCCGGCACCCTCGCCGCGGTGCCGATCGCCGCGAGCGGTGCGCGACCCGCACCGACGACGTCCGGGTCGGCCAGCCCGGCGCTCGGCATCCAGCACGTCTTCGTGATCGTCATCGAGAACGAGGGCTACGACAAGACGTTCACCGACAACCCGAACCCCTACCTCGGCCAGACGTTGCAGCAGCAGGGCACCGTGCTGACGCAGTACTACGGCATCGGGCACGAGTCGAACCCGAACTACCTCGCGATGATCTCTGGACAGGCGCCCAACGTCACGACGCAGAGCGACTGCCAGAGCTACACCGACTTCGAGCCGTCGCCGGCGGTGTTCGACCCGCGCGGCAACGGGCAGGCGGTCGGCCAGGGTTGCGTGTTCCCGTCGAACGTCCCGACACTCGCCGACCAGCTGGCCGCGAAGCACGTCACGTGGCGCGGCTACATGGGCGACATGGGCAACGACCTGTCCCGCGAGCCGGACCGGTGCGGGCAGCCGTCGTTCTCGGCGGGGACCGGATTCCGCGACGGCACCCAGACCGCGACCGCGACGGACCAGTACGCCGCGCGGCACAACCCGTTCGTCTACTTCCACTCGCTCGTCGACTCGGGCGCGTGCGAGCGCAACGTGTTGCCGCTGCCGCATCTGGCGCAGGACCTCGCGCTGACGTCGACGACTCCGCAGTTCTCGTTCATCGTGCCGAACCTCTGCGACGACGGGCACGACGCGCCGTGCACCGGTCACGACGCCACTGGATCCGACGCCGGCGGGCTGACGTCGGTCGACCACTTCCTGTCCGTGTGGGTGCCGAAGATCGAGGCGTCGCCGGCGTTCCAGAACGACGGCCTGCTGCTGATCCTCGCCGACGAGTCGGACGGCCAGGACGCGACGAGCTGCTGCGGCGAGACGGCCGGACCCAACTCGCCGTTCCCGGGCATCTACCCGGAGAGCGGCAACGGCCAAGGCGGCGGGCGCATCGGCGCGCTGGCGATCGGTCGGTGCGTGCGCGCGGGCGTCAAGGACGCGACGCCGTACAACCACTATTCGTTGTTGCGATCGCTGGAAGACCTGTACGGCGTGGGCCACCTCGGGATGGCCGCCGCGACCGGGCTGGCACCGTTCGGCCCGGACCTGTTCGCCGCCTGCGCACCGCTGTCCAAGAAGGGCTGACATGTCACCACTGACCCGGCGACAGTTGCTGTTGGCGGGAGCGGCCACCGCCGCGTCCGCCGCCGCGGGGCGGGCGCTCGGATCGCCCCGGCCGCAGCCCGCGACGACCACGCAGTTGCCCAATCCCTCCGCGAGCGGGATCGAGCAGATCGTCGTCGTCTGCATGGAGAACCGGTCGTTCGACCACTACCTCGGCTGGCTGCCCGGCGCCGACGGCCGGCAGGCGGGGTTGTCGTATCCGGACGACAGCGGCGTGCTGCACCCGACGCATCGCCTGACCGAGTTCCAAGGCTGCTCGTTCAACGACCCGGACCACTCGTACGACGGCGGCCGGGTGCAGCTGAACGGCGGTGCCTGCGACGGTTTCCGCAAGGGCGGCAACGACGACTTCGCGCTCGGCTATTACACGAAAGACGACCTGCCGCTGTATTCGAAGTTCGTCGAGCAGACGACGGTGTTCGACCACTGGTTCGCGTCGATCCTCTCGTCGACGTACCCGAACCGGTTCTACACGCACGCCGCGCGCACCGACCGCATCGACAACAACATGCGCACGACGTCGATGCCGACGATCTGGGACCGGCTGTCCGCCGCCGGGGTGCCCGCGACGTACTACTTCAGCGACCTTCCGTTCCTCGCGCTGTGGGGCGAGAAGTACGTCGGCATCTCGAAGCGGATCGAAACCTTTACGGCGGACGCGCTCGCGGGGCGGCTGACGCCGTACAGCTACCTCGACCCGTACTTCCTCGGCGAGGACCAAGGCGGCTCCAACGACGACCACCCGCACGCGGACATCCGGCGCGGCCAGGCGTTCCTGTCGTTGGTCGCGACCGCGATCGCGAACTCGCCACAGTGGAAGAGCACCGCGCTCGTCATCACGTACGACGAGTGGGGCGGCTTCTTCGACCACGTCGTGCCGCCGGTGCTGCCGGACGACCACGTCGCGGTCGACGGCGAGTACGACCACTCGCAGGCGGGCTTCCGGGTGCCGGCGTTCGTCTTCTCGCCGTTCGCGCGCCGGGGTGGCATCGACCAGAACGTCTACGACCACACATCGATGCTGAAGTTCGCCGAGTGGCGGTTCGGACTCGAGCCGCTGTCGGCCCGTGACGACGCGGCGCGCAACATCGCGTGGGCACTGGACTTCGAGAACCCGGACTTCTCGGTACCCGCGGTGCCGCTGGTCGTGGATCCGGGGCCGCACATCTGCGGCGCGCCCGGTGGCCCGATGGCCGCCGAGGAGCCGTTCTGGCTCGGGCTCAAGGAGAAGGTCGACTCGATGCCGGCCTGGCGTCACCTGGTCTAGCGGCTGCGGTCGGGGTCCACAGCTCAACGGCCCTGAGGTGGACGTCCACAGCCACGCGTCTTGGGTCCGTGCTGCGGGCGGAACGCGCCTAACGTCCCGTCACGTGTCCGGCTCGCTGCTCGTCGACGATCTCGTCGAACCCTGCGCCGACCATCGGCTCGCCGACCTGTCGTCGGTCCCGGTGGCCGCCGAGACTGCGCCGCTGGATCGTGCGCTGCTGTGCCGCCTCGCCGGCGTTGACGTGGACGACCTCGACGACGCGGGGCTGGTGTCGTTCGCGGTGGCGTGGACGCGCGTGGCGAATCACGCCGCGGCGCAGGTCGCGCGAGCGGTAGCCCGCTATCGCGCGCGGATCGATCCCGGCGAAGTCTTGAGCGCGTCCACGCTGACCGCCGCCGAGTTCGGCGTCGCGCTCGGGCTCGGCGCCGGCGGTGCCGACCGCCTCGTGTCCACGGCGGCGGCGCTGGCCACGCGGCTCCCGGACACGCTCGCCGCGGTCGACCGCGGCGAGGTGTCGTGGCCCAAAGCGATGACGCTGGTGGAGCGAACCGCCGGGCTGACGCCGGAGCAAGCGCGACGGGTCGAGGAGATCGTGTTGCCGGCCGCCGCGTCGCGCACCCCGGCCCGGCATGCCGAAGCGGTCCGCCGCACCGTCGACCGCATCGATCCCGACGGGGCCGCGAAGAGGCGCCGGCTCGCCGAAAGCGACATCGCGCTGATCCGGACGCATGTCGGCGACGGCATGGGCGAGCTGTTCGCCCGACTGCCGAGTGAAGACCTCGACGCCGTCTGGACCGGAGCCGACGCGTGGGCGCGACGCGCGAAAGCAGCCGGTGACAACCGCACGCTGGATCGGCTGCGGGTCGCCGCGTTGGTGCGCTGGGCGACGTCGTTCCTCAGCCATGGCGACTCCGCCGTCTGCGACGAAGTGTGCGCGGCGGCCGGAGAGCCGGCCGAGCCGGTCGTTGAATCCGTCGTGGTCGAGTCCGAGTCCGGGGCGCGACCGCCGACCCGGCACGGGCGGCCAGTCGCGATCCGGGTCGTGTGGGATCTGAGGAGCCTGCTCGGGTTGGCTGACGGCGTCGGCGAGCTTGCCGACTCCGGCGCCGTCCTGAGCGCCGAGACGATCCGCACGATGATCGCGAGTGGCGCCGCGGTGCGACGGCTGCTCGTCGACGACGCGACCGGCGAGCTGCTCGACCTCAGCCGGCACGGATGTCCCCTGCCGCCGGCCGACGGAACGGCGCATTGCGGCCCGGTCGAGATACACGTCGTCGTGTCGACCGCCGAACGGCAGGCCCTGAACGACGGCACCGACGCGGAACTGGCACGTGCGATGGACGCGGCGCCGCCGGGGATCCGGGCGCTGCTCACCGCGCCGCTTGCGGCGCCCGAGCTCGACGACTCACCAGACGCCTATCCCGCGCCCGCGGCGCTCGCCGACTTCGTCGCGACCCGAGACCGCCACCCGGCGAACCCCTGCGCCGGACTTTCCGCCGCACACGCAAGCGACCTCGACCACGTCGTTCCGGTCCGCGCCGGCGGCCCGACGGTCCGAGACAACCTGGCGACGTCGACGAGGCGCTGGCATCGGCTGCGCACACTCGGCGGCTGGACGGTGCGGCGCGTCGGCCGGGGCTGGCAATGGACAAGTCCGCTAGGCCGGACGACGACGACCCAGCCGTACGACTACCGGCTATGAAGACGTCGGCGGCGACTCTGACGGCGTACACAGAGTCGCGTGGATCTGCTGGGTGAGCGTATGGACGGCCTTGGTCAACTCGGTGTTGGTCTTGAGCTCCTGCTCTTGCTCGATGAAGTCATGGTCGGCCTTCGCCTGCTGGAATGCGGACTGCCGGTTCTGTCCGATCATCACGAACGTCGACAGGAAGATCGCTTCCAGCGACACGATCAACGTGAGCGTCGGCCATGGGTTGGACTCGATGAACAGCATCCATACGACGAATACCACCGCGTGGATGTAGACGAACCTCATCGACCCGGCGAACGCGGTGATCGCGTCGGCGATGCGCAGCTGGATGTCCGCGGCTCGACGCGCTCGATGCGCAAGGACAACCGGGTGATGCGACTGCTCGGTCATGCGTACTCCCTCGTGCATCGCGACGTGCGGTGATACCCGAGGGCGATTGTCGCGTCAGCGCCGGCCGCGGGCCGTCTTCCGCGCCGTACCGGACGACGACTTCTTCGCGCTCGACCTCGCGGGGGTCGCGTTTCGTGCCGCACCCCGGGAGGAAGCAGCCCTCTTCGCTGCGGCTCGAGTCGAGGCTGCCTTCTTGGCCGCCCGTTGCGTAGATGGTGCGCCACCGGGCGCCGTCCGGCGGGCGGTCGTCTTCGTCCCCCTGGCCTTTGTCGGTGTGCCCTTCGCGGGCGTGGCCTTCGTCGCGGCCGCCTTGCCGCCGGCCGTACGAGCCGCGACCGCTTTCTTGGTCGCGCTCTTCGCTGCCGGTCGTTTGGCTGGCGCCGCTGACTTTGCCGGTTTCCTGGCACTCGCCTTCTGGACGACCGGCCGGCGAGCCGTGCTCCTCTTGGCCGCCGACCGCCCGGCTCCCGTTGAGCGGGTCGCGACCGAGCGCCCGCGCGCGGGCGACGCGACCGGCGCTGATTCTGCGACGTCCTCGTCGAGCCCGGCGTCGTCGCCAACCTCGTCGTCGAACTGTTCGTCGCCGCCAGCCTCGTCGTCGAACTCTTCTTCGCCGCCGGCTTCGCCGGACGCCTCATCGATGTCGAGTTCGGCGTCGTCGGCCGCCCACTCGTCGTCCAGGTCGGGCTCGTCCGCGATCTCGACCGGTACGACGTCGGCGGACCGCGCGGCTCGCGACGACGAGCGCGAACGCGGTTTGGAGAGCCAGTCCAGGTCGGCGCGCAAGGTGGCGATCAGCTCGGCCCGGTCCGCGGTCGCCGAGCGCACCGCGAGGCTGTACCGGCTGAACACGTCGAGGTCGGTAAGTTCCACTCGGTCGTTGTCGGCCATGCGGCTGAGCCTATGAGTTGCCACATCGCGGCGACGACCGGTCCCTAAGAATGGGGCCCATCTAGTCGACGGTTCGCTCGATCGTCGCCGAGCCCACGACTCGTTCGCCGTCATACAGCGCGGCCGTCTGGCCGGGTGCGACACCGCGCGCCGGCGTGGACAGGTCCAACCGCAGCCCGAGCTGGTCGGACAGTTCCTCGACCCGGGCGGGGATGGCCTCGCCGTGCGCCCGCACTTGCACGAGGACACTCCCCGGCATCGGCGGCGCCGATGTGCACCAGGTCGGCACGCCGGTCGCCAACGCGCGCACGTCGAGGTCCGCTGCCGTCCCGACCGTGACCGTCCGGGTTACCGGTGAGACGTCGAGCACATACCGCGGTTGCCCGTCGGCGGCGGGCCGCCCGATCCGCAGTCCGCGCCGCTGCCCGACGGTGAACAGATACGCACCGTCGTGTTCGCCCACGACCGCGCCGGACGACGCATCGATGATCGGACCGGGCTGTTCGCCGAGATGCCCGCGCAACCAGCCCGCGGTGTCACCGTCGGCGATGAAACACACGTCGTGGCTGTCCGGCTTGTCGGCCACCCCGAGCCCACGAGCCTGAGCCTCGCGTCGTACGTCGGCCTTGACGGTGTCGCCCAACGGGAACATCGCCCGCTCCAGCTGCCACGGCGCCAGCACGGCGAGCACGTAGGACTGGTCCTTGCCCTCGTCGCGGGCCCGCCACAAAGTGCGGCCGGACGCGGAGTCGACAAGGCGCGCGTAGTGGCCGGTGCACACCGCGTCGAAGCCGAGCGCCACCGCCCGGTCGAGGACGGCGGCGAACTTGATCCGCTCGTTGCAACGGATGCACGGATTCGGCGTCCGCCCGGCGGCATACTCCGCGACGAAGTCGTCGACGACCTCGCGACCGAACCGTTCGGCCACGTCCCAGACGTAGAACGGGACGCCCAGGACGTCGGCCGCCCGCCGCGCGTCACGAGCGTCCTCGAGCGAGCAGCAGCCACGCGCGCCGCTGCGCACCGCGGCCGGGGTCGACGACAACGCGAGATGTACGGCGGTCACGTCGTGGCCGGCTTCGACCGCGCGCGCAGCCGCGACCGCCGAGTCGACGCCGCCGGACAAGGCGGCCAGCACCCTCACGGCGGACCAGCACTCCTCACGACGACAACGACGAAAACGACGGCAACCAACCCGGCAATCATTGTGCGGCGGACCGCGCCCGCTCCACGACCGGGCCGATCGCCGCGACGAGCGCGTCGACGTCGGACGCCGTCGACGTGTGCCCGAGGCTGAACCGCAACGACCCGCGAGCCCGCGCCTCGTCGTGCCCCATCGCGAGCAGGACGTGGCTGGGCCGCGCCACCCCCGCCGAGCATGCGGATCCCGTCGAGCACTCGATGTCGCGCGCGTCGAGCAACATCAACAGCGCGTCGCCCTCGCACCCGGGGAACGAGAAGTGCGCGTTGCCCGGCAACCGTCGATCGAGCGAAAAGTCGGCGTCGCCGTTGAGCTGCGCATCCGGCACGACCGCGACCACCCCGGAGACGAGGGACGACCGCAACCCGGCGAGCCGCTCGGCTCGTTCGGGCTGCTCTTTCACCGCGATCTCGACCGCGGTGGCGAGCGCCGCGATCGCCGGTACGTCGAGCGTCCCGGAGCGCACGTCGCGCTCCTGGCCGCCGCCGTGCAGCACCGGCGCGACCTCGACGTCTCGCCCGAGCAGCAGTGCCCCCGCTCCCAACGGACCGCCGAACTTGTGCCCGGTCACGGTCAGCGCGTCGACCCCGCTGGCCGCGAAGTCGACCGGCAGCTGACCGACCGCCTGCACCGCATCGGTGTGAAAGGCGATGCCGTGCGCGTGCGCGATCTCGGCGAGCTCGGCGATCGGCTGCACCGTGCCGACCTCGTTGTTGGCCCACATCACACTGACCAGCGCGACCTCGTCCGGCGCTTCGTCGATGGCCGCCGCGAGGACTTCCGGCCGGACCCGGCCGGCCGAGTCGACGTCGAGCCAGCCGACCGAGGCGCCCTCGTGCGCCGCCAGCCACAGCGCCGTGTCCATCACCGCGTGGTGCTCGACCGCGGACACCAGCACCCGGCGCCGGCGCGGGTCGGCAGCGCGCCGAGCCCAGTACAGGCCCTTGACCGCGAGGTTGTCGCTCTCGGTGCCCCCGCCGGTGAGCACGACCTCGCTCGGCCGCGCCCCCAACGCGGCCGCGATGGTCTCCCGCGACTCCTCGACCACGCGGCGAGCCCGGCGCCCGGTCGCGTGCAGCGACGACGCGTTGCCGACCTGCCGCAGCAGCCCGGACATCGTGTCCGCGGCGGCCGGCAGCATCGGCGTGGTCGCGGCGTGATCGAGATACACCATCGCGGCCAGCCTAACCGCCGCGCGCGACCGGAATTCCGCTCAGACGAGCTCGGGGCGCGACCACGGCGCGCCGTGCACGTGCGTCGCCAGCCACGCCCACACCGTCTCGTACCAGACCCGCGCGTTGCCCGGCCCGAGCACCCAGTGCCCCTCGTCCGGGTAGTAGAGGTACTTCGATTCGACGCCGCAGCGCTGCAGGTCCCACCACAGCCGCAATCCCTCGCCGATCGGCACCCGGTAGTCGCGGTCGCCGTGGATGACGAGCATCGGCGTCCGGATCTGGTCGACGTACCGGTGCGGCGACCACTTGTCGTACCGCTCCGGCTGGTCGTGCGGCAGCCCCCACTCGCGCGCCCAGTACGCCGGGTTGTCCGTCGTCCCCTGGAACTGGTCGAGCGCCCACAGGCTCGCGTGCGTGACCAGGCACCGGAACCGGTCGGTGTGGCCGGCCACCCAGTTCGCCATGTAGCCGCCGTACGACCCGCCCATCGCCGCGGTCCGCGTCTCGTCGATGTCGTCGCGCTTGACGACCTCGTCGGTGACGCTCATCAGGTCGGTGTACGGCGTCCCGCCCCACTGCCCCCAGCCGCGCTGGATCATCGACCGCCCGTAGCCGGTCGACAGCGCCGGATCCGGCAGCAGTACGGCGTACCCCTTCGCCACCATCAGCCACGGGTTCCACCGCCATGCCCACGCGTTCCACGAGTTGAGCGGACCGCCGTGGATCCACAACAGCAACGGCACCGGCGACGACCCGGAGGCGCCGGGCGGCAGCGCCAGCCACGAGTGCACCGAGGTGCCGTCCTCGACCGTGACGGCAAGCTCCTCGAGCCGGCCGGGGATCTCGACCGCTCCCGGCGCGAGCAGCTCCTCGGCGCCGGCCGGCGCGCCGCCCGTCAACGGGATCCGGACCGGCCGCGGCGGCGCGTCGATGGCGTCCCGCAGCGCGTAGATCCAGGCGCCGTCGGGGCTCACGTTCACCTCGGTGTAGTGCCCGGACGTCGTCACCCGCGTCACCCCGTCGGTGTCGAGGTCGACCCGGAAGATCGGGTGTTGGCCCTGATGATCCGACGTCACGAACAGCGCGGCGTCGTCGTGCGACCACGCGATGCCGGCCGGCCAGAAATCCGCGGCGGCACCCACTGCGCGACCCTCGCCCGACGACAACTCGATGACCCACACCAACGGCAACGGCGGTTCGTCGTACGTCGAGTCGACGGCGCGGACGCACGCGACGTAACGGCCGTCGTGCGAGACGACGGGGTCCGCGAACGTCGCGCCCGGCTCGGCCGCGAGCACGCGTCGTTCGCCGGTCGCGGTGTCGATGGTGACGAGCTGCGCGCGCGGGAAGCCGGGCTCGTCCGGCACCGCCCACCCGGTGACGATGGTGCGGCCGTCGGGGGTGAGCGCGCAGTGCTGCTCGTCGAGCGCGCGGCCCGGTGCCGGCGTCAGGTCGACGGGTTCCGCCTCGCCGGCGTCGGGGACGCTCGCGGCCAGCAACCGCAGCTCGCCCGGGCCCAGGTCGCGGTCCCAGTAGCGGACCGGCGACGCGTCGTACAACACCGCCGACACCTTGAGATCCTTGCGCTGCTTCCGGCGCTCTTCGTCGGCGGCGAGGTCCGCCGCACCAGGCAGTGTCTCCGACGCGACGACGACCGTGCGAGCCGCGCACGCGGTGACGGCACCGGCGACCCCGCCCGGGCGGGACAGCACCTTGCGCGCCTCGCCGCCGGCCGCGTCGAGCAGCCAGAGCGCCGCCGGTTCGTCGTCCCCGCCGCGCTTCGACACGAAGACCAGCGATCCGTCCGGCAGGAACGCCGGCCCCGACTCCCCCTTCTCCGAGAACGTCAGCCGTCGGGCGGCGCGCTGCCCGGCCGGGTCGACCTCCCAGAGCGCGTTGACGTAGGCGTTGCCGTCCTCGTTGAGCGTCGCGACCGTCGCGACCAGCCGGGAGCCGTCCGGAGCGAGCCGGAGACCGGCGACCCGCGGGACGGCGTAGTAGTCGGAGAGTTCGTCGAAAGGTGCCACGTCGGGCACGCTACCGCCGCGCGGGGCTACCGGCGCAGCAACATCCGGCTGGTCAGCCGGTCGCCGGTCAGCCGGCGCAGTTCGTCGTACTCGGCCACCACGAGCTGCGACGGCAGCATGCCGGCGGCGGCGCGGATGTCGGCCGCCGCACCGACCGTCGCCTCACCCGGATCGCCGGTCGGCGCGACGTGCACGACGACCTGCTGCCGACCGTCGCGCGCCCGGCGGCCAACGACCACGCGCCAGTCGGCCAGGTCGGCGCGACCGGCGAGGGCGCCGGCAACCGCGCGCAGGTCGAGCAGCCGCTCCGATTCGGTCGGTACGACGAGGGCGCCGCGGCGGAGCCCGACGAGCCGCGGCACCCGGCGCTGGCACGCGGTGCACGGCGCCGTGTCGATGGCACCGACGAGGTCGCCGGCCCGCCAGCGCAGCAGTGCGCTGCCGCGCATGCCGAGTTGCGAGAGCACCAGCTCGCCGGCAGTGCCGGACGTCGCCGGCTCGCCGGTCTCCGGGTCGACGACCTGCACGAGGTCGTGGTCGGGATACGTGTGCAGCCCGCTGCCGCCGCCGGACTGCCGGCATTCGGCCCACAGCAGCCGGCCCCCCGGCGGGACGTGCGCGGCGAGGACGATCGCGTCGCCCGCCGCGCCGGCCTCCGCCAGCGCGCGCCGGGCCGCGGCCCGCTCGCCGTCGCTCGGAGCGCCGACGAGCAGCAGCGTGCGCAGCTGGCGCAACGGCACCCCGCTTTCGCGCAGCGCGTCGAGCAGCTCCGCGGCGGCCGCGGCGCCGGCCGCGAGCACCGTCGGCGGTGCCAGCGTCGCGGCTTCGGCCACGTCGACTGGGTCGGTGCCGGGGAACAACGCCGGCGCCCCGGCGCCGAGCGCCGCGTAGTGCAACGCCGCATGTTCGACCGAGCCGTGGTCGACCGCCGCGACCAACGCGTCGTCGGCGGTCGCGCCGATCACCGACCACAGCCGCGCGCCGGCGCGGGCGAGCACGTCGAGATCACTACGCGTCGACGCGACGGGATAGCGGAAGCCGAGACCGGTCCAGCCGTACGACGTGGCGCGGGTCTCGCGGGCGACGATGCGCGCGTAGTCGCGGGAGCGGGTCGCCTTCTTGCGCAGCGCCCGCCGCAACGTCGGGCCGGGCGCGTGTAGCGCGAACTGCCGCTCGCCGCCGTGCAGCACGAGCGCGGCCATCGCCGCCGCGTCACCCGCCGGGCTGACGTCGCGCTCGCCTACCGCCGGGACCGCGCCGAGCTGCGCCGCGGTCGTCACGGACGCGGCCGGCCGGCCGATGTCGGCGAACCGCTTCTTCCAGTACGCCGACCCGCCGGCGACGGCCCGCACCTGCTCGCGCACGAGCTGGTCCTGCAACCGTTGCCGCGCCTTGTCCCCCAGCCGATCCCACGCCACGCAAAGACCCTAGTGCGTGCCGGAGTCGGCCTGGCGAACGTGACGGCGAACCGAGCTCCGCCCGTAAGCGCCGCGACATCAGCGCCGTATACGACATGGAACCCGTTCTAGGAGGAACCGTGCGCAGAGTTCTGCTGGCCGCATTGATCGCGATCCCACTCGTGCTCGCGCCCGCCGTGGACGCGACCGTTGCGGCCGCGTCCACGACTTCCGCGGACGTCTTCGTGATGAATGGCGTCGGCGTAGTGAATCCCGGCACCGAGACCTACTCCTGCAACCGGTCGCTCTACTTCAGCGCGTCAGGACTGGCCGCGGGAGTCGACGCCGGTCAGGACAGCCTGGTCTTCGCCGGCTCGAGCACGGCGTGTGGCGGCGGCACCATCGGCGACGGGTCAGGCGACATCACGCTGCACAACTTCTGCTGTTCGAGCATCGGCAGCGGCGAGGTCTCGTACACCAGCGGCGGTGGAACCGTCAGCTTGAGGATGTTCGGCATCGTGGACCTCACCGGGAACGGCGACACGCACCCGTTCCAGGCAGACTGCGCGGTCGCGTTCGTCCAAAGCGAGACGTACTTCCAGATCGCCTGCGTCGGACTGCTCACGCCCTAGCAGGAGAAGCCGCGCTCACGAGGAGTGGCGTTTTTCGATCTCCTCGGTGAGCTGCGGGACGACGTTGAACAAATCGCCGACGATGCCGAAGTCGACCAGCTCGAAGATCGGCGCTTCCGGGTCCTTGTTGATGGCGACGATCGTCTTCGACGTCTGCATCCCGGCCCGGTGCTGGATCGCGCCGGAGATCCCGACCGCCATGTAGAGCTGCGGCGACACGGTCTTGCCGGTCTGGCCGACCTGGTTGGTGTGCGGGTACCACCCGGCGTCGGTCGCCGCGCGCGACGCGCCGACCGCGGCGCCGAGCGAGTCGGCGAGCTTCTCGATCAGCGCGAAGTTCGAGCCGTCGCCGAGACCGCGGCCACCGGAGACGACGATCGCCGCCTCGGTGAGCTCGGGCCGGCCGCCCTTCTTCTCGGTGACCCGGTCGAGGACCTTCGCCTGCTTCGCCGCGTCGGACAGCGCAACGCTGACCTGCTCCTCGGCGCCGGCCGCGGGCGCCGGCTCGGGCGCGGTCGAGTTGGGTCGCACGGTGATGATCGGCGTACCGCGGCTCACCGTGGACGAGACGTTGAACGCCCCGCCGAAGATGCTCTGCCGCGCGACGAAACCGTCGTCGACGCCGACCGCGTCGGTGATGAGACCCGAGTCGAGCTTCACGGCGAGCCGGGCCGCGACCTCTTTGCCTTCCGGCGTGCTCGGGATCAGCACCGCCGCCGGCGACGTCGCGGCGACCACCTGCGCGAGCACCTCCGCCTTCGGGGCGACGAGGTAGGACTCGAAGTCGCCGTCGCCGGCGACGTAGATCTTCGCCGCGCCGTACTCGGCCAGCTTCGCCTTCGCGTTGTCGGCGCCGTTACCGACGAAGACCGCCGACGGCTCGCCGAGCGAGCGCGCGAGGGTCAGCAGTTCGAGCGTGACTTTCTTCGGAGCACCGTCGACGTGCTCGACGAGAACGAGAACCTCAGCCATCAGTCGTGTGCTCCCTAGATGAACTTCTGCGACGCGAGGAACTCGGCGAGCTTGGTGCCGCCGTCGCCCTCGTCCTTGACGATCTGGCCGGCCTGCTTCGGCGGCCGCGCCGCGACGTCGCCGACCGACGTCGCCGAGCCGCCGAGACCGACCTTGTCGGCCTCGATGCCGGCGTCGGCGAGCGTGAGTGTCGTGAGCGGCCTCTTCTTCGCCGCCATGATCCCCTTGAACGACGGGTAGCGCGGTTCGTTGATCTTCTCGACGACCGAGACGACCGCGGGCGTGGGCGCCTCGACGACGTCGTAACCGGTGTCGGTGAGCCGCTCGATCTTCACCGTGCCGGAGCCCACCTCGACCTTGCGCGCGAACGTCAGCTGCGCGGCGCCGAGCCGCTCCGCGAGCATCGCCGGCACGACGCTCATCCGCGCGTCGGTCGACTCGACGCCGAGGATGACGAGGTCGTGCTCGATCGTGCCGAGCGCCTTCGCCAGTGCGTACGACGTGGCGAGCGCGTCGGATCCGTGCAGCCCGTCGTCGACGAGGTGCACGGCCTTGTCGGCACCCATCGACAGCGCCTTGCGGATGGTCTCCACGGACTTCTCCGGCCCCATCGTGAGGACGGTGACCTCGCCGCCGTTGGCCTCGGCGATCCGCAACGCTTCCTCGACGGCGTACTCGTCGAGCTCGTTCATCACGCCGTCGACGGACTCGCGGTCGACGGTCTTGTCGGTGGCACTGAGCTTCTTCTCAGCCCACGTGTCGGGTACCTGCTTCACGCAGACGACGATGTTCATGGCCGGTGGCCGACCTCCCTGTTAGCTGTGCGCCCCGACGAGGGTCGCACGCGTGTGACGGCCGCCGTGCAGCCGGGTCGCCGCCTATGTTACCCGCCAGTACGGCGAGCAATCGCGGCCAGGTGGCTCTCCGCGGTCGCGAGGTCGGCGACGATCTCCGCGGCGGCGCGCGGCTTCGCGACGAGCCCGGCGGCCTGACCCGCCCAGGTGACCGGCCCGTCGATCTTTTCCGGATTGGCCCGCAGCTCGTCCTCGCGGCCGTGCCACTTGTCGGCGTACGGGTGCCGCAGCGCCCGGCCGCCGAACTCCGCCGGCCACGCCGCGCCGCGGCCGATGTCGAGCACCGTCGTGTACGTGGTGTCGGCCAACCCGGCCGCGGCGACCGCGTTCTTCGAGGCGTCCGGCGTCGCGGCCTCGGTCGCGACCGTGAACGCGGTGCCGACCCACGCGCCCGCCGCCCCGGCCGCGAGGACCGCGGCCAGCCCGCGACCCGTCGCGATGCCGCCCGCCGCGAGCACCGGTACGTCGACCGCGTCGAGCACCGCTTGCAGCAGCGGGAGCGTCGCGACGTCGTTGCGGCCGTGCCCGCCCCCCTCGCCGCCGCGCGCGACCAGGACGTCGACGCCGATCGCGAGCGCGGCCCGGGCGTCGTCGAGGGTGCCGACCTGGGTGGCGACGAGCTTGCCGGCGGCCTGCACCCGCTCGACGTACCGCGCGTAGGGACCGAACGACAGCGACACCAGCGCCGCGTCGGAGGCGAGGACGACGTCGAGCAGTTCGTCGTGGTCGGGCAGCAGCCAGGCGAGCAGGCCGACGCCGTACGGCCGGCCGCTCGCGGCGGCGGTGTCGAGCTCGGCGCGCAACTGCTCGGGAGTGCCGGCCGCGAAGCCGACCGTGCCGAGCCCGCCGGCCGCGCTCACCGCGCCGGCCAGCGCGCCGCCGGAGACACCGGCCATCGGCGCGGACACGACCGGAACCGACAGGCCGAAGGTGTTGGTCAACCAGGTGTGGATCACGTGCTGCATCCTGCCAGCGGCGTCGGAGCCGAGCGCGGTGGCGACCCGCCCAGCTGGGTCGCCACCGCGCGCTCAGCCCGCCGCCGCTTCCGTCAGGCGGCGGCGGAGGCCAACGCGGGGCTGCGCACCCCGAGCTCCTGGCCGCAACACGTCGACGTCAGGAAGCTCTGGTTGTCGCAGCCGTCGCCGACGCACCCGGTCGCGCCGCAGCCGGCGCAGTCGAGCAGGTCGTTGTTGCAGGCGCTGCCGTCGAACAGTCGTCCGTCACAGTGGCGCATCGTGTCCTCCAAGCGGTGGGACCGGTCGTGCGTTCTGTGCTGACGCCCTTGTCAGCGGGTCCAATCGCGCGGTGGTTCGCTTCTAGGCGAACCACCGCGCGATTGCTCAGGTCATGTCAGTGGAACTGCTCTTCTTCGGTGCTGCCCTTCAGCGCGAGCGTTTCTGCTTGCGGATCGATGGCGGTCGCCACGAGGTCGAAGTAACCGGCGCCTACCTCGCGCTGATGCTTGGTCGCGGTGTAGCCGGACGCCTCCGCCGCGAACTCCTTCTCCTGCAGCTCGACGTACGCCGACATGCCGCCCTCGGCGTAGCCCTGGGCGAGCTCGAACATCGAGTAGTTGAGCGCGTGGAAGCCGGCGAGGGTGATGAACTGGAACTTGTAGCCCATCGCGCCGAGCTCGCGCTGGAACTTCGCGATCGTGTCGTCGTCGAGCGCGGCCTTCCAGTTGAACGACGGCGAGCAGTTGTAGGCGAGCAGCTGGTCCGGGAACTCCTTCTTGACCGCCTCCGCGAACTGCCGCGCGATCTCGAGGTCCGGCTTGGACGTCTCCATCCAGATCAGGTCGGCGTACGGCGCGTAGGCGAGCGCGCGGGTGATGCACGGGTCGATGCCGCTGGTCACCCGGTAGAAGCCTTCGGCGGTGCGCTCACCGGTGACGTACTGCTTGTCGCGCTCGTCGACGTCGCTGGTGATGAGCGTCGCGGCCTGCGCGTCGGTGCGCGCGACCACGATCGTCGGGACGCCTTCGACGTCGGCGGCGAGGCGCGCGGCGTTGAGCGTCTTGACGTGCTGGTTGGTCGGGATCAGCACCTTGCCACCGAGGTGGCCGCACTTCTTCGCCGACGACAGCTGGTCTTCCCAGTGCACGCCCGCGGCACCGGCGTCGATCATCGACTTCATCAGCTCGTAGGCGTTGAGCACGCCGCCGAACCCGGCCTCCGCGTCCGCGACGATCGGCGCGAACCAGTCGGTGTCCGTCTTGCCCTCGGACCAGGTGACCTGGTCGGCGCGCTTGAGCGCGTTGTTGATCCGCCGTACGACGGCCGGGACCGAGTTGGCGGGATAGAGGCTCTGGTCGGGGTAGGTCTGCGCGGCCAGGTTGGCGTCGCCGGCGACCTGCCAGCCGGACAGGTAGATGGCCTTGAGCCCGGCGCGGACCTGCTGCACGGCCTGGTTGCCGGTGAGCGCGCCGAGCGCGTTGACGTAGCCGTCGGAGTTGATGAGTTCCCAGAGCTTCTCGGCGCCGCGGCGGGCGAGCGTGTGCTCTTCCTGCACGGAGCCGCGCAGCCGCACGACGTCGGCGGCGGAGTAGTCGCGGCTCAGGCCCTTCCAGCGCGGGTTGGTGTCCCAGTCTTTCTGGAGGGCGGCGGCCTGGTCTTGCATGCTGGACATGAGGGTGGATCGCTCCTCTTCATCGAGTGAACTTCCGGATGTGTTCCTTACTATGCGGGGTTCCTGCGCCTGTTGTCGAACTCCACTCGGTGTGAACTTTGGCAATTCTTCCGCTAGGGTGAAGAACGTGGCAGAGGTCACCCTCGATCTGGTCGTGCTCGGCCAACGGCTCCGGCATGCCCGCCGAACCCGCGGGCTCACCCTCGCCCAGCTCGCCGAGTCGGTCGGCAGCGCCACCTCGGCGCTGTCGATGATCGAGAACGGCCGCCGCGAGCCGAAGCTGTCGCTGCTGCAGGCGGTCGCCGCCACCCTCGGGGTGCCCGTCGACGAGCTGCTGCGCCCCGAGGCACCCAGCCGCCGGGCGTCGCTGGAGATCGCGCTCGAGCGGGCCCAGCGGGATCCGTCGTACGCGGCCCTCGGACTGCCCACGTTGCGACCCGGCCCGCGGATCCCGACCGACGTGCTGGAGCACGTCGTCGCGCTGCACACCGAGCTGCGCCGCCGCGACGAGCGGTTCGCCGCGACCCCGGAGGCGGCCCGCCGGGCGAACGTGGAGCTGCGCCGGCAGATGCGCCGGCGCGACAACTACTACGCCGAGGTCGAGGCGGCCGCCGACGCCGCGCTGCGGGCGGTCGGGCACACCAGCGGCGCGCTCCCCCAGCGCGCCATCACCGACCTCGCCGCGCATTTCGGCTTCACGTTGCATCACGTCACCGACCTGCCGGAGTCGACCCGGTCGATCGCCGACACGGCGAACCGCCGCATCTACCTGCCGCAGCGCCCGGCCGGCCACGACCCGCGGTACGTCGTGCTGCAGACGCTGGGTCACTTCGCGCTCGGCCACACTGACCCGGTGGACTTCGCCGACTTCCTCCGGCAGCGCGTCGAGGCCAACTACTTCGCCGCCGCGCTGCTCGTGCCGGAGAGCGCCGCGGTGCGATTTCTCCTTGAAGCGAAACGGGATCGGGCGCTGTCGATGGAGGACCTGCGCGACGTGTTCGCGGTCTCGCACGAGACCGCGGCGCACCGGTTCACGAACCTCGCGACGCACCACCTCGGGCTCACCGTGCACTTCACCCGTACCGACGCGAGCGGCACGATCTACAAGGCCTACGAGAACGACGGCCTCACCTACCCGACCGACGCGACCGGCGCGATCGAAGGCCAGCTCGCCTGCCGGCAGTTCGCGTCGCGGCGGGTGTTCGGCTCGGCGGATCGCTATGCGACGTACACGCAGTTCACCGATACGCCGACCGGGACGTTCTTCTGTACGTCGCACGTCGAGCCAGGTGGCGGCGGGGAGTTCGCGGTCACCGTCGGGGTGCCGTTCCAGCACGCGAAGTGGTTCCGCGGCTCGGACACCCAGCGCCGGCGCAAGTCCGGCTGCCCGGCGCCGACGTGTTGCCGGCGCCCGCCGGAGGAGCTCTCCGGCAAGTGGGCCGGGAACGCCTGGCCGTCGGCGCGCGCGCACAGCCACCTGCTCGCCGCACTGCCGCCCGGGACGTTCCCCGGCGTCGACACCACGGACGTCTACGCGTTCCTCGAACGGCACGCGCCCTCCGACTCGCCCGGTTGACGGTCTGCCTGACACCAACACCGGCGTGCGCCATGCTGGCCGGATGTTGAGCTGGGTGCGGGCCTGGCAGGAATCGCGCGCCGCCGCTGCTGCCCTCCGCGAGCGGGCACCCGGCGCGGCCGCGCTCGTCGACGCGGTGCGGAATGCGAGCGGCCGCGAGAGCGGCTCCCTCTGCGTCTACGGTGACTTCTTCGGCCGCCCCTACGACAACGTGCACCGCGCGATCGCCGCCACGCTCGATCCGGAGGGTTGCGCACTCATCGGCTTCGACGACCACGAGACGTTGCGGGTGTGGGACCCGGAGGGCATCCACATCGGCGCCGGGGAGTTCCGGGTCGAACGCGCGAGCAAGGTGCGCTGGGAGTGGTACTCCTATGGCGATCCCAGGACGCCGGAGAACCTGTACTTCATCGAGCATCGCGTCGTCGGCGACAACGTCGAAGCGTCCACCAACTCCAGGCCATTCTCGTTCAACCCGCATCTCAGCCGGCCGGCGATCGAACTCCTCGACGGGCTGGCGTAGGAGCGAGGTCTAGAGCAACGACTCCAACCACTGGCGGTGCAGGGCGGCGTACTCGCCGTCGTCGGCGGCGAGCAGCTCCGCCGGGGTGCCGTCCTCGACGATGCGACCCTCGTCGAGCACCAGCACCCGGTCGGCGATGCCGACGGTCGACAGGCGGTGGGCGATGATCAGCGCGGTCCGGCCGGCGAGCACGGTGCGCAGCGCCCGCTGGACGAGCCGCTCGGTGGGCGCGTCGAGCGACGACGACGCCTCGTCGAGGATCAGCACCGCCGGATCGGCGAGCACCGCGCGGGCCAGCGCGATCAGCTGCCGCTGGCCGGCGGACAGCTTCGCGCCGTTCTTCCCGACGGTCGAGTCCCAGCCGTTCGGCAGCCGCCGTACGACGACGTCGAGGCCGACCGCGCGACCGGCCGCCTCCACCTCCTCGCGACTGGCATCCGGACGGCCGAACGCGATGTTGTCCGCGACCGATCCGGTGAACAGGAACGACTCCTGGGTGACCATCGCGACCGCCCGGCGCAGGTCCGGCTCGGCGAGCTCGCGCAACGAGACGCCGTCGACCAGCACCTCGCCGGCGACCGGGTCGTAGAAGCGCGCGAGCAGCCGCGCGATCGTGCTCTTCCCGGCCCCGGTCTTGCCGAGCAACGCGACGGTCTGGCCGGCCGGCACGTCGAGCGCGAAGTCGCGCAGCACCGGCGCGTCGTCGCGGTAGCCGAACGTCACGTCGCGCAGCTCGACCGCGCCCTGCCAACCAGGGGTGGGCCACCCGTCCGCCGGCAGTGACTGCGACCGCGAGGGCAGCGGGACCGACGGCTCCTCGTCGAGCACGCCGGCCAGCTTTTCCAGCGCCGCGGCCGCGCCCTGGAACGAGTCGTAGAACTGGCTCACGTCGGCGATCGGCTCGAAGAACCGGCGCAGGTAGAGGACGAACGACGCGAGCACGCCGACCTTCATGTCGCCGTCGATGACCCGCAACCCGCCGATCAACAGGATCGCCGCGGTCGTCAGGTTGCCGATGAACCGGATGCCCGGCCAGTAGACCGTCAGCAACTGGAACGAGTCGGTCGTCGTCTTCCGGTAGTCCTCGTCGAGCTCGCCGAAGATCTCGTTGTTGCGCGGCTCGCGCCGGAATGC
>Ga0207690_10000443_pt1 | contig 26830 bp, 25 predicted proteins | sample KBSC23metaG_FD_184315 | JGI IMG/M metagenome (GOLD analysis project Ga0207690, IMG submission 184315) | Corn rhizosphere microbial communities from Kellogg Biological Station, Michigan, USA - KBS C2-3 metaG (SPAdes) (version 2) | ecosystem: Host-associated > Plants > Roots > Rhizosphere > Soil ... | reverse complement strand
GGTGCGGGTGGCCGACAACGGCAAGCCTTCACTGACGTTCTTCCGTGAAATGGAACAGTACCCCAGCGCCCGCCTGATGCAGGCCACGCTGGGCACCGGCCGCACCCATCAGATCCGGGTACATGCAGCACATATCGGCCACCCGCTGGCCGGCGACCCGAAATACGGCGATCGCGAGATGAACAAGCGCTTCCGCGAGATGGGCTTGAACCGGATGTTCCTGCACGCCTCGCACATGAGCTTCGACCTGGACGGGCGCGCTTACAGCTTTTCCGCGCCGCTGCCTGACGACCTGAAGGATTTTCTTGACGTGCTGTCGGTGAAAGGCAAGCGGCTGCTATGGATGAAGGAAAAGTCACGCACCGACTTCTGATCAGCGCGCCAGCAGGGCCTCGACCCGCGCGGCGCAGATGAAGTCGTTCAGCGACAGCCCGCCAACGTCATGGGTCGACCACAACACCTGGCAATGGCCATAGCCGGCTTCGAGATCCGGGTGGTGGTCTTCCTGATTGGCCATGAAGCCCACCGCGTTGATGAAGCCCAGCGTGTGATGGAAGTCGGCAAACCTGAAGTCCTTGACGATGGCTGCACCGTCACCGCGCAACTGCCAGCCCGACGGCAGCTGCTGCAACAGCTCGGCCACCTGCGCGCCGCTCAGCGCATGTTCCTTGCCCTTGCGCGGCTGGCAGTGCCGGGTGGCCAGATCGTTCACGTTCATGGGATCTCCGTCGGGCTGAAAGTCTTGAGGATGCGAAGCGTCGAAGTTGCGCGCGCAAAAGTCAAAGCGCACATGAAACCTGAAACAGGACTAAAATGGTGCTGTTTCGCCGGCAAGGCTTACCGGCACCCGTTTGGTGATACTGGAGCAGGCATGATCGACATTTCCGAACGCGCGCAGCAGCATTTTCTGCGGCTTCTCTCACAGCAGGGCATCGATGGGCTGGGTATCCGCCTGCGGGTGACTTCGCCAGGCACGCCGGCGGCCAACTGCGAGCTGGAATTCTGCGAGCCCGCGGATCTGGCCGGCGGGGAGTGGACGATCGAGTGCGCCGGCTTCGACTTCCATGTCGACGGCGCCAGCGCCCCTTGGCTGGACCACGCCAGTATCGACTTCGAGCCGAATGCCACCGGTGGCCAGCTCAACATCCGTGCGCCGAAGATCAAGGGCGATGTGCCTGGCGTGGAAGCCGGCCTGATCGAGCGCGTGCGCTACGTGCTGGAGGCGGAGATCAACCCGAAGCTGGCCTCGCACGGCGGCCGGGTCAGCCTGCTGGAGATCGATGCCGATGGTGCGGTGCTGCTGCAGTTCGGCGGCGGCTGCCATGGCTGCGGCATGGTCGACGTGACGCTGAAGCAGGGCGTGGAAAAGACCTTGCGCGAGCGGGTGCCGGAAATCACCGCGGTGCGCGACGCCACCAACCACGCCGTCGGCGAAAAGCCTTACTACAGCAAGGCCGAAGGCAAGTCGGCGATTGCCTGAACCAGGCGCGGATCGCAAAAAAGCAAAGGCCCGCCGAAGCGGGCCTTTGCTTTTTCCTGCAACGCGGAAGCAGGTTTACTTGTCGCCGCTGATGTGGCCCTTCAGCGTATCGAGCTTGCTCGGCAGGCTGGAGAAATAGGTGGCGACATCCTCGATATCCTGGTCGGACAGCGTGGCTACCATGCCTTTCATGATCGGATTATTGCGCTGGCCATCCTTGTACTCGTGCAGCACATGCTGCAGATACAGGTTGTACTGGCCGGCGAGGCGCGGATACTGCGGGTCGATCGAATTGCCGTCGACGCCATGGCAAGCGAAGCAGGTGGCCGCCTTCTGCTTGCCGTTCTCGGCGTTGCCGGTGGCAAGCAACTGGGTGGAAGCGAACGCCAGGATGGCGCCGAATGAAAGCAGGGTAATCGCACGTTTCATGCGGGAAGTCCTTGGCAACTTACTTGGCGAGACTGGAAAGATAGGCGGCAATGTTCTGGATGTCCGTCGCGGACAGGCTCTGCGCCTGCGCATCCATGGTCGGGTGCTTGCGGTCGCCGCTCTGGTAACCCTGCAGCGCATTGACGATGTACTGCTCGTTCTGGCCGGCGATCTTCGGCACCGGGTATTGCGGGTACGCGTTGGTGTACCCAGGCACCCCATGGCAACCAGCGCACGTATAAATGAGTTTGCGGCCGGCAGCCTTGTCACCTTCAGCATGAACGCTGGTGGCGGCGAAGAGGGCTGTGGCCACGGCCAGGCCAAGCAATTGCAATCGAGTCATCGAGATCGTTCCCACGAGTGCGACGGGTACAGGGTCATGTAAGCCACCAAGTATAGACGTTGCTTTAACGCGTGAACAACACTCCGCTCAGGAGTGGTCAATGTTTGCGCAGCACATCGGCACCCGTGCCGACTGCATCGGCCGACATTGCTGTTGTGGTCATCGCCCCCATATACTGGCGTGGTCATATCGTTTTCCCCGGGGGTGTCCTGGCTTCGACGGGGGTAGTGAGATGACTTGGCGCATGCCGAGGGGGCAGCTTTCCTCGTTAATCCAGCAGCAAACTCATAGTTGCCAACGACGACAACTACGCTCTCGCCGCTTAAGGCGTAAGCCCCGAACCCACTTGTGCTCATGCTCGTCGGTGTAGGGTCATTATCATGAGATCGCCGAACGCTGCCGCCTGGCGGTTCTAGGCTAAATCAATCAGGCTGGTTCCGCGGTGCGCTTCGCACACCGTGCTTGTCGCGGAACGAGATCGAACGGTGAGCTAAGCATGTAGATCCGGGCATTTAACGCCTTCGGACGCGGGTTCGACTCCCGCCACCTCCACCAACGCAAAACCCCCGAGCGATCGGGGGTTTTTTTATGGTTTGACTGTGGTGGATTCAGGCGGCGCGATTGTGCGAACGCATGGTGCGCTGCTTCTCGATCTGCCAGTCACGCTGTTTTTCGGTGTCTCGCTTGTCGTGTTCCTGCTTGCCGCGGGCGAGGCCGATCTCGACTTTCACCTTGTTGCCTTTCCAGTACATCGCGGTGGGCACCAAGGTGTAACCCTTGCGCTCGACGGCGCCGACCAGCTGGTCGATCTCCTTGCGGTGCAGCAGCAGCTTGCGGGTGCGCCGGTCCTCGGCGATGACGTGGGTGGAGGCGCTGATCAGCGGCGGGATCGATGCGCCGACCAGGAAGATCTCGTTCTTCAGCACGACCGCGTAACTGTCGCCGAAGTTGATCCGGCCCGCACGCAATGCTTTCAGCTCCCAGCCCTGCAGCGCAACGCCGGCCTCGAAACGCTGGTCGATGTGGTATTCGAAGCGCGCACGCTTGTTGAGCGCGATGGTGCCGCCGCCCTTGTTGTCCTTGTCCTTTGTCTTGGCCATGTCCGTTAAACTCGGGCCTTGTCGCCCTGATGCCGATCCGGCCGCATATCGGGCCAGACCAAGCGTGATGTGAAGAGGTTGCCGTGATCGAAATTCGTCGCAGCGCGTTGGTGAGGTATTCGCCAGCGCAGATGTTCGACCTGGTCAATGACGTTGAAGCATACCCAAAGCGCTTCTCCTGGTGTGCCGCTGCCGAGATCATCGAGCGCAAGGAGGATGTGCTGGTGGCACGGCTGGATCTCAAGTTTGCCGGGTTCCACCAGAGCTTCACCACGCGCAACACGATCGATCCGCCACGGCGCCTGCGGATGGACCTGGTCGACGGCCCGTTCCGCAGCCTCGATGGCGTGTGGGATTTCATCGCCCTCGGCGATGCCGGCTGCAAGGTCGCGTTTGCGCTGGATTTCGATTACGCCGGTCGGCTCGGTGGTGCTGCGCTGAAGCTGGGTTTTCAGGGGCTGGCCGGGCGCATGGTGGACGACTTCTGCCGCGAGGCCGAGCGTGTCTATGGCTGAGCGCACGATCCGCGTCGAAGTGGTTTATGCAGGGGCGGAACAACCGATCCAGCGTCGGGTCGAATTGGCCGATGGCTGCACGGTGATGCAGGCCATCGACGCCTCGGGGATCGTTGCCATGCTTCCGGACGGCGCGATCGATCCGGCTCGCCTCGGCATCTTCGCTCGAAAAGTGGCGCCGGACCGGTTCGTGCGGGAAGGCGACCGGATCGAGATCTACCGGCCGCTGGTGCTTGATCCGATGGAAGCGCGTCGCCGGCGTGCCCGTTAGGGCAGGGCAAGCCGCCTTGGGTCAATGGCCGTCGTTGCTGTCCGGGTTGCCGCCCTGGCCGAAGCCGCCGTCATTCTTCTTGTCGTCCGGGGACGTGCTCTTGTCGCCCTGGGTCTCATTGACCGGATAGCCGGCGTTGTACTTCTTGCTGTCCTTGATCAACTGCTGGGCATCCTGTGCAAAGAAGTCGCCCTCGGTACGCACCAGGGTGTCGTTGTTGAAGGTCAGGGTGAACGTGCGCACTTTCATGGCACCACCACGGTGCGACAGGGTCGATACGTAGTCCCAACGGCTCTGGTCGAACGGCGTGCTTACCGAAGGCGTACCCATCAGCACCAGCACCTGGCGCTTGGTCATGCCGGGTTTGAGCTGATCCACCGTTTTCTTGTCGAGCAGGTTGCCTTGCTGCACGTCGGGTTTGTAGACGATATGGCAACCGGCAACGGAAAGCGCCAGCACGGCGAAAACCAGCAGGGTGATCAGCTTTTGCATGCGTGTTGCGTCCGGATCATGAAGGTGTCGGATGATACACTACCGGCTCGGAAACGCCGTGTGCGGAGGTGGGTCATGGAACAGGAAACCAAAGAGCTGCGCAGGGTTGGCCTCAAGGTGACCCACCCACGCATGCGCATCCTGCAAATCTTCGACGAGGAGGGCGTACAGCATCTCACCGCCGAGGACGTCTACAAGAAACTGCTTGCCCACCAGGAAGACATCGGCCTGGCCACGGTGTATCGCGTGCTGACCCAGTTCGAGGCGGCAGGCATCATCGTCAAGCACAATTTCGAAGGTGGCCAGGCTGTCTACGAACTCGACCGCGGCAAACATCACGACCACATGATCGATGTGGACAGCGGGAAAGTGATTGAGTTCGTCAGCGAGGAGATCGAACGCCTGCAGCACGAGATAGCGGCGAAGCATGGCTATGTGATCGAGGATCACAGTCTGGTGCTGTACGTGCGGCCGAAGCAGCGCGCCCCTCGCAAAAGCTGAAGAGTCGCGATTGTCTTGGGTGCTGCCAGGGATGCCGTCGGTGAAAGCGGGCATAAAAAAGCCGCGAGGAGGACTCCTGTCCGCCCGCGGCTGCTCCCCTACCTGTCGGTTGGCAATGCGAGTGGCTCGCTATTGCCTTTGACGCTCGCCAGGTAGCGGCGAAACGGCTTCCTGCCGTTGTTTCAGAGCCCCCGTCCCCACGGTGACTCTGATCCACCATCTTGCGATGGTGGCTCCCCCACATCGATAGACAGATCCTAACGAGAGCTTCACGTCTCCGGTATCGGAAAAATTCCTAGTTTTGCCGACCCATCTCGGAAGGATTGTTGTTGCCGCGCAGCAAAATTCGCAGATGCACACCGGCCGAGGCAGGGCGCAGTCGGAACTGTCCGCCAAGCGAGGTGACCCGATCGCGCATGCCCTGCAGACCGCGACCACCGCGGGGCAGGCGGCTGGGCAGGCCGGTGCCGTCGTCGCGCAGGTCGAGCAGGGCCACGGCGATGCCCTGGCGTTCGCCGATACGCAGGCGCAGCCTGAACTCGCTGGCCTTGGCGTGCTTGACGGCGTTGGTCGCGCTTTCCTGCACCAGCCGGTAGATCGCGGTACGGGTATCGTCGTCCAGCAGGCGGGGATCACCGTGCAGTTCGGTGTGGTAGGTCATCCCGGCGGTATTCAGCAGGTCGCGGATGGGGCCTTCATCGAGGGCGCGCAGCAACCCGAATTCGTCCAGTACCGCAGGGCGCAGGTCGTCCAGCAGGCGATGCAGGGCGCGCCGCATATGCGCCAGGATGGTATTGATCGAGGTGCTGATGTCCTCCATGCCGGCCTGGTGCAGGCGCGCCTGGGCCAGTTTCACGTGGGTCTGGATCGCGGTGATGTTCTGGCCCAGTTCGTCGTGCAGTTCGGCGGCCAGGTGGCGGCGCTGGTTTTCGTCCGCCTGCAGGTTGCCGCGGGCGGCGTCGCGCAGTTGATGGGCCAACTGGTCCAACCGGCGGTTGACCGCGCCCAGGTAGACGTTCTGCTCCGCCACCCGTTCGCTGCTCCGGCGCAACGCATCGGTGGCCGACCCCAGCATCAGCGCGCCGGTGCCGGCCACCGCCAGAAACAGGTAGGCCGCGGCGTTCGACGGGGCGTGGCCCAGGTGCTGGTCGACCAGGGTCATGCCGAGGCTGGTGATGAGCATGGCCAGGCTGGCGCCGCGCCAGCCGTGGCGGAAGGCGAAGAACAGCACCGGCGCCAGCGACAGTACACGGGCAAATTGCGGCTGGGGCGCGGCCTGTTCGGACAACACCAGCAGGATCGTCATGGAAGGCAGCATCACCAGCAGCCCATCCATGAACAGGCTGGCCAGGGCGCGTTGCTCCATCCGGGTGCGCAACAGCATGATCATCAACGGCACGATCAGCAGGATGCCCAGATAGTGGCTGAGGACTTCCTCGCCGAGTACGCGGACCATCAATTCAGGCGAGCTCGGCGTGCTGACCAGCGCCAGCAGTGCCGCATCGACGGCGGTAGTTGCCGTCACCACCAGCACTACGGAAAGCAGCAGGCGGGTGACCTCCTGCGGACTATGCAGGCTGGCATGCAGGTTGAATCGCCGCAGCAGCCACAGGCCGGCGGCCATGACCAGCGGTTCGGGCAGTTCGTTGGTGGCGAAACCGGCCCAGCCCAGCGGCAACCCATGGGCCAGGCTGATGCCGGCGGTGGCGACCAGTTCGGCGCCCAGCAACCAGCCCCAGTAGCGGACCGGAGTGAGCAGCAAGGCGCCAAAGCGCAGGCCGTAGGGCAGCATCCAGTACGGCTGCACGGTCAGCCACAGCAGCAGCCACAGCAGCAGGTAGCCGGCGGCGAGCAAGGGACCGGAGTCGGGCAGGCGTAGGGGTTTCAGGCGCATGCGCGGATGTTACATGTGCGCCGTGCAACGGTGGTCGACCACGCCGTCGGCAATCCGGATGTGCATAACGGCAGGGTCCCTGTGTAAAGTAGCGGGATGTACAGCATTGTTCTGGTCGATGACCATGCCATCGTTCGCGAGGGCTTCAAGCGGCTGATCGAGATGGAGTCGGATCTCGACGTGGTAGCCGAGTGCCGCAGCGCCGACGATGCGGTCGAGGCGGTCAGCCATTGGCGCCCCGACCTGGTCGCGCTGGATCTGTCCTTGCCTGACGGCAGCGGGCTGCCGCTGATCGAACACCTGCTCAGCGTCCACTCGCAAACCCACATCGTGGTGTTGAGCATGCACGATGGCGAGCCGTACGTGTCCGAGGCGTTGCGCCGCGGCGCCAGCGGTTACGTCACCAAGGGCGTGGCGCCGGAGGAACTGGTGGCGGGCCTGCGCGCGGTGATGCAGGGCGAATGTTTCCTCAGCTCGGATCTACGCCAGCGCCGGGCCGACCGGCCGAATGCGGCGCTGGACCCTCTCAACCGGCTGACCGCGCGCGAACGCGAGGTGTTCCTGCTGCTGGCCGGGGGCCGCGCGCCGAAGCAGGTCGCGGCGGAGCTGGGGATCGGCCAGAAGACGGTCTACATCCATCGCGCCAGCCTGATGGGCAAGCTCGGTGCAGGCTCGGAACTCGACCTGTACCGGATGGCGACCGAGCGCGGGATGTTGTCGCCGGCCGGGTGACACGGCCTCGTCGAATCAGGCGGTCTGTGCCCGCTCCAGCATCTGTTTCGCGTGAGCCCGCGTCTCGCGGGTGATCTCGACGCCGCCCAGCATGCGCGCCAGCTCGTCGCGGCGACCGGCGGCGTCGAGCCTTTCGATCTGCGTGCGGGTGGAATCGCCGTCGCTGTGCTTGCTGACCCGCAGGTGCGCATGCCCCTGGGCGGCCACCTGCGGGAGGTGGGTAACGCAGAGCACCTGGCGCTGTGTGCCCAGTGCGCGCAGTTTCTGTCCGACCACTTCGGCGACGGCGCCGCCGATGCCGGTGTCGACCTCGTCGAAGATCATGCTGCCGACGGTGTCCTTGCCCAGGGTGGCGACTTCGATCGCCAGGCTGATGCGGGCCAGTTCGCCGCCGGAGGCGACCTTGCGCAGCGGGCGCGGCGGCTGGCCGGGATTGGCGCTTACCAGCAGTTCGCAACGCTCGAGCCCTTGCGGATCCGGTTCGCCGCCGGCAGCCGGCTCCAGCTCGACGCGCAAGAGGCCGCCGGCCATGCCCAGTTCGGCCATCAGCACGCTGACCTCGTCGCCAAGCCTGACGGCGACCGTCGCGCGCGCGCCGCTGAGCCGGGCCGCCGCACTGACGTAATCGTCCTGCAGGCGCTGGCGCTGTGCCGCCAGCTGTTCCAGTGCGTCACCGGCACCTTCGAGTTCGACCAGCTCGGCCTGCAGGGCAGCCAGCCGGTCGTGCAGCTCGGCCACGGGCAGCCGATGCCGGCGTGACAGCTCGTGCAGGCGAGCCAGGTGATTGTCGACCTCGGTGTAGCGTTCCGGATCGAGGTCGACGTCCTGCGCATAGCGCGCCAAGCCATCAGCGGCTTCGTCGAGTTCGATGCCGGCGTTGTCCAGCAGTTCCAGCAGCGGGGTCAGCTTGTCGTCGAGCGCGGCCAGCTTGCCAAGTTCGGCGTGCGCCCGGCCGAGTGCGCGGCGCAACGCGAATTCGCTGTCGCCATCGAGCAGTTCGACCACGCCAGCCGTGCCTTCGGCCAGGCGCCCGGCGTTGGCGAGGCGCTTGTGGTTCGCCTCGAGTTCGTCCAGCTCGGCGGGCGGCAGCGCCCATTTTTCCAGTTCGCCGATTTCATGCCGCAGCAGTTCGATGCGCTGATCGCGGTCATCGCCACCACTGAGTTTACGCATGCGTGCCCCCAGCTCGCGCCATTGCACGGCGCTGCTGCGCACTTGCGCCAGCAAGTCATCGTGACCGGCATAGGCATCCAGCAGGGCCAACTGGTGCGACCGCGACAGCAGCGCCTGATGCTCGTGCTGGCCGTGGATCTCGACCAGCAGCGCGGCCAGCTCGCCAAGCTGGCGGGCGTTCGCGGGGCGGCCGTTGATCCAGGCCTTGGAGCTGCCTTCGGCGCGGATCACCCGGCGCAGTTGGCAGCCGCCATCCTCGTCCAGTTCCTCGCGCTGCAACCAGTCGCGGGCCGCGGGCAGGTCGGCCAGGTCGAACTCGGCCGCCAATTCCGCTCGATCGCTGCCGGCGCGCACCATGCCGCTGTCGGCGCGGGCGCCGGCCAGCAGCATCAGCGCGTCGACCAGAAGCGACTTGCCGGCGCCGGTTTCGCCGCTGACCACGGTCAGACCCGGGCCGAACGCGACCTCGGCGGCTTCGACGACGGCGAAATGACGGACGTAGAGCGAAGTGAGCATGGGCAGGCTGATGATGAGGTGGTGGGATTGTAGCGGCAGCCCGGTGGCGCAAAACACCATTCCACTTGCAAGCTGCGCGCGCAGACCTTATTTCTGTCGGGTCTCAAGGATTGCTACGACAGCATGATCAACCCGCATGGCCACGACCTCGACTCACGCGCGCGCAGCCTGTTGCGCACGCTGATCGCCCAGTACCTGGTCGACGGCGAGCCGGTAGGCTCGCGCACGCTGTCGCGTTCGTCCGGCCTGGACGTGAGCCCGGCGACGATCCGCAACATCATGGCCGATCTCGAGGATGCCGGCCTGGTCGCCTCGCCGCACACCTCGGCGGGGCGCGTGCCGACGCCGCGCGGCCTGCGCCTGTTCGTCGACAGCCTGATCGAGCTGCAACCGCTGCCGCGCGCGGAAATGGCCCGCCTGCAGCGCGAACTGCCACCGGGGCCGACCACCACGCGTGACCTGCTCGGCAATGTCTCCACCCTGCTGTCGGCGATGACCCATTTCGCCGGGGTGGTCACGGTACCGCGCCAGGCCGATTTTCCGCTGCGGCATATCGACTTCGTGGCACTGCCGGGTGCGCGGGTGCTGGTGATCCTGGTGTTCAGCGACAACCAGGTGCAGAACCGCATCGTGCAACTGGCCCGGCCGCTCGACGGCCGCGAGCTGGAGCAGGCGGCGAACTACCTGAACAGCCACTTCGCCGGGCTGCGCGTGGACGACATCCGCGCCCACCTGCTGGCCGAGGTACGCAAGGCCGGCAGCGAGTTGAACCAGCTGCTGGCCAGCACGGTGGAACTGGCCACCGCCTCGTTCGCGCCATCGGCAAGCGGCCCCAGCGGTCCGGATGTGCTGGTCAGTGGCCAGACCAACTTGATGGGCTACTCCGAGCTGGCCGACATGCAGCGCCTGCGCGAGTTGTTCGAGGCGTTCCAGCAGAAGAACGAATTGCTGCAGCTGATGGAGGTCTGCGCCCGGGCGCCGGGCGTGCGCCTGTTCATCGGCGAGGAATCCGGCTTCACCGCCCTCGACGGCTGCAGCGTGGTCACCGCCAGCTACGGCGCGCAGGGGCGTGTGCTCGGCGCGGTCGGCGTGATCGGCCCGACCCGGATGGCCTACGAGCGGGTGATTCCGGTGGTGCAGGCCACCGCCGGATTGCTGAGCGACGCCTTGAATCGCGCCGCCACGACCCTATAACCGCAGCGGGAGGCGGGGTTTCTCGCAAATTTGGACGGTCGGCATCCGTGCCGGCCATGAACTTTCGTTTGGAGTGAGCATGCAGAACAACGATCCGCAGTCGCCGGGCGAGGCGCCGACCCAGGGCCAGACCGCCGAATCGACGACCACCGAACTGGCAGGCCTGCAGGCGCGTGTGGCCGAGCTGGAAGCAAGCAATGCCGAATTGCGCGAGACGGTGTTGCGTGAACATGCGGAGCTGGAGAACCAGCGCCGCCGCCTGCATCGCGACCTGGAACAGGCCCGCCGCTTCGCCAACGAGAAACTGCTGAGCGAATTGCTGCCGGTCTACGACGGCCTGGAGAGCGGCCTGGCAATCGAGGGTGGCGACTTCGCTTCGATGCGCGAAGGCCTCGGCCTGACCCTGAAGGCGCTGCTGAAGGTGGCCGAGAACCATGGCATGGCGCAGGTCGACCCGCTGGGCCAGCCACTGGATCCGGAACGTCATCATGCGGTGAGCATGGTCGAGGCGCCGGGTCAGGCGCCGGGCACCGTCGTCAACGTGCTGCAGAAGGGTTATGTGCTGAACGATCGCCTGCTGCGTCCCGCGCTGGTCGCGGTGGCAAAGGAATGAACGTCGCCGCTGGCGCTCACCTGAACGGCGCGGCGGCGGACACCACGAAATCGCATCCGGGGCCTTGCCGGCATTGAATCGCCAAGGCAGACCCCCATCTGAAAACCAGCGCGGCCGCGGGGGCCGCAAATAGATTTGGAGAGCATACGCATGGGCAAGATCATCGGTATCGACCTGGGCACGACCAACTCCTGCGTGTCCGTGATGGACGGCAGCACGACCAAGGTCATCGAAAATTCGGAAGGCGACCGCACCACGCCCTCCATCGTCGCCTTCACCAAGGACGGCGAAGTGCTGGTGGGCGCCTCGGCCAAGCGGCAGAGCGTGACCAACCCGAAGAACACCTTCTACGCGGTGAAGCGCCTGATCGGCCGCAAGTTCACCGACAAGGAAGTGCAAAAAGATCTGCACATCGTGCCCTACGGCATTCTTGCGCACGACAACGGCGACGCCTGGGTGCAGACCTCCGACGGCAAGAAGATGGCGCCGCAGGAAATCGCCGCGAAGGTGCTGATGAAGATGAAGAAGACCGCCGAGGACTATCTCGGCGAGACGATCACCGAAGCGGTGATCACCGTGCCTGCCTACTTCAACGACAGCCAGCGCCAGGCGACCAAGGACGCCGGCAAGATCGCCGGCCTCGACGTCAAGCGCATCATCAACGAGCCGACCGCGGCCGCGCTGGCCTATGGCCTGGACAAGAAGGGCGGCGACCGCAAGATTGCGGTGTACGACCTCGGCGGCGGCACCTTCGACGTGTCGATCATCGAGATCGCCGAAGTCGACGGCGAGAAGCAGTTCGAGGTGCTGGCCACCAACGGCGACACCTTCCTCGGTGGCGAGGACTTCGACATGCGCGTCATCGACTACCTGGTCGAGGAATTCCAGAAAGAGCAGGGCATCGACCTGCGCAAGGATCCGCTCGCGCTGCAGCGCCTGAAGGACGCCGCCGAGCGCGCCAAGATCGAGTTGTCCTCTAACCACCAGACCGACGTGAACCTGCCGTACGTGACGGCCGACGCGTCCGGCCCGAAACACCTGAACATCAAGCTGACCCGGGCCAAGCTCGAGGCGCTGGTGGAAGACCTGATCAAGCGCACCATCGAGCCGTGCCGTACGGCGCTGAACGATGCCGGCCTGCGCGTGTCCGACATCAACGACGTGATCCTGGTCGGTGGCCAGACCCGCATGCCGAAGGTGCAGGAAGCGGTGAAGGACTTCTTCGGCAAGGAGCCGCGCAAGGACGTCAATCCAGACGAAGCTGTCGCCGTGGGCGCGGCGATCCAGGGCGGCGTGCTGGGCGGTTCGGTCAAGGACGTGCTGCTGCTCGACGTCACCCCGCTGTCGCTCGGCATCGAGACGATGGGCGGCGTGATGACCAAGCTGATCGAGAAGAACACCACCGTGCCCACCAAGGCCTCGCAGACCTTCTCCACCGCCGACGACAACCAGACCGCGGTGACCGTGCACGTTCTGCAGGGCGAGCGCGAGCGTGCCAGCGCGAACAAGTCGCTGGGCAAGTTCGACCTGCAGGGCATCGATCCAGCGCCGCGCGGCATGCCGCAGATCGAGGTCACCTTCGACATCGACGCGAACGGCATCCTGCACGTGTCGGCCAAGGACAAGAAGACCGGCAAGGAACAGAAGATCGAGATCAAGGCCGGTTCAGGCCTGTCCGAGGAAGAGATCCAGCGGATGGTCGCCGACGCCGAGGCGAACAAGGAAGAGGACAAGAAGTTCCACGAGCTCGTCGCCACGCGCAACAAGGCCGACCAGCTGGTGCACGCCACCCGCAGCGCGCTGAAGGAGCACGGCGGCAAGGTGCCGGCCGATCAGCTCAGCAGCATCGAGGGCGCGTTGTCCGATCTGGAGAAGGTCAAGGACGGCGACGACAAGGCGGCGATCGAGGCCAAGGTGGAGAAGCTGGAGCAGGTGGCGCAGGCGCTTTACGCCGCCGCGCAGGGTGGTGGCCCGGCCGATGCCGGCGCACAATCCGCACCGGGCGGCTCGGCCCAGCCCGACGACGTGGTCGACGCCGAGTTCACCGAAGTGAAGGACGACAAGAAGTAATTGGCTACCGTTGTCGGCACGGCCGATGAACCAGCCCGTGCCGGCAACCCCCGGCACGGGCTGTCTGTTGAGCGGAATACGGAACCGTCGACTTCTCCGGCCAGGGCAGCGACAAGCAGTGTGGATGCATGAATGAGCAAGCGTGATTACTACGAGGTGCTGGGCGTCGAGCGCAGCGTCAGCGAAGCCGAACTGAAGAAGTCCTTCCGCCGGCTGGCGATGAAATACCATCCGGACCGCTGCCCGGACGATCCCACGGCACAGGACAAGTTCAAGGAGGCCAAGGAGGCCTACGAGGTACTGTCCGATGCCTCGAAGCGCGCGATGTACGACCAGCACGGCCATGCCGCTTTCGAGAACGGGATGGGCGGCCGCGGCGGCGCCGGTTTCGGCGATGTCGGCGACATCTTCGGTGACATCTTCGGCGACATCTTCGGCCGCAGCGGCAGCGGGCGCGGCCGTCCGCGGCGCGGCGCCGACCTGCGCTACATCATGGAGCTGGACCTGGAGGAGGCCGTGTTCGGCGTCAGCCGGCAGATCGAGGTGCCGACCCAGGTCAACTGCCACCACTGCAACGGCAGCGGTTCGGAGGACGGCAAGGTCAGCAAGTGCAAGACCTGCAATGGCCACGGCCAGGTGCGCATGCAGAACGGCATCTTCTCGATCCAGCAGTCCTGCCCGCACTGCGGCGGCAGCGGCCAGGCGATCGAGAAGCCGTGCAGGAAATGCCACGGTGAAGGCCGCCTCGAGGAAACCCGCACGCTGTCGGTGCAGATCCCCGAGGGCGTCGACAACGGCGACCGCATCCGCCTGACCGGGCAGGGCGAAGCGGGTCCGGCCGGAGCGCCGGCCGGCGACCTGTATGTGGAAGTACACGTGCGCGAACACGCCATCTTCCAGCGCGACGGCAATGACCTGTATTGCGAGCTGCCGATCCGCTTCTCCCAGGCGGCGCTGGGCGCCGAACTGCCAGTGCCGACGCTGGAAGGCGAAGTGCCGGTCAGCATTCCGCCGGAGACACAGACCGGCACCCAGTTCCGCCTGCGTGGCCGCGGCGTCAAGTCCGTGCGCAGCAGTCGCCATGGCGACCTGATCTGCCGCGTGGTGGTGGAGACGCCGGTGCGATTGACCAAGCAGCAGCGTGAGTTGCTGGAATCGCTGGAGGCCACCTTCGACAGCAGCGACGCGGGCAAGCACACACCGCGCGCGAAGGGTTGGGTCGACGGCGTGAAGAAATTCTGGTCGAAAGTCACCGCGTAAGCCTCATCGCCCCCGCTAGCATGTACGGACCGACCACTGGAGTGCGCCGCCGATGACCCGCCCCCTCCGCCTTGCCCTCAGTGGCGCCTCCGGCCGCATGGGCCATGCGCTGCTGAGCCTGCTCGGCGACGACACCCGCTTCGAACTGGTGCATGCGGTGGTGGCGCCGGGGTCGATCCATGATGGCCAGCCGGTATCTGCCGCTGCGGCGGGTTCCCTGCGGTATGCGCACGACTGGACGCTGGCGCCGCCGATCGACGTCATCGTCGACTTCAGCAGCCCGGCCGCTCTGGCGCTGGCGCTCGATCATTGCCTGGCGCACGGCACGGCCCTGGTCAGCGGCACCACCGGTATGGACGCCACACTGGAGGCGCGACTGGCCGATGCCGGTCAGCGCATCGCGATCCTGCGCGCCGCCAACTTCAGCCTGGGCGTGGCGGTGCTGGCGCGCCTGCTGCGCGAGGCGGCGGCAGCGCTGCCGGACTGGGATCTGGAAATCGTCGAGGCGCATCACGGCCGCAAGCAGGACGCTCCGTCCGGCACCGCGCTGGCGCTTGGCCAGGCGGCGGCGGCGGCACGCAACACCACGCTGGAAGCAGCAGCGGTCTACAGCCGCGAAGGCCGCACCGGCGAACGGATCGAAGGCAGCATCGGCTTTGCCGTGGTACGCGGTGGCGACATCGTGGGCGAGCACACCGCCATGCTGATCGGGCAGGGCGAACGGGTGGAGCTCGCACATCGCGCCACCGACCGCTCGATCTTTGCGCGTGGCGCCCTGCACGCGGCGCATTGGCTGGCGGGTCGTGCGCCGGGGCAGTGGCAGTTGGACGACGTGATCGCCACGCTGCGCTGATCCGCCTGCGCCAGGGCTGGCGCAATCATGGCGCGAACCCGGTGGGCGAACGGTCGGATTCAGTCGCGGTGCGAGGCGTTGCGATCGCGGCCTGCACCCAGTCGGGTATCGAGGCGGCCAAACAATTTCTTGAACGTGCGCGAGAAGTTTCCACGTTTCGTCTTGCGCAGTTTCTCTTCCTCGCTGATCAGCCAGGCAACCTGGATCACCCGCCGCTCACCCTCGTAGGGCAGATGGCCGTGGAAGGAGTTCTCGCAGCGCTTGAATACGGCGAACTCGCCGTAGAGCGGCGCCAGTTCCGGGGCCGCGATGCTGTCGATGTCATCGATCTTGTGCAGGAAACGCAGGCAGCCGTCGCTGGTGTCCGGCCACTGCGCATTCAGGTAGATCAGCGCGGTGGCCACCTTGGACTTGCTGTCGGTATGGATGGTGCCGTGGCGCTTGTTGAGCAGGCGGCACAGGGTCACCAGGGTCGGGTACTGGCCGAGATTGTCGATGCCCAGCCGCTGGCCGATCGCGCCGGCAAAGGCCGGCGAAGTCATGTTCTCGATCAGCGCATTGACGCTCGGGCCGCAATCGGCCGGGTCGTAGGGAAAGAAGCCGGCGCTGGCGTAGCGCGGGAAGTCACGATCCAGGTCGCCACGCACTTCATCCGGCAACTGGCCATGCGCGACCATGAATGGAAAGGGCTGCTGCTGCACCGTGGTATCCGGGCGATCGAGACGGGCGGGATCGAGCAGGACAACAGCACTCATGGGGCATCGGACTCCGGCAAAATGTGGCCTAGTGTAGCGCCGACCGATCGGCGGAGATGGACGAATAATCGCAAGATTCACGCACCGTAAGGTGGACAGAAACGGCATCGCCGCTTATCATTTCCACCCGCCCAGATCCTTTCCCTTCCAAGCTCCACAAGCCAGCAATCGTGCGGCTTGCGGACTTTGCTGCATCCAAAAGGCGGTTACCGTATGCCTATTCCTGCCCTGCTGGCCCTCGAAGACGGCAGCGTGTTCCATGGTCACGCTGTCGGCGCCATTGGCGAAACCGTTGGCGAAGTGGTTTTCAACACCGCCATGACCGGTTACCAGGAGATCCTCACCGATCCTTCCTACTCGCGCCAGATCGTCACGCTGACCTATCCGCATATCGGCAACACCGGCATCAACGCCGAGGATGTCGAATCCACCGCCGTGCATGCTGCCGGCCTGATCGTGCGTGACGTGCCGCGCCGGGCCAGCAGCTGGCGCAGCACCGAAAGCCTGCCGGATTACCTGAAGCGCCACGGCACCGTAGCGATCGCCGGCATCGACACCCGTCGGCTGACCCGCATCCTGCGCGACAAGGGCGCGCTGGCCGGCTGCATCATGGCCGGCGAGCAGGTTGATGCCGAGGCCGCGCTGGCCAAGGCGCGCGCGTTCCCCGGCCTGAACGGGATGGATCTGGCCAAGGTGGTCAGTACCGTCAAGCCGTATGTGTGGAACCAGGGCGTGTACGACCTCGACCGCACCGCGTTCAATCAGCCAACAGCACGTTTCAAGGTGGTTGCCTACGACTTCGGCACCAAGCTCAACATCCTGCGTCTGCTGGCCGAGCAGGGCTGCGAGGTCACCGTGGTGCCGGCGCAGACACCTGCCGACGAAGTGCTGGCGATGCAGCCCGACGGCGTGTTCCTGTCCAACGGCCCTGGCGATCCGGCGGCCTGCGATTACGCGATCGCGGCGACCGGGCAATTCCTCGACGCGAAGATCCCGCTGTTCGGCATCTGCCTCGGCCATCAGCTGATGGGTCTGGCGCTGGGCGGCAAGACGCTGAAGATGAAGTTCGGCCACCACGGGGCAAATCATCCGGTCAAGGACCTGGACGACGGCCGCGTGCTGATCACCTCGCAGAACCATGGCTTCGCGGTGGATCCGGCCACCTTGCCGGCGAACGTGCGGGTCACGCATACCTCGCTGTTCGACGGGTCGCTGCAGGGTTTCGCGCTGACCGACCGCCCGGCGTTCTGCTTCCAGGGCCATCCCGAAGCGAGCCCCGGCCCGCTCGACATCGGTTATCTGTTCAAACGTTTTGCCGTACTGATGCAGGAGGCCCGCACGCATGCCTAAGCGTACCGATATCAAGAGCATCCTCATCATTGGCGCCGGCCCGATCGTGATCGGCCAGGCCTGCGAGTTCGACTACTCCGGCGCGCAGGCATGCAAGGCGCTGAAGGAAGAGGGCTTCCGGGTGATCCTGGTGAACTCCAACCCCGCCACGATCATGACCGACCCGGACACCGCCGACGCGGTCTACATCGAGCCGATCAACTGGCAGACGGTGGAGCGCATCATCGCCAAGGAGCGCCCGGATGCGGTGTTGCCCACGATGGGCGGCCAGACCGGCCTCAACTGTGCTCTGGACCTTGCCGACAACGGCGTGCTGGAGAAGTACAACGTCGAGCTGATCGGTGCCAAGCGTGAAGCCATCCGCATGGCCGAGGACCGCGAGCTGTTCCGCGTGGCGATGGGCGAGATCGGGCTGGAATGCCCGAAGGCCGAGGTCGTGCGCACGTTCGAGCAGGCGCTGCTGACCCAGGCCAAGGTCGGCTATCCGACCGTCATCCGCCCCAGCTTCACCCTCGGCGGCTCCGGCGGCGGCATCGCCTACAACCGCGAGGAGTTCGAGGAGATCGTCAAGCGCGGCCTGGAACTGTCGCCGGTGGGCGAGGTGCTGGTCGAGGAATCCGTGCTCGGCTGGAAGGAGTTCGAGATGGAGGTGGTCCGCGACACCGCGGACAACTGCATCATCGTGTGTTCGATCGAGAACCTCGACCCGATGGGCGTGCACACCGGCGACTCGATCACGGTGGCGCCGGCGCAGACGCTTACCGACAAGGAATACCAGCGCCTGCGCGATGCCTCGATCGCGGTGCTGCGCAAGATCGGCGTGGACACCGGCGGCTCCAACGTGCAGTTCGGCATCAATGCCGAGAATGGCCGTGTGGTCGTGATCGAAATGAATCCGCGCGTATCCCGCTCGTCCGCACTGGCGTCGAAGGCCACCGGTTTCCCGATCGCCAAGATCGCTGCCAAGCTGGCGGTTGGCTACACGCTGGATGAACTCAAGAACGACATCACCGGCGGACTCACGCCGGCGTCGTTCGAGCCGTCGATCGACTACGTGGTCACCAAGATCCCGCGTTTCGCGTTCGAGAAATTCCCGGCCGCCGATGCGCGCCTGACCACCCAGATGAAGTCCGTCGGCGAGGTGATGGCGATTGGCCGCACTTTCCACGAGTCACTGCAGAAGGCGCTGCGTGGTCTGGAGATCGGCAAGACCGGTCTCAACCCGACCGGGCTGGACATCAGCACCGAGGACGGCCTGGCCGTGCTCAAGCGCGAGCTGCGCGAACCACGCCCCGACCGCGTATTTCACCTGGCGGACGCGTTCCGCGCCGGCCTGTCGCTGGAGGAAGTGTTCAACCTCAGCCGTGTCGACCCCTGGTTCCTCGCCGCGTTCGAGGACATCGTGCTGACCGAGGCGGACGTGGTAGCGCAGGGCATCACCGCGCTCGACGAACCGCGCGTGCGCGAACTCAAGCGGCTCGGCTTTGCCGATGCTCGCCTGGCCGAACTGCTCAACACCGACGAAGCCTCGTTGCGCCATCTGCGCCACACGCTGGGCGTGCGACCGGTATACAAGCGGGTGGATTCCTGTGCGGCGGAGTTCGCCACCAGCACCGCCTACATGTATTCGACCTACGAGGAAGAGTGCGAGGCGAACCCGACCAGCCGCGACAAGATCATCGTGCTCGGCGGCGGCCCGAACCGGATCGGGCAGGGCATCGAGTTCGACTATTGCTGCGTGCACGCATCGCTGGCACTGCGCGAGGATGGCTACGAAACCATCATGGTCAACTGCAACCCGGAAACGGTGTCGACCGACTACGACACTTCCGACCGCTTGTACTTCGAGCCGCTGACGCTGGAGGACGTGCTGGAAATCGTCCACGTGGAAAAGCCGAAGGGCGTGATCGTGCAGTACGGCGGGCAGACTCCGCTGAAGCTGGCGCGTGCGCTGGAAGCGGCTGGCGTGCCGATTATTGGTACAAGTCCGGATAGCATCGACCTGGCCGAGGACCGCGAGCGCTTCCAGCACATGATCGAGAAGATCGGCCTGAAGCAGCCGCCGAACCGCACCGCGCGCAATGCCGACGAGGCGCTGGCGCTGGCCCGCGAGATCGGCTACCCGCTGGTGGTGCGGCCGAGCTACGTGCTTGGCGGCCGCGCGATGGAAGTGGTGCATGACGACGCCGACCTGTCGCGCTACATCCGCGATGCGGTGAAGGTGTCGAACGATTCACCGGTGCTGCTGGATCGCTTCCTCGACCACGCGGTCGAGGTCGACGTGGACGTGATCGCCGACGCCGAGGGCACCGTGTTGATCGGCGGCATCATGGAACACATCGAGGAGGCCGGCGTGCATTCGGGCGATTCGTCCTGCTCGCTGCCGCCGTATTCGCTGAGCGCGGACATCCAGGACGAAATGCGCCGCCAGGTCAGCGCGATGGCCAAGGAACTGAAGGTGATCGGCCTGATGAACACCCAGTTCGCGATCCAGGGCGACACGGTATTCATCCTGGAAGTGAACCCGCGTGCCTCGCGCACCGTGCCGTTCGTGTCCAAGGCTACCGGCGTGCCGCTGGCGAAGATCGCTGCGCGCGTGATGGCCGGCCGTTCGCTGGCCAGCCTGAACGCGACGCGCGAGGTGATCCCGGCCTACTACTCGGTGAAGGAGGCGATCTTCCCGTTCCTGAAATTCCAGAACGTCGACCCGATCCTTGGACCCGAGATGCGCTCGACCGGTGAAGTGATGGGCGTAGGCCGCAGTTTCGGCGCGGCCTTCGCGCGTGGCCACGAAGCGGCCGGCATCAAGGCGCCGATGGTCGGCAAGGCATTCCTGTCGGTACGCGATGGCGACAAGGAGCGCCTGTTGCCGGTGGCGAGGGAAATCATTGCGCGTGGTTTCAACGTGGTGGCGACCTCCGGTACCGCCAGCTACCTGGCCGAGCATGGCGTGGTCTGCGAGCGGATCAACAAGGTGCTCGAAGGCCGCCCGCACATCGTCGATCTGATCAAGAACGGCGAGATCGTCTACATCGTCAACACCACCGAGGGCAAGCAGGCGATCGCCGATTCGTTCTCGATCCGGCGCGAGGCACTGCAGCATCGCGTCACGTATTCCACTACCGTGGCAGGCGCCCGTGCGCTCGTGCATTCGCTGGATTTCCACAGCGATGGCGAGGTGCACAGCCTGCAGGAACTGCACAAGGAGCTCATCGCATGAGTCGCCCTCCCATCACCAAGACCGGCGCCGAGCGCTTGCGCGCGGAACTGGAACGGCTGAAGTCCATCGACCGCCCGCGCATCATCGCGGCGATTGCCGAGGCGCGTGCACACGGTGACCTCAAGGAGAACGCGGAATACCACGCCGCGCGCGAACTGCAGAGTTTCACCGAGGGCCGCATCGCCCAACTGGAGGCCCTGTTGTCCACCGCCGAGGTGATCGATGTCGCTCAGTTGAAGCCGGGCAATCGCGTGGTGTTCGGCGCCACCGTGGACCTGGAGGACGAGGTCTCCGGCGTGGCCGTGACCTATCAGATCGTCGGCGACCTGGAAGCGGACATCAAGCAGCGATTGATCGCGGTGTCCTCGCCGATCGCCCGTGCACTGATCGGCAAGAGCGCCGGCGACAGCTTCGAGTTCACCGCGCCGAACGGCGTCAAGCACTACGAAATCATCGACGTCCGTTACGCGTGACGGTGGTCGAGGGCTCCGCGGCATCGTCGCCGGAGCCTTGATGGACGCCCACAAAAAAGGCCGCTTGCGCGGCCTTTCTCATGGCATCGACAGGCTGGATTCAGCGCTGACGAGCCTTGAAACGGGGGTTGCTCTTGCAGATCACGAACACCTTGCCGCGACGGCGCACAATCTTGCAGTCGCGATGCCGCGCCTTGGCGGACTTCAAAGAGTTAAGCACCTTCACGGCCAGCTCCTGACACTAAACGAAAAATGTAAGCACGCAAGTGTAACGGCCCCAATGACTTATCACAAGCCCGATGCGGCGGTCGTTTCCGCCACCGTGGCCAGGAATTGCTGCAGGGCCGGGGAATGGTCGTCGGCCCGACAGGCCACGGCCAGCAGCAGGTAGGCATCGGGATCTTCCAGCGGCACGTAGCAGACCCCGGCCAGACGCACAGTACGCATGCTGGCCGGCACCAGGGCCAGCCCCAAGCCGGCGGCAACCAGGGCGAGCAGGCCGTTGATCTGCTGGGCGTGCTGGGTGATCGATGGCTGGAAGCCGGCCCGCGTCGCCAGTTTCACCAGCCGGTCGTAGAGCGTGGCGGCCAGTTCGCGTGGTTGCGACACGAAGGCATCGCCGGCCACCTCGGCCAGGCGCAGGCTGTCGCGGTTGGCCATGGGATGGCCGGCGGGCAGGGCGAGCAACAAGGGCTCGCGGTCAATCATGCTCAGCCGCAGGCCACGCGTGTCCTGTGCATGTGCAGGCTCATCGCGGACAAAACCGACGTCGATCTGGCCGGCGAGCAGGGCGGCGAACTGCGGCTCGGTATACATCTCGCTGAGTTGCAGGCGCACGTTGGGCGCGATCTGGCCAAAACGCAACAGGGCCTGCGGCATGGCCGGATGGAACGAGACCGAGACGGTATAGGCCAGCCGCAACTGGCCGCTGTAACCCGCCGCCGCCGCCACCACCTGGCTACGTGCTTCGTCGACCTTGGCCAGGATCTGCCGGGCCTGCTCCAGGAAAATCCGGCCCGGCTCGGTCAGCGCCACGCTGCGCTTGGTGCGCTCCAGCAGGCGCACCCCCAGGTCCTGTTCCAGTGACTGGATCTGCTGCGACAGCGGCGGCTGGGAAAGGTGCAGGCGCAGCGCCGCCCGGGTGAAGCTGAGCTCCTCGGCGACGGCAACGAAATAGCGCAACTGGCGAAGATCAAACATATAGCGATTTCGAATTAATGTGGCGCTAAATATATATTAGATACTTTATTGCGTCGATCATAAAATCACTCTCGTCCCGCCACTTCCCCTCCCCCCTAGTGGCGGCGGCCCTCGCCCCGCAGCGACGCTAAATACGACATCTGGTTCAACTCCCCCCCTGAACCCATGTCGATGCGTCTCCCCTGCGGGGCGCTTTCTTTTCCACGATCGACACCGCCGCCTGATGGCGGCGGTGTCGATGTCGGAATCAGATTTCGCTGGCCAACCGAGTGCCTTGGGCGATCGCACGTTTGGCGTCCAGTTCCGCAGCCACGTCGGCACCACCGATCAAGTGCACCTTCGTGCCGGCGGCGATCAGTTCGTCGGCCAGTCGGCGATTCGGCTCCTGGCCGGCACACACCACCACGTTGTCGACCGGCAGAATCTGCGGGTTCCCATCGACGGTGACGTGCAGGCCCTCGTCGTCGAAACGCTCATAGCTGACTTTGCCCAGCATGGTTACCCGCTTGGCCTTGAGCGTGGCCCGGTGCACCCATCCGGTGGTCTTGTTGAGCCGTGCGCCGGGACGGCCTTCGCTGCGCTGGAGCAGCCAGACCTGCCGCGCCGGCGCTTCCGGCTGCGGCGGCTGCAGACCACTGCGTTGCCGTAGCTGCATGTCCACGCCCCATTCGCGGGTCCAGCGGGCCACGTCGGTGGTGGGCGAGGGCGGGGGTTCGACCAGGAACTCGGCCACGTCGAAGCCGATGCCGCCGGCACCGATGATCGCCACCCTGGAACCCACCGGCCGGTGCCGGGCCAGCACGTCGAGATAGCTCAGCACACGCGAATCGTCGCTGCCCGGGAAGCTCACCTGCCGCGGCGTGATGCCAGTGGCGATCACCACTTCGTCATAGCCGCCGGCTTGCAGCGAGGTGGCGTCCGCGACCTGGCCGAGTTGGACGTCAACGCCGGCGGCGTCCAACTGGTGGCGGAAATAGCGCAGCGTTTCGTGGAACTCTTCCTTGCCCGGAATCTGCTTGGCGTAGTTGAACTGGCCACCGATCTCGCTGGCCTGATCGATCAGGGTCACCGCGTGGCCGCGCTCGCCCAGCGTACCGGCACAGGCCATGCCGGCCGGCCCCGCGCCAATCACGGCGATGCGCTTGCGCACGCTGGCCGGTTCGATCTTCAGTTCGGTCTCGTGGCAGGCCCGCGGGTTGACCAGGCAACTGGCGCGCTTGTTCTGGAACACGTGGTCGAGGCAGGCCTGGTTGCAGGCGATGCAGGTGTTGATGCGCTCGCTGCGACCGGCCCTAGCCTTGTTCGCCCAGGCGGGATCGGCCAGCAGCGGACGCGCCATCGAGACCATGTCGGCCTCGCCGCCGGCGAGGATGCGTTCGGCCACGTCCGGCATGTTGATCCGGTTGGTCGCCACCAGCGGGATGGCCACCTCGCCCTTGAGCTTCTGCGTGACCCAGGCGAAGCCGGCACGCGGCACACTGGTGACGATGGTCGGAATGCGCGCTTCATGCCAGCCGATGCCGGTATTGATGATGCTGGCGCCCGCCGCTTCGATCGCCCTGGCCAGGGCCGCGATCTCGCTCCAGTCCTGGCCGCCCTCGACCAGGTCGAGCATCGACAGCCGGTAGATGATGATGAAGTCGCGGCCCACGGCCTCGCGCGTGCGGCGCACGATTTCGATGGGGAAACGCATGCGCCGGACCACGTCGCCGCCCCAGGCATCGCTGCGCTGGTTGGTGCGGGCGGCAATGAATTCGTTGATCAGGTAGCCTTCCGAACCCATCACCTCGACGCCGTCGTAGCCGGCGTCCTGCGCCAGCCTCGCGCAACGCACGAAGTCGCCGATGGTGCGCTCCACGCCACGCGCGGACAGCGCCCGAGGGGTGAACGGGGTGATCGGCGACCTGATCTTCGACGGCGCCACCGACAGCGGGTGATAGCCGTAGCGGCCGGCGTGCAGGATCTGCATGCAGATGCGCCCGCCCTCGGCATGCACGGCGCGGGTCAGCTTGCGGTGGCGCGGCTTGTGCCAGGGCAGGGTGAGCCGGCCGCCGAACGGTTTCAGCCAGCCTTCGATGCTGGGCGAGATGCCGCCGGTGACCATCAGCCCCACGCCGCCGCGGGCGCGTTCGGCGAAATATGCGGCCAGCTTGTCGTAGTCGCTGGCCCTGTCCTCCAGCCCGGTGTGCATCGACCCCATCAGGATGCGATTGGGCAGGGTGACGTGGCCCAGATCGAGCGGGGCGAACAGGTTCGGATAATTCATGGGATCCACACGAGACTCAAACGATCGTATGAATGTGCCGGTGTTCGGCGTTTGAAAGCAAGCGCCGCATGCACACGGCGGCTCGGATCAGGCCAGCAGTTGGTGCACCAGCGCGATGTAGCGGCGCATGGCTTCCTCTTCGGGGACGCCGTTCAACTGCGCCCAGGCCTCGTGCTTGGCGGTGCCGACGAAGTCGAAGAAGCCGGGCTGGGCACGTTTCAGGTCACCTTCCGAGCCCTGCTTGTAGAGCGCGTAGAGCTTCAGCAAGGTGTCGTTGTCGGGGCGCGTGGCCAATCGCTGGATGTCCTTGGCAGCCTGGTCGAACTCGCGGCGAAGATCGGTCATGAGGCAGATCGGACATGGCTTGCGGACAAGGAGACCGGCTAGATAGCACGCGTCCCCCATGGGGTCAACGCGGTAAACTCCCCGCTTTCGCCATTCAGCCAGGATCCTGTCATGAGCCATGCTCCCGCCGTCCCCGTACTCACCATCGACGGGCCGTCGGGATCGGGCAAGGGCACCATCAGCGCGCTGGTGGCCGAACGGCTGGGTTGGCGGTTACTGGATTCCGGCGCGCTGTACCGCGCCGTGGGCTACGCCGCCGGCATGGCTGGGCTGGATCTGTCGGACGTCGAGGCAGTGACCCGCTGCGCGCAGGGCACGAAGATCCATTTCCGCGCGGCCCGCGACGGCGGCGAGACCCGGGTGATCGTCAACGGGCACGACGCCACCGACGAATTACGCACCGAGACCGCCGGTGCGGCAGCCTCGGCGATCGCCTCGATGCCGCCGGTACGCGAAGCCCTGGTGGCGCTGCAGCTGGGCTTCCGCAAGGCGCCTGGCCTGGTCGCCGACGGGCGCGACATGGGCACGGTGATCTTCCCGGATGCGGCGCACAAGGTTTTCCTCACCGCAAGCGCCGCCGAGCGGGCGAAAAGGCGCTATAAGCAGTTGAAGGAAAAGGGGCTCAGCGTTACACTTGCGGGCCTTCAGCGAGAAATTGAGGCGCGTGACAGCCGCGATGCATCGCGGGCGGTTGCGCCGCTCAAGCCTGCCGAAGATGCCGTGCTGGTGGATACCACCGGGATGGGCATCGACGAGGTCGTCGCGAAAGTACTTGCCGTCGTGCAGCCTTGACCGGATTGCGCGACGGTTTCTGTGCCCCTGCTGCGGCAGGGGGTTTTGGCCAACGGTGACGACGGTCGGTTCTGCGGAACCACCCGAAGGCACCCTCAACCGGTGGACCGGAAAGTTCGTGCGCAATACCCAACCTGGCGCGACGGACCACGGTCTTTTCCCACTATGGAATCAACATGACTGAAAGTTTTGCCGAACTGTTTGAACAGAGCCAACAGGCTATCTCCAAGCTGAAGCCCGGCGCCATCGTCACCGGCATCGTTGTGGAAATCCGCAATGACGTCGTCGTGATCAATGCGGGCCTGAAGAGCGAAGGCATCGTCCCGATCGAGCAGTTCAAGAGCGAGGACGGCGTGCTGGAGGTGCAGGTAGGCGACGAGGTGAAGGTAGCCCTCGAAGCTTTGGAAGACGGTTTCGGCGAGACCAAGCTGTCGCGCGAGAAGGCCAAGCGCTCGATGGTGTGGGACGACCTGGAGCAGGCGTTCGACAAGGAAGAGACCATCGTCGGCATGATTTCCGGCAAGGTCAAAGGCGGTTTCACCGTCGACATCAAGGACGTCCGCGCGTTCCTGCCGGGCTCGCTGGTCGATGTGCGCCCGGTGCGCGATCCGGTCTACCTCGAGGGCAAGGAACTCGAGTTCAAGATCATCAAGCTCGACCGCAAGCGCAACAACGTGGTGGTCAGCCGCCGCGCCGTCGTCGAGACCGAGTTCTCCGAGGAGCGCGAGAAGCTGCTCGAGCGCCTGACCGAAGGTGCGGTGGTCAAGGGTACGGTCAAGAACCTTACCGACTACGGCGCGTTCGTGGACCTGGGCGGTATCGACGGCCTGCTGCACATCACCGACATGGCGTGGAAGCGTGTGCGTCATCCGTCCGAAGTGGTCAACGTCGGCGACGAGCTGGACGTGCGCGTGCTGAAGTACGACAAGGAGCGCAACCGCGTTTCGCTGGGCCTGAAGCAGCTGGGCGACGACCCGTGGGTCGCCATCGCCC
>Ga0207690_10000439_pt1 | contig 27079 bp, 25 predicted proteins | sample KBSC23metaG_FD_184315 | JGI IMG/M metagenome (GOLD analysis project Ga0207690, IMG submission 184315) | Corn rhizosphere microbial communities from Kellogg Biological Station, Michigan, USA - KBS C2-3 metaG (SPAdes) (version 2) | ecosystem: Host-associated > Plants > Roots > Rhizosphere > Soil ... | reverse complement strand
TGCTCTAACGTATGCCCTGTTAAGATAGATATACACGACCAGTTGTATAAATGGCGCCAGGTTATTGTTAAGAACGGCTATGCTACTACCGCTAAAAAAGCAAGCATGCAGGTAATGACCTTTACACTATCCAGTCCGGCTGTTTACCATACAGGCGGAAAAGTTGGCCGTTGGTTTATGCGCCATGCTCCTTTTGCCGTGAACAACAAACTAAACCCATGGTATAAACAACGCGATATGCCAGAGCCGCCGAAGGAATCGTTCGGTGAGTGGTATGCGAAGAATAGGAAGGGTTGATTTTGAAAGTCAGGGGGGCGAAGGTGAGATCATATAACCTGGTCGAAGGTATGGCCCGATATTACATATCATACGAAAATTATTACTTACTTTTAACGATCAAATAAACATCAATCAATGCCAAGATTAAAATATCCCATATTATATATCATTATTGTAGTTTGCTTTATTACAGACTGCAAAACAGGCTCCCCCGACCCGCAACCTCTTGTTACGCCCATTATTTCAGGTGGCGAATCGGGCCTGTATCTTGTAGGCGGTACGTATTCGCCGGCAGTTGATACTTTTGCGGTACCGGTACTTTGGCACGGTGGCGGAATGCTAAATTTAGCAGCTAAAAAAACTTACTCCCCCGTAATAACCACCCAGGGAAAAGATATTTATGCAGCATATAACGATGCTACCGGAAGTGTTTATTCGAAGAACGGGTTAGTGATAGGTAATTTAAGCGTTCCCACCAACATGCGTTCGTATGTAACTGGTATTGCTTTAATCGGACCCGATGTGTATATATCCGGCTCCTTATTAACCGGGTCAAACGGTTACCCTTCAATTCCCGTTTATTGGAAAAATGGTACCCTTAACTATTTATCATATCCAACACCACTTGGTCTTTTCGATCAATGGAATACTAGCGGAATAGCTGTTTCAGGTTCTGATGTCTATATTTCGGGCAGCCATTCTACCGGGGCTGCTTATTGGAAGAACGGCGTAATCACCATCTTACCAAATGGTGTTTATGCTAAGGGCATAACGGTGTCGGGAACGGATGTTTATGTAGCGGGTGTTTTACATACAACGCCAGTGAGTTTCGTTGATCAGGCAGGTTATTGGAAGAACGGGGTTGCGGTGTTTATGCCTAACCCTAATAATATTAATCAAACCGCATTGGCCATTGCTGTGCAGGGAACTGATGTTTATGTTGCTGGGTACAATTATGGCAGCGGGTATAATACCAACGCAGTTTACTGGAAAAACGGCACACTTAATACCCTAAGTAAAATATCAGGATCGGGGGTACGGGTATCTGCCATATTTATCGACCCGAGTAACAACGTGTATATGGCCGGCGCTGAAGGCGTATCGGGGCAAAATTATTCTGTTGCGGCATATTGGTTAAACGGAGCGGAAACATTGCTTTCAACCCAGTCATCGGTGTCATCAGGACTGGTTTACGTACAATAAACTGTTAGTATATCACTTTGGGGCTAAAGTGTACGTTCCCGAGAAATCTGTAGCATTCATCAGGTCTTGAAAATCGCTATCTGCTGCTGAATTTCTTCGTATGCTGCTTACTCCAACTACCGTTATCATACCCATACCTGCACTTGAAATTACCCTGGGCGGGTTTAGCCTGATGTTGTAATTAAGAGCCGATTTATTATCAATATCTTGCTGAAGATATTTTAAGGGGATACTTAATTCATAAGTGAGCACTTTCTTACTATCCACCCGGGTAGCCACTATTATCCCGGCATCGTTATAAACCGATATAATGGTGTCTTGTATCTCTTTTATACCCCTTACGTCGATCTCTTTTTCGGCCGATATAAGCTGTTTATTTAACTCATCCTGATCAAAGGGTTTATCCTCATTTTTTTCCTTGATCTTCTGCACTATCGGAAAACGGCTTTTCGGTAAAATGAATGGAAACGTTATCGCCACAGGTATATCATTGCTCTTTTTATCCGAATTTTTAATGGTGAATGTTACACCTCCGGATATGATCTTTTCAACCGTATGCACATCCGTACCCTGTACTACCAGGTAAAGGTTTTCAGCATCGTTAGCTATGGTATAGTAAACACCGGTGGCATGGTTAAATGCCTGGAAGCTGTTATTCCATTCGGTGGGTTTACCGTCAACCTTTATAGCAGCAGGTGCAGCTATACTTACCGTTTGAACATTGGGCAGCTTTTGCGCATGGGCGGCCAGGCAAATGATATGTAAGGCAGCTATTGATATTCCTTTGGCAGCTTTCATAAAATAAGTTAATCTGAATTAGTTTTTTGTGGTGATCAGTACCGCGCCATTTTTGCCTTTATCGCCATATTTCTTTTCGGCTTCGAAGCTGCCTAAATTGCTAATGCTTTGAATTTTATCTGCCGAAAGCTTCCTTAACTCTTTTTGAGTAGCTTCTTTACCATCAATAATGATGAGTTTGTCAGCAAAGTTAATAGCTGAACTTGCCAGGCTGAGACCGGAAACAGTTTTCACATTCACTACCTTGCTATTGTATGTTTTTGTTAAGGGACTGATGGAAACTGTAAAGCCGTTTGTGGTGCGTGCCAATGAATCCCTGTTTTTTGGTGTAACAAGTGTTATATGTCCGTCGGCCAAAACTTTTTTAACACCATACAGAGAATCCTTATTAGCCGTGCTCTTTAAGCTAAATGCGCCGACTATTCGTACCGAATCATTAACCTTAATTCGTGAAATGGGTTTACCGGTAACAGTAACCGCAGTAAGCCTGGATAACTTTTCGACGTCATGTAGTTTTATTTCAGTAAGAGGATCTGCCTTAACCCCGTTTATTTTAATATTGTTTAGTCCAATTGAGTTCCCTTCTTTCCACACAAAGTTGGTGATGGAATTGTAAACAGTAACACCATACTGCTTGTGCATTTTGTCGTTAAATGTCTTCACCGCGTCCGACTCTTCGTTTCCTTTGGTAATGATGGATATATAGCCGCTTTTTTCAGGGTCATCGTTTTTGGCTTTAGTATCCCTGTAAACTATCATTTTAGCTATTTTTTCAGGGTCAACCTCGCTCAAAGATGCCCTTGATGATTTAATACCATCAATATATAACGGCAATTCGGGCAATGTCTTTTTATTAGTATCAGCGGTGGTTAACAGGCTCGCTAAACGAAGCGTATCTTTTGATATAGTTACCTTGTTCATCGCATGCAGATCGGGTATGGATTTAGCCGGATCTGCTCCTTTTTTTTCGATGTTGAGGCTTAGGCTGAAGACCTCTTTTTTAAATGCTTTTAAAATATGTACGCTACTTTTCTTTACGTTGCTCAGTTCAGCTTTTGAAACCGAGAATACCAATAGCAGCGCCACCACAGCCGGCACTAAAAACACGTACCTAGTGATATTTACAGTAGAAGATCGTTTCGCGTTCATCATGATGATTCGTTTTTTGATGGTGGATAAATTGAAATTATTTACGATACTTTGTGTTGACGGTGTTAGTATCACGTTAACCAGGCTGTATTGATATTCTTTACTGTCGATACCTTTATTGAGGATCTTGCGGTCGGTAATAAACTCGATGTTTTCGCGCACGGCCTTTTTCATCAACCATACACCGGGGTTAAACCAGTAGAATATGGTGCTTAGCTCGGCCAGCAGGATATCCAGGGTATGCAGTTCGTTAACATGTACCTGCTCATGGAGTAATATCGACTTCATATCGCGGGCATCATGATTTTTGGGGTTGATATAAATGCTCTTCCAAAATGAGAACGGCCCTGAATCGCTGTTTATCAGTCGCACATCACAATCTTCAATAACCGCGGGGGTTGAGTTGCGATACATTTTGTACATGGAAAATAATTGCACCAGCAAGCGCCCGGCCAACAGCCCTACTCCCATCCAGAAAACCAACTCAAGCCAATACCAATAATCGGGTTGCACCAACGGTTTAACCAGGGTTTGCACCGGGCTTTTCAGGCTATACACTACAGTTTGCACAGGGCGGGCCAGCTGCTCATGGCGCTGGGCGAAATCTGTCAGGTTAATTTTAGGATATACCGTTGCGAATACAATAGCAGCCACAAGGTAAATGCGGTTAAGCGTGTAAAAAGTGAGGTGCCTCAGCACGAGGTAATAACCTGCGCAAAACAATAATAAGGCAATATTTACTTTCAGTAAAAAAACAAACATGGCTGGCATAGTGGTAAGGTTTAAGGTTTTTCAATCAGTTTGATGATCTCTTGCAGGTCGGCTGCACTTATTTTTTTATTGGCAGCAAAAAAGGCTACCAGGTCTTTATAAGAGTTTTGGAAATAATCGTTCACAAAGCCGCTCATAAATTGTTTTTTGTATTCCTCTTCTTTTATGGCGGGCATATAACGGTACATATTGCCGATCTTTTCGCTTTTTAAAAAGCCTTTGCGCTCCAGGTTCTTAATAGTTGATGCCAGCGTGGTATATGGTGGCCTGGGCTCGTTTATCTGATCCAAAAAATCTTTAATAAAACCCGGACCGTTTTGCCATACTGCCTGCATGGCTTCTTCTTCCTGTACTGATAATTTCTCCATAACAATTACGATTATTTCGTAAATCTACGAACATTTCGTAATAATCCAAATTATTTAACAGATTTTAACGTAACAAGTTTGTTGGGCGAATGGTGAATTAGTGGAAATGCGTATTTGTGAGCTGGTTAACGATATTTTCCTTTTGCAAATGCGCCCAAAATTTGGTATATTGTATGAGAAAACAGATAGAGGATGTAAAATAAGGATGCGGGATGGAAGTTAATTGAAATACCTGTTTTTACCTGTTTTTTGGGAGCAAAGAATAAAGAACAAGGATCAAAGACAACATTAGAAATTAAGAATACCTGTTTTTACCTGCTTTTTTGGAGCAAGGATCAAAGACAAAATCCGAAATTGAAAATTCTTGTCTGCCGACAGGCAGGCGAAATCCGAAATAAAAAAACACCTGTTTTTACCTGTTTTTTTTAGGATGAGTTCTTAATGTGCACATTTAATCATACGCACATTTGCACATTCAAGTTAAATATTCCCCCAGCCGCTGGCCAGTACATCGGCAAGGTGCATGGTTTTTAGGGGAAGGTTGTTCTTATCAATATAGCCCTGCAGGTGCAGCAGGCAGGATGCATCGGTAGAGATGATGTATTCGGCTTCGGCTTCCAGGGCGTACTCTACCTTTTGCTGTGCCATGGCGCTGGATATGGCATCGAACTTTACGGCGAAGGTGCCGCCAAAGCCGCAGCAGGTTTCGTTGTGCTTCAGCTCCACAAGCTCAAGGCCCAGCACTTTTGATAATAGCTGGCGTGGTTCGTCCTTTATTTTACACTCGCGCAGGCCGGCGCAGCTGTCGTGGTAAACGGCACGGCCCTCCAGCTCGGCACCAAAGTAATCGCGTTTGATCACGTTGACCAGGAAGTCGGACAGCTCATGGATATTGCCTTGTATAGCGCGGCATTTGTTATGAACGGCGGTATTGGTAAACAAATCGTTATAATAGTTTTTTACCATACCGGTGCATGAAGCCGACGGTGAAACGATATAGCGGTTCTCCGAAAAATCGTTGAGGAACTTGCTGCCCGTTTCTTTGGCCTCATCCCAAAAACCGGCGTTAAATGCAGGCTGTCCGCAGCAGGTTTGAGCCGGGTTATATTCCACGGTGCACCCGGCCTTCTCCAGCACTTTAACGGTGTTGAAAGCGGTTTGCGGATACAGCTGATCTATAAAACAAGGAATAAATAACTCGATCTTCATTACGGGGATATTACCGGCTGCTAATTTGCGAAAAATTACGGTCTTTCTTTTCAGCGGCAAGCAAAGAAAGTAATAAAATTAGCCCGATGATGAAAAAACCGCATAAAGCCAATGTAGAGTTGCGCATGCTGCCTGTTAACTCTTCAATATAGCCAAAGGTGAGCAGGCCGGTAACAATAGCCAGCTTTTCGGTAACGTCATAAAAACTGAAGAACGAGGCCGTATCGGGAATATCCTGTGGCAGGTATTTTGAATAGGTGGAGCGTGAGAGCGATTGTATGCCTCCCATTACCAAACCAACAACAATGGCCAGTAAGTAAAACTCGGTAGCGTTGGTAATGAAGTAAGCGGCAATACAGGTAAATATCCAAACCACTACTACCCCGGCAAGCACGGGGATATTACCATACCTGGCTGATAACTTTGACATGAGGTTGGCACCGCCGATAGCAACCAGTTGAATAATGAGTATAATGGAAATAAGGGCCGATGTTGGCAGGTGCAAAATTTTGGCTCCAAAACCGGTGGCTACCAGCATAATGGTTTGCACGCCCATAGAATAAAAAAAGATAGCGGGCAGAAAGCGTTTAAGCAGCGGCATAGTTTTTACTTTGGCAAAAACGTTGCCTAACTCAATAAAGCCGCCTTTAATAATGTGGTGGTTATGTACCACAGCGTTAGGGCTGCCTTTTGGCAATATAGTGAAAGGGATGTATGCAAAGCTTATCCACCAGATGCCTACAAGCAAAAAGGATAACCTTGCGGGAAGGCTGGCATCGGTTATACCAAAGGTTTTGGGTGATAATACAAACGCGAAGCAAATAAGCTGCAATAAAACACTGCCAATGTAGCCGTAGGTAAAGCCTTTGGCACTCACACTGTCCTGCTTATCCAGAGTGGCTATTTCGGGCAGGTAAGAGTTGTAAAAAACAAAGCCGCCACTGTAACCGATGGCCGCGAGGGCGAAACAGATAATGCCAAATTCGAGATGATGAATATCGAATTTAAACAGTCCGCAACATGCTAACGAGCCAAGCCAGGTGAAGAACATCATGAAGGCTTTTTTATTGCCGCGGTAATCGGCTATGGAGGTAAGGATGGGCAGTAATAATACAATAAGCATATACGCCGCGGCAAGAGCATAATCCTGCAGGGCGGTGTTCACAAAATAATGTCCGAAAAAGGCAACTTTATCTTTGGTATTAGCGTTAGTAGTGATAATTACATAATACGCCGGAAATATAGTAGAAGTGATAACCAGGTTATAAGCGGAATTGGCCCAGTCGAACATTGCCCACGACCTGATGATTTTTTTGTTATTTTTGTTGCTCATATTTCCAATAAAAGTATGTATTTTTAATAACCTAAAGAAACTATACAATATCCCGATAAAAACATTCCTGCTGCAAATAATTAAACATTTGGCAGTAAGAAAACCAATAATACCTGCCTGGATCATCCCCGGATTTCGGCAACTGATATTATAAACAAGGTTCAAAAAAACTGATAAGAATTGAAGTGAGAAACGAAACGGACCCGTTATTAATTAAACCCACAGATAATAATACTATCGCGAGGGTAAAACTATTGTTACAATACTTTAGGGCGCTGGCAACATTTGCCCAACTGGTATTTTTCGGGTTTATCACTTTTATACTTTTTGTACTGGGCATTTTAGCTATTGCCTAAGCCAACCCTAATTGGTTTATTCTTGCCGTTAAAGTATCGTTACCCTAACCATATCAATTTTTATTGAAAACATTACTTAACCCCTGGTTTATTACAGGTTGCATTATAGGAATATGTGTATTCATTTTAAGAAAAATACATTATCCTATACCGCCCTATTACCATTACGTTATCGCAATATTTACTGTGCCTGTAATTGCAAATTTGGGCCTTTGGTTTATGCGTATATTTATAAACCGAACAAACCGGTACCTGTTATCGGTGGGGCAAATTCTCTTTGTGGTTGTTTATGTTTCGGTTATCCTGGGGTTGGTATTACCTTACTTTTCAACACAATACAGCTACCATTTAACAGACATGCTGCTATATGCCCTTGGTGGGTTTTTCTTTTATAAAAAGATGAATAAAATGGTAGTATGAAATAAATTAATGCCTTTTTCGTATTTCAAACGCATTTTTAGTGCTTTTTAAGCCAAAAAATATGTACTTTTATAAAAAAAGGCATAAAAATTGTTCCAGCCTGTTTATTGGCTACGTTTTTTTCTTTTTACATTAAAAAAACTAACTGATTATTAAATTTTAAGACGCGCGCAGGACAGCAATTAGTAAAAATGAAAAGGCAGTTATTTATTCTTACTATAATAATATTAGGAAGCTGCCTGTCGGCTGTTGCTCAAATTACCGCTTATTACGGTCCTGATTCTTCTGAACTGGCCGTTTTCAAAAAAGACTCTCTTAAAAGCATCCTGCTAAAGCAAAAACTTAGTTTAACTAAAGCGCGGCCATTCCCCTTGCCACAATCAAATACCAAAGAGGTTAAGTTTTACCACCGCTACTGGCGGGATATTGACATGAACGACCCGCATAACAAAGTAATGGCAAAGCCGGGAGCATCGCTTATTGAGGCTACCTTGGTCGCTTTAAAAGCAGGATCGATCACCGCTTATGACCCTACGCCAGGTACGCCCACCAACCCTACGGGCGATTCATTTTCGACGCCGATAACGTATGACCAGGTGATGACGCAGTTGAGCGAGGTTGTTTTAGTTGACCAGTTTGATAAAGATGGTAATAAGATAGGAAGCGTTGAAAAGGCCAATAATTTCAGCCCGGATAAGATAAGCGGTTTCCGGATAAAAGAGGATGTATATTTTGATAAAACGAGATCGCGGGTAATAACCCGGATAGTAGGTATTGCACCCTTGCTAAAACTGAATTTGAGCAGCGGCGACAGCCTGGGCTCACAGCCCTTGTGCTGGTTCAGGTTTAACCAGTTCAGAAAAGTGCTGGTAACTATGGAGATCGACTCGTTGAATAAAAAAGTGGCCCTGAGCATGGATGATATATTTTTACAGCGCCGTTTTACATCTAAAATAGTTGAAGAATCGAATCCGATGGGCAACCGGATAAAAGACTATGCCGTTTTGCCTGCCGACCAGGAAAAGGAACAGAAACGAATAGAGCAAAAACTGTCGACCTATAAAGATTCGATGTGGGCTTATGACCTGGTTGCCATTGAAGATGAAACCAACGGGACGTATAAAACCATCGCCATAATGAAAAACCCCAAATATGCTTCCAAAAAGCCTGATAAGCCTGCAAGCGTTAATAACCCCACTATAAAATAGCTCTCCTGTTATAAAACAAAAGGCATTAATTAACGTATTTAGTATATAAACCTAATACTAAATATTGAGCCATGAACAATCAATTAAATGACCACCTGGTGGATCTACACCATAAGGTTGCAGCGCTTAAAGTTTACGATGATGAGGCAGGCAAAAAATTGAATACCTACTCGCACGAATTTGGTAAAATGATAAACGACCTGTTAGCTGTTGATGCGCATAAGTTTAATGACATCCATCTTTCGTACATTGAGCATACGGTTAAAAACTGCAGTATTGCGGCAAAGGCTCAAACGGAAAGCGAAAGAACTCAAGGTTTTTATAATGGCGTGGGTGCTTTAAATGACAATATTAATGATAGCCTGGAGTATTTCAGCGTTCATCATTAAATTGGCACAAATAACAGATTTTCGCCATATTTTGCCAAAACAGGTTGCTCTGATAATTATTTAGACTAAATTTATTTGTCCGCAAATAATACGTTTAACACATGATATCAGAACCTACCTACCAGGCTGCACGAATTGTAGCATCAACCATTGAGGCTCATTTTGCGCACCAGTTACAGGCTATTGTTAGTACTGATGAAGAATTTGCGCCCCTACCCGAAGCTTACCTGATAGAAGCGGTTATTGACGTGGCTTTTTGGGCAAGCCTGCGAAAGGAAGAAGGCCGCTCGCCCAAAATATCTATCGCTTTTTTGCCGCCTGAGAAATCGGCGCAGCCGCTGATATTTGGTAAGAGACTAAAATTCACTACCGATACCATTGTAAAACTGGCACCTGCCATTGAAAGCCAGGGCATACACCTGGGCGTTTGGCATACCGGCGATGAGCTTTACATTTGGGGTACCACCCGCTTTGTGCCCGGCTTCTGCTTTATTTGCGAGGTTATTGAACCGGGCTTGTTGGTGATAAAGCACCGCCGGATATCGGGTTTCGGAAAGTTTGTGAATGTGGCTGTTTTAAAAGGCGACCTGATCAAGGTAATTGATGAACGCTCGAATAAAGAGCCCGACTGCCCGGCAATGGTTACTTCGCTGCTGGGTTTTAATGATCCTTCATCGTGGAACCGCTCTATCAATATACACGTGCAGTTGGCCGTATCCATGCGGGCGCATGGGCGGGGCGGCATATTGCTTATTGTGCCATCGGCGCATGGTGGCTGGCGAGAATCGATCATCCAGCCTATCACCTATAAACTTACACCCGAATTTTGCGGACTGGCCGACTTGCTAAACCAGGAAGTTTTACGACAGGATATGAGCACCTGGCAGGAAGAGCTGAACCGGTCTGTTGAAAACATAGCCGGGTTAACCGCGGTTGACGGCGCCACGCTGATGAACGACCGGCATGAACTGCTGGCCTTTGGCGCTAAAATAACCCGCTCGCGCGAGGGGCAGCGGGTAGAACGTATTATGGTAACCGAGCCGGTAATAGGCGACGAACCGCGCGTTATCCATCCCGGGCAAAACGGCGGTACAAGGCACTTATCGGCAGCGCAATTTGTTTATGACCAGCGCGACGCGATAGCTATGGTAGCATCGCAGGATGGTCGTTTTACGATATTCGCCTGGTCGGAATGCGAAGGCATGGTTCATGCACACCGGGTGGATAGTTTACTGTTATAATTGGCTACCAGCAAAAAATGCAACGCCCGGGGCATTGCATTCCATATCAAAATAAAAATAGCTTAATCTTAAACCATTAACCTACCTTCGTGAGCATCTGTTGATGTTATGCCGGCTTCGCGTAATTGCACGTGTGGTTTAGTGGTGAACGGCGAATTTTGAGTGAAAATTGATAGCACAAAGAATACCGCCCCCGATATAAAGTGCGGCCAGAAAACAAATTTGGCAAAGCTATACAAGCCGGGGCCTACCATCAGCAAAAAACCAGCGAACATAACCAGGAACAAGTTCATCTGCATAGGAAATACTTGTATAAGACCCAATTTGTTATCGCTGAATATCGCAATGAGCAATATCAATATGCCCATAATAACCGGGATAAATAATGCGCCGCCAATGTTATCAAATTTAAAGATCCATGGCGATGTGATGAGGAAAATGCCGCCTAAATATTGTAGTACAGCATAAAAGGTTGTTGGGATAAATGGTTTCATGTTGTTGTAGTTTTATATTAACAAAAGTAAGTATCCCGATAATTTGTTTCAAAAAAAATTAAACAACAAAGGCTTCCGTTTCCGGAAGCCTTTTGCAATGGTATGATAAGGTGTTTATCGTTTTTAGAAACCTAAACCAATACCCGCGTTAACAGCCTGGTATGATGCAAAGCTGTATGATGCATATATCTTGAAGAAGGTAAGGCTTAACTGGAAACCTGCATCAGCATGCAAACCACTTGTGCTGCCTGAATCTGTGATCCTAATCGGATCAGCATAAGTAGTATAGGTTGGTTGACCAGGATTAGGTAAACCTGTTACGCCTGTTACAAAAGGAAAATTACCTAATGTAGCTACGTCTGTTTTACTCGAAGAGTAACCAACTGCCGCGAAAGGCGTAAAGAAGAATAATCTTTTAGAAATAATGGCCTGCACATTAACTCCTGTAAAGTGGCCTTCCAAACGTTGATTGCTAAAATCGGTACTGCCGGTAACATTACCATTTTGCGGTTTAACATCCAAAGGCAAAGTATAATTTAAACGGGTGTAACCGATGGCAAGTGCCAGGTCAAAAGGAACCAATTTGGTAGCAGTACCAAAATCCTGTGCGATGTTGTGTTTTATGCCAAAACCTATCATACCAACCGAACCTACATCACTGCTCAATTTAGTTTCTGGTATAAAACGAATGCTTACATCGGTATTTTTAATAAGGCCTATAGTTAATTGTACCTGTGGTGCAGGAATAATTGAAACGACACCTTTAGGTAAGGCAAAAGAGTATTTACGTAATGGATCATTGGGAGCACTTGGATCAGAAATCGTAAGTGAAGGAGGCGTATCTGTACTATTGCCTCCAAAAGTTGGCGCAATAGTTTTATTTGCATCGGTTGGTTTAATATTGCTTGATAAACCCAGACTGTTAATGTCATAAGTTTTATCAGATTGTGGAACGATGCTACCCGATGCGCTTATCCTGATACAAAAGCGCAAAAATTTTTGTGTTTTAGCGGTATTGGTATAGCCACCATTCAAACTGTTGCCAAAGCCTTTAAATAAGGGATTAGCATAAGCATTAACTAATTTATTGAGATCGGACGGAGCACCTTTAAATAGGTCAGAGATACCATCCTGTGCATTCGATTTTAATGTGATAAATGCAACACATACAATTAAAGTAAAGATTTTCTTCATGTTACTGAGTTTAATTAATAATATTTCTTAGGGGATGTAAAAAATAACAGGCGATTAAAGATAAGTACTTTATATAATTAATAAGATATTTTTTTTAACATTTAAAACAAAAGCGACTTTAATGTGTATTACGCGCAATATATCGCACACATTAAAGTCGCTTAAAACGAGTTAAAATCTCTTAAAATTATACTTAAACAGTTTTTAATTCTTTATTCCGCCTGAAGATAGATAGCAGGAAGCCTATCACCATAATAATGGTACCGCTCCAAAAGAAATTGATATAAGGGAAACTAATAGCTTTTAATACGATATAAGGTTTCTTGCTTTCGGGTTGCTGATAAACGCTTATCTCTACCTTATTATCTTTAGGGATGATCTTGCTGAAACGAAGTTTCAGGCCCAGGTCTTCCACCTTACGGGCAAAATCGAAACCATTACCACCTTTTATCATATAAATAGGCTGACTCTCGTAAGTTTTACCATGCGATATGATCTGCAGCTGCGCCCCTACCGAAACATCGTTTTTCTCTAAGGCAATGTTTTCAACCTTGGCGTTTGTATTTAGCGCTTTCAAAACAATTATACCATCGCGGTAACGTATGGTATCGCCTATGGAAACCTGGTGCGCTATTGGCGGGTCGTAGTTTTTATCGTCGTTGCCTTCCTCGTGGCCCTCGCCCTCTTTCACATCATCCTCCAGCTTAATGTTGGCCATGCTTACGTGGGTATACAGATCATGAAACAGGTAATGGCGGGTATCTGGCGTGGCAACCAAACCCATTTTACGGTTAGCCTGGGCATTAGGCTTCAGTATAAATTCTTCTTTTACTTTGCCGTCCTTATCCATTCGCTTATAGTCGACCTTAAAATAATGGTTAGGCATAGCGATGGAATCGGCCATATAAGTGATGAGGTAATCGCCCATTTGTACCGGCTCGTTTTTATAGAGCATCAGGTTTTCGCGGGGATTATTGGTCTTGTTAAATTCGGGGTTAAAGTTTTCGCCGGTATTGTTAATAGATACTACAGTGCTGGTTCCGGCCGAAATAACCGCGCCAACCAATAGCAAGCCAAAACCAATATGCGCCACGGCAGAGCCCGCTAACTTGGTTTTGCCTTTTAATACTTCGGCCAGTATTTTAGCATTTGCCAGTACAGAGTAAACAGCGCCTATAATAAGTGCCGAGTAAAGCCAATGATTATGGTAAATGCCGGTTACATAAATAATGAGAGCGCCAACCAAAGCGGCAAATACCAGGTAAACCACCGAGGTAATAAAGAACCGCACACTCTCTGTTTTTTTGTATTTTAAAAACTGGGTAAAACCGGCCAGTAAAGTAACCACCACGGCAAAGCCGCTTTGAAACACGTTATAAAAGTTGATCTTGTCCGTAGGCGGCGCGGCATGAGTGCCAAATACGGCGTTCCAAACCGGAATGGAAGTAACGGCTACCAGTTGCAGGCAGGATAAGCCTAAAAAGCAGGCGCCAACAAACATCCAGAACTCGCGGGAGTAGGTTTCTTCTTCCTTTTTAGTAACAGGTAGTTCCTTACGGCGAATGATCAATAAAGCAGCGGCAATAGCCAGGAATATCAATACATCAACCACAAGGTGCCAGAACATACCCAAATCGGTAAATGCATGTACAGATGTTTCGCCCAGGATACCGCTGCGGGTAAGAAACGAAGCATATAGTACCAGCACAAAACTGATGAGCACTAAAAATGTAGCGGTAAAGTATGAGTGGCCAGTATTTTTGTATACGATGAGTACGTGCACGGCGGCTATCAGGGTTAACCAAGGTAATACGGAAGCATTCTCTACCGGGTCCCAGGCCCAGTAGCCGTTAAAGTTAAGCGATTCGTAGGCCCAAAATGCACCCATAATAATACCCGTACCCAATATCATTACCGAGAACAGCGAGTAACTGATGGCAGGTTGCACCCATTCTTTATAGCGCTTTGTCCATAACCCTGCTATCGCGTAAGCAAAAGGTACTATCATTGATGCAAAGCCCAAAAACAGCGTTGGCGGGTGTATTACCATCCAATAGTTTTGCAGCAGCGGGTTAAGGCCGTTACCATCCTTAATAAAGCCCAGGTAGTTTGGCGAACTGAATATAGGTGCCTGTATCGCATCGCGCAGTAAAATAAACGGCGAGCTGCCTACACGGGTGCCAAATATGGTTACGCCAATGAGCATGGATGATAACAGCGTTTGCGATAAGCCAACAACAGTCATCACCGGGCCTTCCCAAGAGCGAGCCTTCCATATCAACACATTACCTAATACCGCCTGCCAGAACGTCCACAGCCAAAAGCTGCCCTCCTGCCCTTCCCAATAGCTGGAAATGATATAGTAAACAGGCAAGGTTTTTGATGAATGCGCCCAGGCGTAATGGTACTCAAAAAGGTGATTGTAAATGATATAAAACAAGCATGAACCGATACCGATAACCGATATGGTGTTTAACCAGAAGCCTATGCGGCCCAGGTTTTGCCACGACTTATCCAGCGGGTTTTTATTTACCGTGGCGAAGTAATAGCTGATGGTTGATAACAGCGCCGAGCCAAATGAAAGAATGATAAAAAGCTGGCCCAAATGGCCGGGAAAAAGGTGTTCACCTTTAAAATCTGTATCCATTAAAATTAAATAGCGGCTTGTTTGGCCTTGTACTCGGTTACCTCAATTTTGTCTTGAGTGTATTTAGAAGGGCATTTCATCAATATTTTTGATGCATGAAACTCGTTGCCGGCCATTTGCCCGGTAAGTACAATCTGCTCCGAACGTTCAAAATCCTGTGGCTTTGAACCGATGAAAACCACCTTGCACTCCTTGCCTTGCTTATCCGTCATAAAAAACGAAAAGTAGTTGGCATCCTTGCGGGGATCGTAGGTCAATTCTTTTTTCTTATCCAGATGGCCAACCACGTCAAGCGACGCACCGGTTTGTTTGGCATCGGTAAATGAACCGTAAGTGCTTGTTTTTGAGTAGGTAGATATGATAACCGCTATAGCGATGGCGATAACGATAATTCCGAAAATTGAACCTTTTTTCATTTGCTGAGCTTATTCTTCAAAACGATTTGCAAAAATACAAAACGTGCAGCTAATAATGCTTATTGCAAACGTTATATCTTATTTAGAATTATTCTTGAGAGATAAGTTAATTGAGTGAAGGGTTGATTAGGTGAGTGGTTGCAGCTATTATTAAAAAACGCGCCATACTTTGCAGTGATGGCGCGTTTAACTTTTCTAAATCCGAAATCGGACATCCGACTTCCGAAATCTGCTTACGGCCAAACTCCCAGATTTTGATACGATACGGCGATCTTATTGATGGCGCCGACAAAGGCTGCGGTACGCAGGGTATCAATTTTAGGCGTATTTTTCCAGGTTTCGCGGATCTCGTGGTATGAGCGGATCATGGTATCTTCGAGGCCCGAGTTTACCAGTTCAAGTTCGGACGCGCCTTTGATGATGCTGGAACGTTGCGCCGACGATAACGACATGCCGGTAATGCCTTCAACCATGTTTACCAGGTTAAGGTTAGAGTTTTCTTCGAACCTGCGGTTCATGCGGCCAAAAGCTACGTGCGACAGGTTTTTTAACCATTCGAAATAAGAAACGGTTACACCGCCCGCGTTGGCATACATATCGGGAATGATGAGCCCGCCATTCTGATAAAATATGGCTTCGGCCTCGGGTGTAACGGGGCCGTTGGCACCTTCGCAAATAATTTTTGCTTTTATATTTTTAACATTGGCTTCGGTTACCTGGTTCTCCAACGCGGCAGGCACCAGGATATCGCAAGGCTGCTCCAAACCTTCCATCGAGTTTTTAAACTCTTTGGCACCAGGATAACCTAAAATTGAGCCGGTTGATTTACGGTGCAAAAATACCGCTTCGGTATCTAAACCATCGGCATTGTAAATAGCGCCTTCATACTCGCAAAGGCCCACAATAATGGCGCCGAACTCTGCCAAAAATTTAGCCGAGTGATAACCTACATTACCCAAACCCTGCACAATAACCCGCTTGCCCGATAAGCCTGCGGTTAAGCCGAGTTTCTGCATATCCTCGCCTACATTAACACACTCGCGCACGGCAATGGCAACACCACGGCCTGTGGCCTCGCGGCGGCCGGCAATACCGTGCAGTGCCAATGGTTTACCTGTAACGCAGCCCATGGCATCTAACTGGCCGGGGTTCATGGTGGCATAGGTATCGGCTATCCAGCTCATTTCGCGCTCGCCTGAGCCGTAATCCGGTGCAGGCACGTCAATACTGGGGCCAATGAAGTTCTTTTTTATCAGTTCCACCGTGTAGCGGCGGGTGATGTTTTCCAGTTCGGAAATGGTATAGTTTTTAGGATTGATCTTGATGCCGCCCTTTGCTCCGCCGAAAGGCACATTTACAATAGCGCATTTGTAGGTCATTAAAGCGGCAAGCGCCATTACCTCATCTTCGTTAACCATTTCGCTGTAGCGGATACCGCCCTTGGTTGGCGACTGGTGTTGCGAGTGCTCAATGCGCCATGCATCAATTACTTCAAAATGGTTACCCTTCCTTATCGGGAAGCGGAAACGATACACGCTGTTACATGATTTGATCTGATCGAGCAGGCCCGCTTCGTGCTTGGTAAATTGGGCCGCATAATCGAAGTTCTTGCATACGTCACCAAAAAAATGCGTATCCTGATCAGCAATTATTATACTGTTAGACATAAAATTTTAATTGAATAAATAATGGGTTCAGTTTATAAGGTGCAAAGGTGAATGAATTTATACCAATTGTGCAAATCAATACTTTGATAGTGTTGGGGAGACACTATCAAGAGTTATCTTAAATCAATGTTTAAACAAGATAGTGATATTTTTTGAACCAGATTGAGCTTGAGTATTATTTTTAAATAATGCAAAAACAAACCTCAAAAAGACAATAAAATTACAAATTTGATAATATTAAGCTTTGTTTTGGTCTTCCAGCTTCTTCACCCTGCGTTCAATTGCGAACAGGAAGATGGCCAGGCCAACGAATATGATAGCGATGGTGGTGATCACCACGTATATTTTGCCCGAGCCGCGCATGGTGTCGGCCATTTCAACATCGGGAGTTTTAATGAGGGCGGTATTACCCACAGGTTTTTGAGCAGTGACCAGGGTATCTTTAACCGAAGCTCCGGATTCTTTATCCTGCGCTATCATTGCCGAGCACATACCCGCAACCAGCAACATTATCAAAAACAATATCTTTTTCATTTAATTTATAGCGTTCTTTTTATGTTCTATCAAACGGATGCGGTAGCGCAGGGTGGCTATCCAGATCCCTATCAGGCTCCAGCCAATAAAAGCAGGGTACAATACTACACGCATGCTGGTAGCCAGGTCATACTTGCCAAAAGCGGGATTACCACCGTTGCCCGGATGTAATGAATCGGTTAAGCGGGGCAGTATAAATATAAGCACCAGCATTATCGGAAAGGCGAAAATATTGTAAATCGCCGATATTTTAGCGCGCTTTTGCTCCTCGTCCATTGAGTTGCGTAATACCAGGTAAGCGCAGTAAAGTAAAAAGGCGATGGCGGCACTGTTTTGTTTCGGATCGCCGCTCCAGTATTCGCCCCAGGTGTATTTGGCCCATATCATACCGGTAACCAACCCTAAGGCAAAAAACATTATGCCCGTGTTTACGCATTCAACGGCGGCAAGGTCGTACTCCTCTTTGCCGGTGTTCAGGTACATTATGCTGTATACTACTGATATTACCAAAACCGTGAGCATGGCCATCCACATAGGTACATGGAAATACAGGTTACGTATGGTTTCGTGCAGAATAGGCAGCGTTGGCACGGCAAATAAAAAGCCGCTTATCATGGTATAAAACACCAGTACAACAGCTAAAATTTTCCACCAGCTTTGGTAAATGAACTTCATATTATAATTATGCGTACAGGATGCAAATGTATTTAAAAGAGCCAAGAATCGAGAGTCAAGAATTAAGAAATGTAATATTCGGCACTGTCTTGAATCCTGATTCCCGATTCCTGACTCTATCTTGATTATTTCTTATCGCCCGGCGCGTAATCCACCGGCAACAGGTCGGCAATGTTATCGTGGCTCCAGGCACCTTCGTACAAGGTACTTTTGCTTGAAATTACTACCCCATTCATATCAAACACAGCGTATGGCTGATACAAGGTAACAATGGTTGAAAAGTAGTTGGGCATATTTAAGGGTCGGTAAACATTGCTGGTAAGGTCGTTATCAAACTTCTTTTTATACATCACATACAGACAATCGGGAAAGGTAAAGGCGAACAGGCCGGGCTGATCTGTTTTCCTGACGATGTCATTGGCTGAATATGGCTGCTTTATCAAAGTTTCGTGGTAGCGGGTAAGGTTATACAGTTCTTTCCAGTGGTTGGCCGAGTCGATATTGCCTTGCGCTAAAAACTTATCAATATTTTTTACAATAACTACCTGCGGCGGGCGCTCTTTATTTGGCTTGCGGATGAGCTGGTATATTTCAAAACCCTGTTCGCTTAAATTGTTGTGCATTAATGAGCGGTAAAAATGCATACTGGAACCATAAAATGTTTCTTCGCGCCGTTTTTGCCAGTTGGCAATTTGCCTCTTGCTGCCTTTCAGATCCTCAAACAAAGGCTGGCCGCCGTAGCTGATGATCTGGTTAATACCGTCGTACTTAAATTCGTTTAACAGGTATTTCAGTTTGTAACCCAACGACTTATTTTCTATCACAATAAACTCATCCGCACGGCCGGTAAGCGTTTTATCATAAGTATTGTAATACAGGTCGATGGCTGTTGGATTGAGGATCTTACATTTTTTAGCATTATCAGACGTTCCCAGGAAATACTTTACAAAATTAGCGAAGTTCTCCGGGGAGAAAGGATGCCGTACAATGTTTACCGCCTGCAGGTCGAAGCTTTTCAGGTGCATCTCTATCTTCAGTTCAATAGGCTTCGATCCTACTAAAATGGTTTGGTGATGGCTTTCATATCCTACATAAGTAACTACCAGCTCATACTGGCCGGGCTTAACATCGTATAGGGTAAAGCTGCCATCAGCGGCTGTTGAGGTACCGAAGGTGGAGTTGGTTAAAAACACACTCGCCTTTGCCAGCGGGCCCAATATATCTGTACTGGTTACCTTACCGGTGATGTTAACCGTTTGCGCCGCAACCAATGCGGGCAAAGCAATAACCAATAAAAAGCAATACAAAAAACGCATAGAATAAAAGTAACAGAAAAAAGATATTTTTAGTACCGGGGCAAAGTAACAATTACGTGCTAATCGCGCCACAAATAGGGGAACAATAGTAACGATGTGGCAATAACGATGATATTGATTGCCAGCAGCACCCCAATATCCTGGTAATTAAGGCTGCGGTCTAAACCATCCATGGCACGTTTGCTCATTTTTATGAGCAATAATATAATGGGTATAATAACCGGAAAACTCAGGATAGCCATCAGCGTACCATTGTTACCCGCTTTTGAAGCGATGGCGGATATCATGGTGAACACCGTTGAGAAGCTAAAGCTGCCTAACAGTACGGCAATGAAATAGTACAGGTGGTCGTCTGTAGGGTTTTTAAAAAACAAACTGTATATAATTAAAGCCAATATGCTGAGCAAAGCCATCAGCAAAATATTATAAATAATTTTCGATAAGATAATGGCGTGCGGGCTGGCGATAGAATAATAGTACAGCAGGCGGCCCTTGCTCTCCTGCAAAAAGCTCTTAGCGATGGCATTTACAGCGGCAAAGAGGATAATTATCCAGAAAAGTATGTTCCACACCAGGGGGTAACCCTTAGCTTCGGTGAAGCCGGGATTAAGATTAAATGCCATGTAACACACAAATACTGTGGATATTACATAAAGCAATACCCCGTTAAAGGCATATTTAGAGCGCCACTCCAGCAGTATCTCTTTTTTTAAGAGGTTTTTTGTTTGATGGTATAAATGCATTGCCGCAAATATACATTTTATAAAAAGTTGAGCGGCATGTTAATTAGTGGTATAGTTGTTGTTTACACATTCAAAATAATAGGGTGATGAGGGCAATTGAAGATTATATAGCTTGCTATTGTTTGAATGCTAAATGTTCAAACTCTATATATAAGTATAAAACCACGGCGATAACATTTTTATCGCTCGAGCGGTCGTTGATATCGCAAACCAGGTGCACCAAATGCGGATCGATATTAAAATCGAAAATAGACCTGGAAATTGAGGAACAGATAAGAGAATTACTGGCCTGCTAAAGCTGTTTGCCAATAATTTTTTACTTTAGTGCTATGCCTCAAATTTACCATGAAACGCCTGTAGGAATAGCCCGCATAACCGAAACCGACGGCGCCATCAGCAGCATATCTATTTTAGATCATCCAAAAGAAATTGAGCAGTTGACCACTCCCCTGCTGCAGAAAGCCGCCATGCAATTAGACGAATACTTTGCAGGGGAACGAAAAACTTTTGACCTGAACATAAAGCAGGAAGGCAGTCCGTTCCAACAGGAAGTGTGGAAGATTTTACAAGGTATTGAATACGGCAAAACCATTACTTATGCACAGCAGGCAAGCATTATGGGCAATCCATTAGCCATCCGCGCGATAGCGGCCACTAACGGAAAAAATCATTTATGGGTAGTAGTACCCTGCCATAGGGTAATAGGCTCAAACGGCTCGCTTACGGGTTATGCCGGTGGCCTTTGGCGCAAGCAATGGCTGCTGGAACACGAAGCCAAAGTACTGGGCATAGGGCAAACCAGGCTGTTTTAAATCCGGAGGGATTAAACCGCCGTTGTTTGTATGGTATGCTTTACAGGCTTATCGGCAAAAGCACCGCCTATGGCCAACACTGCGCCTCCGAACAACACGTACCAGCCGTATTTATATTTAATGGCATGGCTTAACGCGGTGGCAAGCCCCTTAAATGGCAAAAAGCTAAAAGAAGTATTCACTTTAAAGATGGCGGCAGCAAATATCAATACAATAAGCAATGTGCTGATGATGGCGGCGGTACGTGCCAGGGCACGCTGCTTTAATGCAACACCCAAAATACCAATTACCGATACCAATAATACCACAATACCATAAGGCTGACTCAAGCCGAACATGTTATAATTAAACAAATGGAAAGGGCGTAACAGCGGGCAATAGCAGCCGGCTATAATTAAAACAAAGCCCACAAAGGTGATAAATGAACTAATGCGCATGGTTTAAATATACAGATTATTGTTTTATTTCCATTTTATCGGCAAAGTGGGCGCAGTAATCGCGCAGGTCTTCCACAATATTGGTTTCGCCAGTGGCGCGCAGAAAGCTATCGCCCATGGTTTGCAGAGTTTCGTAGAAGAAGCGTTTCATCTCATCAACGGGCATGTCTTTCGTCCACAGGTCAATACGCAGCGAGTTTTTGTAGTTATGATCCCAAAGGGCCAGCATCATTGATTTTACAGGCAGGGCCTCCTTGGTTTTTGAATCGGTAGATTCCCATAAAATATTTTCGGGAACGTTATTGTCGTCGAGTTGGATGGTTAGTTTAATTTCAGCTTTTTTCATTGTTATGTGCGTTATTTAACCAGTAAAAATATAACCGTTGTTAAGGTGATAAAGCTTAACTCCACCAGCCATAGTTTTTTGGTTTCGGGGAAAAAATTGCGAAGCATGATATCCAGGTAGAACACCACGATGGCAAAAAATAAGAATATGAGGCTAATGGTGCCTTTCCAATGCTGGAGCGGACTATTAGGGATCTTAATACCGTAAATAAAAATATAAGCTGATACTACCAGCAGAAATGCCGTAGCGATATTGAGCGGGGTAATTCTAAACTTCATTTATGCGGTACTATCGTCTTTTTCTGTTTTCTTTTTGGGCGGCGGCTTTTTTGCCGGGCCTGTTATTATGCGTGGCTTTTTTAGGAGCCGCCTTGCCTTTTGCCGCCGCGAATTTTTTACGCTGGCTAAAGCTTTTCTTTTCGTGGAAGGCCCCTTTAAAATCAGGATCGTCCTTACGTTTCTGATCGTCTATCTCCCTGTCCTGCGCCTGCTTCTCGTCGTACGGTGTTTCGTCCACAAAAACTTCGGGGGGCAAAGATATAACAGGGATCTGTTGACGGATCAATTTTTCTATCTTCCGAATGTAATATTCTTCGTTAGGGCTGCAAAAGGTAATGGCCTCTCCCGATTGAAAAGCCCTGCCTGTGCGGCCTATGCGGTGCACATAATCTTCGTACACTACCGGCACATCAAAATTGATCACGTGACTCACATCGCTCACATCAATACCGCGCGATGCCACATCGGTTGCCACCAATATCTTTACCTCATCGTTTTTAAAAGCATTGATGGAGTTGATGCGGGTATTTTGGCCCTTGTTGGCATGTAGTACCCTTACTTCCTTCTCACCAAACTTGCGGAGCAGGAACTTGTATACATCTTCGGCCGCGTAACGGGTTTTGCAGAAGATGATGAGCTTTTTAATATCGTCGGGCTGATCAAGCAGGTATTTGAGCAGGTTGATCTTGGTTTTCATGTTCGGCACCATAAACAGGCGCTGATTTACCGTTTGGGCCGGTGTGGCCTGCGGGGTAACCTCGATGGTGGTGGGGAACTCCAGGAAGTTCGACGACAGCTCGTTGATCTTATCGGACATGGTAGCCGAGAACAACAGGTTTTGGCGCTTGCGCGGAACCACTTCCAATATGCGGTTGATCTGGGGCATAAAGCCCATATCCATCATTTTATCAGCTTCATCCAATACCAATACCTGTAATAGTTTGGTAACGATATGTCCCGCAAGGTAAACATCCATCAGGCGGCCGGGTGTGGCCACGATGATATCGACGCCCTTATCTATCAGTTCCTTTTGCGTTTTAGGGCCAAGGCCGCCGTAAAGGCAAACAATGCGCAGGTCGGTATATTTGGCAAACTCACGGGCGTTCTCTTCTATTTGCAAAGCCAGTTCGCGCGTTGGCGCGATGATAAGCGCGCGCATATCATTACCCTGGGCATACTTAAGCTTCATGATGATGGGCAGCATGTAGGCGGCGGTTTTACCCGTACCCGTTTGGGCTATACCCATTACGTCCTGCCCGTTCATTATCGGCGGGATGGCTTTTTGCTGTATCGGCGTAGCTTCGGTATAACCGGCATCGGCAATGGCATTCAGAATTTGCCGGTTAAAGTTAAAATCTTCGAAAGTTACGGACATGGGCGCAAAGGTACGCTTTTTGAGTTGAAGGTTGGAAGGTTGAAATGTTGGAAGGTTAATATCGAATAATGAATATTTAATTTTGAATGATGAAGGTAATTTTTACGGGAAGTAAAATACGGTACAGCACAGGTTGCCTGTTAAGAATAATACTTTTATTTTGGCCAGATAAACCAGCAACCATAATGCCGCTATCCCACAACAAACTAAAAGCCATATCGCTTATTGTTGGCTTATGCCTTTTGATAAACCATAACGCCACGGCACAAACCGATACCTCCAAACCATGGACCTACTGGTGGTGGATGGCCGGCGCCGTTAATGAAAAGGATATTAAACACAGCCTTGAAAATTTCAGGAAGGTGGGTATTGGCGGCGTGCATATTATCCCTATTTATGGGACAAAGGGTTACGAGAAAGAATTTAAACCCTTTTTGGGCGACGAGTGGATGAAGATGCTGCAATACACCATTGCCGAAGCTAAAAAACTGAACATTGGTGTGGATATGAGTACCGGCAGCGGCTGGCCCTTCGGCGGGCCCAATATCAGCAAGGAACTGAGCGCACAACATTGGGTTTTTAAAGACGGGAAGTTTTTATCGGAAGGCACAGGCCAAAAGGTAAAACGTGCCGGGCCGGGCGGACAGGGTTTGGTGGCCGACCCATTCGATAAGAATGTAATGACGGCTTATCTGCGTCGTTTTGATGATGCTTTTGCCAAATGGCCGGTGGGTTTGAGGTCGATGTATTCCGATTCGTACGAGGTATTTGGCGCTAACTGGACGCCTAACTTCTTAACAGAGTTTAAAAAGCGCCGGGGCTACGACCTGGAGCAGGTGGCGAATATTTTTATGGATGGTGGCAATAGTTTAAACACCACCCTGGTGAAACTGGATTACCAGCAAACACTTGCCGAGTTGCTGTTAGAAGATGCCCAAACATGGGCCAGTTGGAGCCGGCAGCATGGCTTTATTAACCGCTACCAGGCGCACGGTTCGCCGGGGAATATATTGGACCTTTATGCCTCATCGAGCATCCCGGAAACGGAAGCCTTTGGCAGCAGTAATTTTAATATCCCGCTACTGCGTGTTGAACCCGATTACGAGGCAAAAACCTTTGGCCGGCCCAACCCTTTGATGATGAAATTCGCATCATCAGAAACAGGTGTAGCGGGTAAGCAGCTCGTCAGCTCGGAAACCTGTACCTGGCTGGCTAATCATTTTAAAGTATCATTATCGCAGGTTAAGCCGCAGGTTGATGAATTATTGGCCGCGGGCATTAACCATGTGTTTTTTCATGGGACTACGTTTAGTCCGCAGGCCGACCCCTACCCCGGATGGCTGTTCTACGCGTCGACGAATTTTGGCGAATCGTCGCATTTTTACAACGAGATGCCGCTGCTCACCAAATACATCAGCAATTGCCAAAGCATTTTACAGCAAAGCAAGCCGGATAATGATGTACTGGTTTATTTCCCGATAGCGGATGTTTGGGCCGACCCGGGCACAGCTACAGAGAGTGTGCACCGTTTGGATGTGCACCATTCGGAGAACTGGTTTATGGCACAGCCTTTTGGCAAGCTATGCGACAAATTATCGAAGAGCGGCTTTTGCTTTGATTATATATCGGACGCGCAGCTCAACGACCTGAAAGTGGAAGGCGGTTTGTTAAAAGCATCTGCCTGTAATTACAAAGTGATCATCGTTCCGCAATGCGGTTATATGCCAAAGGCAACTTTAGAACAGTTAATGCAACTGGGCAAACAGGGCGCCACTATTATTTTTGAAGGCCAATTGCCTAAGAGTACCGTAGGTTACAAGGGATATAAAGAAAACTCCGCGGCTTTTGAAAAAGATAAACAAGCTATCGGTGCGGATGCCGCACATTTTGTGGTAGCTACTGATATTGAAAACACCTTAATTAAGCACGGCGCTGTAAAAGAAATGATGAGCCTTGCCGGATTGTCGTTCATCCGCAAAAAGCAGAACGATAAAACCGATTATTTTATCAGCAACCTTAATAACAAATTTAACGAGGGCTGGATAAGTATGGGTAAAGGTAGCAACTTTACAGGATATGACCCGTTGACAGAGAAAAGATACAATTTAGTTACCCGGAAAAATGGTAATGAAGTTCAGATCTATCTTTCGTTATTGCCGGGGCAGTCGTGCTTTGTGATGGAAGACCCGAACGCCGGAAAGGCGCTGATACCAGTGGCATATCAAACTTATGACATCCATAGCAAATGGCAGGTAAAGTTTTTGGGCGGCAGGCCCGATTATCATAAAACATTCAATATTGATGCCCTGCAAAGCTGGACCACGCTGAGCGATACGGCTTCGTTCTATTCGGGCAGGGCGATGTATACAGCCACCATTAAAGTACCTAAAGATGCCGTGGATAAACCAGACCTGGTGATAGACCTGGGAACAGTAAATGAATCGGCCAATGTGAAAATTAACGGTAAGGATATTGGTACCACCTGGAGCATACCCTACCGGCTAAGCATACCGGCGAATGTTTTGGTGGCGGGTGACAACAAACTTGAAATTACGGTGACCAACCTATCGGCCAATTATATGCGCCTGTACGACCAGCAGCACCCCGAATGGAAAAAGTTTTACGATGCCAATATTGTAGATATAACTTACCAGCCCTTTAAGGCGAACAAGTGGGCGATAATGCCATCGGGCTTGAGTACTGACAATATGAAATTGTTATATCGGTAACAGTTGTTGGTGACAACACCAACAACGGCGGGAGGCGAACCCCTGGGCGATAATGCCATCGGGCTTGACTACGGATAATATGAAGTTGTTGTACCGTTGAGGGCTGAAACGTTGTAATGTTGAAAGGTTGTTTTTAAGTATTGAAATTACATGATGAAGCGGAAATTCACTCGCTTTTAAGGCATGAATTTCGTATTTTTGTATGGTAAGAAATAAGGTAATCGCAATCTAATTGGAGTGACTGCCTAATTGGTTATCTGTCGATGTGGACATCCCGATAAATAGGGACGCCGGCAAGAAGAAAAAAATCAGTGAATCAAAAAATCAACCGGTGAAATCATATAATTAAAATACCACCTTTTACCACCCTACCGAGTTGGGCTGTGAAGGTGGGTAAATTACGAAATTGATAATGAGAGTTGGGAAATAACAAGAAAAATACCGACAAACACCACCCAATACCACCCAATTTTGGAAATTGCATTATGAAAATGGCAATATAGCAGAACAAACACCGGCAAGAAACTTATCATAAAAATATCGACAAATACCACCCCATGACCATCCTGATAAAGCAAGCGACGATAGTAAACGAAGGCAAACAATTTGTAGCAGATGTATTTGTAAAAGATGGTTTTATTGAACGGATAGACAGCGCCATTAACCAATCTGCCGATAAGGATGGTCATGGG
>Ga0207690_10000436_pt1 | contig 27136 bp, 30 predicted proteins | sample KBSC23metaG_FD_184315 | JGI IMG/M metagenome (GOLD analysis project Ga0207690, IMG submission 184315) | Corn rhizosphere microbial communities from Kellogg Biological Station, Michigan, USA - KBS C2-3 metaG (SPAdes) (version 2) | ecosystem: Host-associated > Plants > Roots > Rhizosphere > Soil ... | reverse complement strand
CCAACATGCGCTTCTGCGCCGTCGCCACGACGGACCCGGTCGAGGCCAGTCTGGCGGGTGACTTCGCCGCCTGGGCCGCGGTGCCCGCCGAGCCGGGCCTGAGCGCCGCCGGCCGCAACGGCTATGTGTTCACCGACAACGGCGGCGCGCACACCGTCGTCTCGAAACCCGGAGATGCCGAGGCCAAGGACCTTCTCCGCTCCGGCCGCGCCAATGTGGCGGTCATCCAGGAAGGCAAGGGACTGAACCTCCTCGCCTTCGCCGTTCCCACGATGTGAGCCGCCGCAACCTATGTCGATCCTGATCAACAAAGACACCCGCGTCATCTGCCAGGGCATCACCGGCGCCCAGGGGACGTTCCACTCCGAGCAGGCGATCGCCTACGGGACGAAGATGGTTGGCGGGGTGACGCCCGGCAAAGGCGGCCAGACGCACATTGGCCTGCCGGTGTTCAACACGGTAGGCGAGGCGGTTCGTCAGACCGGCGCCGACGCCAGCGTGATCTACGTCCCGCCCGCCTTTGCCGCGGACTCCATCCTCGAGGCGATCGACGCGGAGATTCCCCTGATCATCTGCATCACCGAGGGCATCCCGGTGGCCGACATGGTCAAGGTGAAGCGTTCGCTCTGCGGCTCGAAATCCAGGCTGATCGGCCCGAACTGCCCGGGCGTGCTCACGCCGAACGAGTGCAAGATCGGCATCATGCCGGGCAACATCTTCAAGAAGGGTTCGGTGGGCGTTGTCTCGCGCTCCGGCACCCTTACCTATGAGGCCGTGTTCCAGACCACTCAGGTGGGCCTCGGCCAGACCTCGGCCGTGGGCATCGGCGGCGACCCGGTCAAGGGGACCGAGTTCATCGACATGCTCGACCTGTTCCTGAAGGACCCGGAGACCGAGTCGATCATCATGATCGGTGAGATCGGTGGTTCGGGCGAGGAAGACGCCGCTGAGTTCATTAAAAATTCAGCAACCAAGAAGCCTATGGTCGGCTTCATCGCGGGACGCACCGCGCCGCCCGGGCGGCGCATGGGTCACGCGGGCGCGATCATCTCGGGCGGCAAGGGCGGGGCCGAGGACAAGATCGCCGCGATGGAAGCCGCGGGCATCCGCGTCTCCCCCTCGCCGGCGAAACTCGGTGAAACGCTTCTTGAGGTCCTCAAGGGCGGCTAGCGGTTTCCCAACAGAAATCGCGCGAGTAAGGCAGGGCGATTTTCTGGCGCCTCGGCTGAAAGCCGGGGCCGGCAATTTTGACGTAGGGCGGTCCGCGCTCGGCTCCTCCTGAAGAAGCTCCGCGGTCCCGCTCGGGAAACGGACGAGATGGCGGACGACGCAGGTCTGATCAACGAGGTTCTCGCGGAGACCTCCTTCCTCTACGGCGGCAACGCGGCCTTCGTGGAAGACCTCTACGCAAAATGGTCGGCCGATCCGAACGGCGTCGAGCCGTCGTGGCGCGCCTTCTTCGCTTCCCTGCATGACAGCGCCGGCGACGTGGCCCGCGCCGCGGCCCAGCCGGCCTGGACGAAGGCGGGGGCTCCACCGGCCCGACCCGATTGGCTGTCGGCGCTCGACGGCCTGTGGCCCGCCGTGGAGGCCAAGCTCGGGGCGAAGATCGCCGAGCGCGCCGCCGCCAGCGCGCCCGCGGCCTCGACCGACGCGGTGCGCGCCGCGACCCTGGATTCCCTGCGCGCCATCATGATGATCCGCGCCTACCGAATGCGCGGCCATCTGAAGGCCAACCTCGATCCGCTCGCCATCCACACCACGCCCGGCGACGCCTCTGAGCTCGATCCCGCGACCTACGGCTTTTCGGAAGCCGACTACGAGCGGCCGATCTTCCTGGACTTCGTGCTGGGTCTGGAGACCGCGACCATCCGCGAGATCCTGGAGATCGTGCGGCGCACCTACTGCGGCAACGTCGGCGTGCAGTACATGCACATCTCCGACCCCAAGGAGAAGGCCTGGCTGCAGGCCCGCATCGAGGGCCGCGACAAGGAGATCGTCTTCACCAAGGAGGGCAAGGTCGCCATCCTGAAGAAGCTGATCGAGACCGAAGGCTTCGAGAAATTCCTGCACCGCCGCTTCCCCGGCACCAAGCGCTTCGGCCTGGACGGCGGCGAAAGCCTGGTTCCGGCGCTGGAGCAGATCATCAAGCGCGGCGGCGCGCTCGGCGTGAAGGACATCATCATCGGCATGCCGCACCGCGGCCGGCTGAACGTGCTCGCAGCCGTGATGGGCAAGCCCTACCAGGTCATCTTCCACGAGTTCCAGGGCGGCTCGTCGCTCCCCTCCGACGTCGAAGGCTCGGGCGACGTGAAGTACCACCTAGGCGCCTCGTCCAACCGCGAGTTCGACGGCAACAGCGTTCACCTGTCGCTGACCGCCAACCCCAGCCACCTGGAGATCGTCAACCCGGTGGTGATCGGCAAGGCCCGCGCCAAGCAGGCCTTCACCCTTCGCCAGACGCCGGACGCCGGGCGCGGCCACGTGCTGCCGCTGTTGATGCATGGCGACGCGGCCTTCGCGGGACAGGGCGTGGTAGCCGAGTGCTTCGCGCTCTCCGGCCTGCGCGGCTATGGCGTCGGCGGCTCGGTGCATTTCATCGTGAACAACCAGATCGGTTTCACGACGAGCCCGAAGAACAGCCGCTCCTCGCCCTATCCGTCGGATGTCGCGCTGATGGTCGAGGCTCCGATCTTCCACGCCAACGGCGACGACCCGGAAGCCGTGGTGTTCGCAGCCAAGGTCGCCACGGAGTACCGCCAGCAGTTCGGCAAGGACGTGGTCATCGATATGTTCTGCTATCGCCGGTTCGGTCACAACGAGGGCGACGACCCGACGATGACCCAGCCCTTGATGTACGCCAAGATCAAGGACCATCCCAACGTCCGCGACATTTATGCGGCGCGGCTGGTGGCCGAGGGCGCCGTCACCCAGGCCGAGGTGGACGGCTGGATCGCCGAGTTCGACGCCTTCCTCGATAGGGAGTTCGACAGCGGCAAGACCTACCATGCCGACAAGGCCGACTGGCTGGACGGCAAGTGGTCGGGATTGAAGCTGCCGGGCGCGGAGGAAAGCGGCGTCACCGGCGTCGCCAGGCAGAAGCTGCTCGACCTGGGCCACAAGATCACCACGCTCCCCGAGCGGATCAGCGTCCACAAGACCGTCGACCGGGTGATCGCCGGCCGGCGGGAAGCCATCGACAAGGGCGAGGGCATCGACTGGTCGACCGCCGAGCACCTGGCGTTCGCGACCCTGCTGGATCAGGGCTATCCGGTGCGCCTTTCCGGCCAGGACTCGATCCGCGGCACCTTCACCCAGCGCCACTCCGGGATCGTCGACCAGAAGACCGAGGAAACCTATTTCCCGCTGCGCAACCTCGGCCCCGGCCAGGCGCACTTCGAAGCGCTGAACTCGGCGCTGTCGGAAGAGGCGGTGCTGGGCTTCGAGTACGGCTTCTCGCTGACCGACCCCAACACGCTCGACATGTGGGAAGCCCAGTTCGGCGATTTCGCCAACGGCGCCCAGGTGCTCGTCGACCAGTTCATTTCGTCCGGCGAGCGCAAGTGGCTGCGGATGAGCGGCCTCGTCATGTTGCTGCCGCATGGGTACGAAGGCCAGGGGCCGGAGCACTCCTCCGCGCGCCTGGAGCGCTATCTGCAGCTCTGCGCCGAAGACAACATGCAGGTGGTCAATCCCTCGACGCCGGCCAACTATTTCCACGTCCTGCGCCGCCAGATGATCCGCGAGTTCCGCAAGCCGCTGATCGTCATGACCCCGAAGTCGCTGCTCCGTCACAAGCGGGCGGTGTCGAACCTGTCCGACATGGCCGAGGGCACCAGTTTCCATCGGGTGATGATCGACGGGGCCGAGGCGGGCGCGGACGTCGGCGGGATCGTGCTGAAGCCCGACGACAAGATCACCCGGGTGATCGCCTGCTCGGGCAAGGTCTATTTCGACCTGATCGACCATCGGGCGAGGACCGGCCGCGACGACGTCTATGTGCTGCGCCTGGAGCAGTTCTACCCCTGGCCGCTGAAGTCGCTTTCCAACGAACTGAAGCGCTTCAAGAACGCGGAGCTGGTCTGGTGCCAGGAAGAGCCCAAGAACATGGGTGGCTGGACGTTCGTCGACCCCTGGCTGGAGCTGACGCTGGAGCGGCTGTCGGTGAAGTCCAGGCGCGCCCGCTACGTCGGCCGCCCGGCCTCGGCCTCGACGGCCGCCGGCCTGATGACCCGCCACCTGAAGGAACTTGAGACGTTCCTGACGGAAGCCTTCGCCTAGCCGCTTGAGAATCTGAGGAGCCTATCCCCTATGGCCGACATCATGACGCCAGCGCTTGGCGAGTCCGTCACCGAAGCGACGGTGGCGCGCTGGACCAAGAAGGCCGGCGATGCGGTGCGCAAGGATGAGATCCTCGTCGAGCTGGAAACCGACAAGGTGAGCCTGGAGGTCGCCGCGCCCTCCGACGGCACGCTTTCCGAAATCTCCGCCGAGGAGGGCGCGACGGTCGAGCCGGGCGCTGTCCTGGGCAAGATCACCGAAGGCGCCGCCGCGCCGAAGGCGGCTCCCAAGCCTGCGCCGGCGCTTGCCTCCGCGCCCGCCCCCGAACCCGCGAAGGCCGCCGCGCCTGCGCCCGCCAAGGCGCCTGAGCCCGCGCCTGCCAAGGCCGCCGCCGCCGAGCCGGTGCTCGCGCCCTCCGCCCAGCGGGTGGTCGCCGAGAACAAGCTCGACGCCGCCGCCATTTCCGGCAGCGGGAAGGATGGGCGCATCACCAAGGGCGACGCGCTCGCCGCCCTTGACGCGCGCGCCAAAGCCCCGCCGCCGGCGCCCGCGCCCGCGCCCGCCGGCCCGCGTGAAATCCACGAGCGCGAAGAGCGGGTCCGCATGACCCGGCTTCGCCAGACCATCGCGCGCCGCCTGAAGGAAGCCCAGAATTCCGCGGCCATGCTGACCACCTTCAACGAGGTGGACATGAGCGCGGTGATGGCCCTGCGCACCCAGTACAAGGATGCGTTCGAGAAGACCCACGGCGTGAAGCTGGGCTTCATGAGCTTCTTCGTGCGCGCGGTGACGCACGCGCTGAAGATGGTGCCCGACGTCAACGCCGAGATCGACGGCACAGACCTGATCTACAAGAACCACTACGACATCGGGGTCGCCGTCGGCACGGAGAAGGGCCTGGTGGTTCCGGTCGTCCGCGACGCCGACGCCATGAGCCTGGCCGAGATCGAAAAGGCCATCGGCGCGCTCGGCCGGAAGGCGCGCGACGGCCAGCTCGCGCTTGAGGACTTGCAGGGCGGCACCTTCACCATCTCCAACGGCGGGGTCTACGGCTCGCTGATGTCGACGCCGATCCTCAACGCCCCGCAGTCGGGCATCCTGGGGATGCACAAGATCCAGGACCGGCCGATGGCGGTGGGCGGCCAGGTGGTGATCCGGCCGATGATGTACCTGGCGCTTTCCTACGACCACCGCGTGGTCGACGGGCAGGGCGCGGTGACCTTCCTGGTTCACGTCAAGGAAGCCATCGAGGATCCGCAGCGCCTGCTGCTCGACCTGTAGCCCCTCGACGCGGGGCCACCCACGGCGCAGTTTTCCCCGGACTCGGGGGCTGAGCGATGATCTGGCTTCGCGTGATCCTGGCGGTGGCGCTCGTCCTGCAGGCGGCGTCCAGCGGCCTGCCGCTGCTGGCCTTTGTGGCCTACCGCGCCGGGTTGATCCATCCGACCTCCGGCCCCGCGGCGACGATGGCGCCGCTCTGGCGTGCGACCCCGCTCTGGCAGATCGGCGTCTGGTTTGCCGCGATCCTGATCCTGTTGGTCGCCGCGCTGCGCCTGGTCCTCAAGCGCTCGGCGCTGCTGCTCTATGTCGTGGCCATCGGCGTCAATTTCGGCCTGCAGCAGCTCATGCAGCGCAGCGACGCCTATCGCGAGGTGTTCGGGACCAACACGCCGGGGTTCGATTACGCGCGGCTGGCGATCCTGGTGCTGGTTGGCGCGCTGATCTGGTGGGTCGAGCAGCAGCCGGGCGTGCGGCGTGCGCCGCCGCCGGCGTGACCGGAACCGGCCTTGAACCTCGGGCGTGGCATATATATCTACACCTTGTAGATATGGAACTGGCCAATGGGCGAGCACAGGACGGCTAAGCTTTTCACGCACGGCGGCAGCCAGGCCGTTCGCCTGCCCAAGGCATTCCGCTTCGAGGGCGGCGAGGTGCGCATCCGCAGGGATGGAGACAAGGTGATCCTCGAACCCCTCGAGCGGGACTGGGATGTCTTCTGGGCTGAGCTCGACCGGCTGGCCGAGGCGGCGGGCGAGCCGTTTCCCGACCCGCCCGCGGACCTGCCCCTCCCGGAACCGAAGGTCCGGTTTTGATCCTCAGCCTGGACTCGAACGTACTGGTCGATCTCATGCGACGCGGTCGGCCGCAGGTGCGGCGGCACATGCAGCAGGCCGTGGCGGCCGGCGCGGCGTTGAAGGTGTCGACCGTAGCCGCCCACGAACTGGTTCTCGGCGCACACAGGAGCGGCCGGCCGCAGTATCAGATGGAGCTGGTCGGCGCCCTCCTGGCCGAGATGGAGATCGAGCCCTGGTCATGGGAAGACGCCGTGGCGACGGGCGGCCTGCGGGCCGGGCTGGAAACCCTCGGCCGAGGCGTCGGCGCCTACGACACCATGATCGCCGGCCAGGCCCTGGCGCGCCGGTGGATCGTCGTGACCGCCGACGTGGCGGACTTCGCCCGCTTCGAGGGCCTGCACATCATCGACTGGTCCGATCCCGCCGGGCCGATTGACGTCACCGGCGCCATGGCTAGCTTGCGCCGCCCACCCGAGGACTGAATCTATGGCTGACACCCCCTACGACGTCATCATCATCGGCGGTGGTCCCGGCGGCTACAACGCCGCCATCCGGGCGGGGCAGCTCGGGCTGAAGGTCGCCTGCGTCGACAAGGGGATCGACGGCGGGGCGACGCTGGGCGGCACCTGCCTGAACGTCGGCTGCATGCCGTCCAAGGCCCTGCTGCACGCCTCGGAGTTGTACGACGCCGCAGCCAACCATTTCGCCGAGCTCGGCATCGAGGTGAAGCCGAAGCTGAACCTCACGCAGATGATGGCCCAGAAGGCCGCGTCGGTCGCCCAGCTCACCAAGGGCGTCGAGTTCCTGTTCAAGAAAAACAAGGTCGACTGGCTGCATGGCGCGGGCCGCATCGCCGGGCCCGGCAAGGTCGAGGTGACGGGCGCTGACGGCAAGGCCGCGACCTACGAGACCACGAACATCGTGATCGCCACCGGCTCGCTGCCGACGGGCCTGCCGGGAGTCGAGGTCGACCAGAAGCGGATCGTCGATTCCACCGGCGCGCTGTCGCTTCCGGAGGTTCCGAAGAGCCTGCTGGTGATCGGCGCGGGCATCATCGGCCTGGAGCTGGGCTCGGTGTGGCGCAGGCTGGGCGCACAGGTGACGGTGGTGGAATTCCTCGACCGCGTCTGCCCCGGCATGGACGCAGAGGTCGCCAAGACCTTCCAGCGCTCGCTCACCAAGCAGGGGATGGTCTTCAAGCTCGCCAGCAAGGTGACCGGCGCCAAGACGGGAAAGTCTGGTGTCTCGCTGAGCGTCGAGCCTGTGGCGGGCGGCGCGGCGGAGACGCTAGCGGCCGACTACGTCCTGCTGGCGATCGGGCGGCGGCCCTACACCGAGGGCCTGGGCCTGGAGAGCGTCGGGATCACGCCCGACAAGCGCGGCTTCATCGAGACCGACCACTGGAAGACCTCAGCGCCCGGCGTCTGGGCGATCGGCGACGTGACCCACGGTCCGATGCTGGCGCACAAGGCCGAGGACGAGGCGGTGGCCTGCATCGAGGTGATCGCCGGCAAGGCCGGCCACGTGGCCTACGGTATCATCCCGAGCGTGGTCTACACGAACCCCGAGGTCGCCTGGGTCGGCAAGACCGAGGAGGAGCTGAAGGCCGAGGGCCGCGCCTACAAGGTGGGCAAGTTCCCCTTCACCGCCAACAGCCGCGCCAGGATCAACCACGAGACCGAGGGCTTCGTGAAGGTGCTGGCCGACGCGGCGACCGACGAGGTGCTGGGCGCGCACCTGATCGGCCCGTCGGTCTCCGAGATGGTCGGCGAATACTGCGTGGCCATGGAGTTCCGGGCGGCGTCAGAGGACGTGGCCCGCACCTGCCACCCGCACCCCACCCGTTCCGAGGCCCTGCGCCAGGCGGCCATGGGCGTCGAGGGGTGGACCATGCAGGCTTGAGCCCAAGGTGGAGGTCCGCCGCGCGAGGCCGCAGGAGCTGGACGCCTGTGCGGACCTCTATGTGCGGGTGCTCCGCGAGACCTTCACCTGGCTGCCGCCGCAACGGCATCGCCGTGAGGACTTCCTGCGCGCGGCCGGCGAGGAGGAAATTTACGTGGCCGTCGAGGACGGGCGGATCCTGGGGATCGCGGGCTTCTACCGGCCGCAGAACTTCATCCATTCCCTCTATGTGGACGTTCGCGGGCGCGGCGTCGGCAAGGCCTTGCTCGGCCGCATGGCCGCCGTGGCCGACGGCCCCTTGTCGCTGAAGGTGCAGGCGCCCAACCGCCGCGCCCAGGCCTTCTACCGGCGCGAGGGGTTCCTCTGCACGGAACGCGGCCGCGATCCCGGCTCCGATATCGACTGGCTGAGGCTCGTGAGGGAAACTTAACTTGGCGAACGGTGGTTGCGGTGTCAGCGTCTCGCCGGTTTCAGCGATACGGAGACAAGCGCCATGATCGCCCTTCTCCTCGCCGCCCAATTGTCCGCAGCCACGCCGCAGGCCCAGACGCCGGACGTCGTTCCGCCGACCAGGGGCGACTTCGTCCAGCTGCTGCAAAGACGCAAGGCCACTAGCTGCATCGGCAATATCGGGCAGATGGAGATTTCGTTCGCGCAGCCGGCCGCGCTCTACCGCAAGGGCGACCGCCCCGCGCGCGGCCTTCGCAAGTGGGCCGACTATCCGGAGCCGATGCTTTGCGCGGTGGAGGCGGGCCGATGATCCTGACAGCCCTTGCGGCGGCGGCGGCGCTAGCAGCGCCGTCCGCCAACGATGTCCCGGCCAGGGTGGCGCCGCCGATCGCCGAGCGGACGCCGAACCTCTACAAGGTTCCGGAACGCTGCAAGGACGCGACAGTGAAGGTCGTCGACCGCTTCGGCCGTCCCGTTGCGCAGAAGCTGGCGGACCTGCCCAAGGGGGCGCTGATCTATGCCGTCGACCGGCGCCAGGACGGCTGCCCTGTGCTGATGGTGGCCTATGGCACGGTCGCCCTGGACAATCCGGATCCGCCGCCGGCCGCCAGGCTGCAGGCCACGCCGACTAGGCGTGAGGATGCGCCTTCGAATAGGCGCTGAGCAGGGCTGCGGCGTCGACCTGGGTGTAGCGCTGGGTCGTCGACAGCGAGGCGTGGCCCAGGAGTTCCTGGATCGAACGCAGGTCCGCGCCGGCGCCCAGCAGGTGTGTGGCGAACGAGTGCCTCAGCGCGTGCGGCGTGGCGCTGGCCGGCAGGCCAAGACGGCTTCGCAGCATCTGCACCGTCGCCTGCACATGCCGCGGGCTGAGCGGCCCGCCGCGCTTGGCGCGGAACAGCGCCTCGTCGGGCGACAGGGCAAATGGCATCTCGGATAGATAGGCATCGACCGCCTCGCGCACCGCCGGCAGCACCGGCACGATGCGGGTCTTCGAGCCCTTGCCGAGGATGCGCAGGGCGTCGGGCAGGGGCGCGTCGGCGCGCTTCAGCGAGAGCGCTTCGGAGATCCGCAGGCCACAGCCGTAGAGCAGCGTCAGCACCGCCTCGTCGCGGGCGGCTTCCCAGTCCTCGCGGTCGGGATCGAGCCCGGGTTCGGCGATCAGGCCGCGCGCCTGGTCCTCGCTGACGGGCCGGGGCGCGCCGGGCTTCACGCGCGGCCCGCGGACCAGGGCGATGGCCGGGTTCGGGGTGTCCAGCCGGCGGTCCAGGAAGCCATGAAAGCTGCGGATGGCGGAGAGCGCCTGGCTGAGCGAGCGCGGCGACAGCGGCCGCTCGCCCTGGCGCAGGTGGGCGAGCCAGGCGCGGATCTCGCCGGCGGTCACCTCGCCCAGGGTGGCGAGCGAGATCGCCTCGCCGCGATGCTGTTCCAGGAAGCCGATGTAGCGCGAACCGGCGAAGCCGTAGGCTTCGAGCGTGCGTGGCGAGGCGCGGCGCTCGTGGGCCAGGTGCTCAAGCCAGAGCGCCAGGGCCTCGCGGGCCGTCACAGGATCGGCCAGCGCTCGGCGGTGCGCTCGACCACGCGGGCGAGGAAGGCCACGAGCTCGGCGCCCATGTCCTCGGTGAAGCCTTCGGGATCGGGTGAGCCGAAGGCCAGCAGGCCCTGTCGCGAGGGTTCCCACATGGCCAGGCGGACCATGGCCATCGACTTGATCGCCTCGGCCTGCGCCCCGAAGAGGCCCAGCGCCGTCGGGGCGAAGCCCATGCGCGCCAGCCGCTGCGGGCCGCCCAGGATCATGTCGACCTGGCCTTCCACCAGCATCTTCCAGCCCATCGGCGGATGGCCTTCGGTCTCGAGCGCGATGACGCCGGCGGCCAGGCCGAATCGCTGCTGCGCCAGTTCATCCACCCGGCGGGCGAGGTCGGAATGGTTGCGGGCGTCCAGCAGGTCCACGACCGCGCCGTGGGTCTGGGCCTGGGCCGAGAAATTGGCGCGGGCCGTCTCCTCGATCTGCTGGCGCTGGGTGGCCTCCCGCTGATGGGCGGCGTGGACCCTGGCGAGGGCCGCCGGGCCGAAGTCCACCACATTGCCGACCACGACCCGCAGGCCGAGCTCGTCCAGCAGGCCGTGGTCGCCGGTCAGGAACTGCGGATTGTCCGACAGGAAGCGCCGCACGGACGAAGGCTCCAGCCGGGCCTCTTCCAGTCCGCCCTGCGACCCGTCCATGTGCGCCCCCGCTGAAAAGCTTACAGGATCGACTGTCCGGTCTTGGCCCAGTCGCTCATGAACTGATCAAGGCCCTTTTCGGTTAACGGGTGCTTGAAGAGGGCGTTGAACACGTCCGGCGGAATGGTCGCGCAATCGGCGCCGGCGAGCGCGGCGGTGGTAACGTGGGCGGGGTTGCGGATCGAGGCGGCCAGGATCTCGGTGTCGAAGTCGTAGTTGTCGTAGATCGCACGGATCTCGACGATCAGGTCCATGCCGTCGGCGCCGTGGTCGTCCAGCCGGCCGATGAACGGGCTGATGTAGCTCGCGCCCGCCTTGGCGGCGAGCAGGGCCTGGGCGGCCGAGAAGCAGAGGGTGACGTTGGTGGCGATGCCCTCGTGGGCGAACTCGCGGGTGGCGATCAGGCCGTCACGGGTCAGCGGCACCTTGACCACGACGTTCGGGGCGATTGAGGCGAGCTTGCGGCCCTCGTCCAGCATGCCGGCGGTGTCCATCGCCGCGACCTCGGCGCTCACCGGTCCGTCGATGGCCTCGCAGATCTCCTTGATGACCTGCAGCATCGGCCGGCCGGACTTCGCGATCAGGGTCGGGTTGGTGGTGACGCCGTCCACCAGGCCGGTCATGGCGAGGTCCTTGAGGATCGCGACGTCGGTGGTGTCGAGGAAGAGTTGCATCGAAAGGGACCTTCTTAAGTTTGGCCGCTTGTAGCGGTACGCGGCCTCGGCGCAAAAGGGCTGAAGATGAGCCGTATCGCTTCCGTTCTCCTTCCTATGCCCTTGCCCGAGGCGTTCGACTACGCCGAGCCGGAAGGCATGGCGTTGGAGCTGGGCGACCAGGTCGCCGCCCCGCTGGGACCGCGCCTGCTGCGCGGCGTGGTGGTGGGCCTGCGTGAAGCGGCCGGCGGCAACCGGCCGCTGAAGGCGGTCGAGGGCCTGCTGGAGGAGCCGCGCCTGCCGCCGGGCACGGTGGAGTTCGTGCAGTGGGCGGCGCGCTATTCGGTGGACTGGCCGGGCCAGCCGCTGGCCATCGCCTTGCGCGGCGCTCGGGCGCCCAAGCCGCGTCCCGTGCGAGTCGTGGAGACCACCGGCGTTGCACCGGCGCGCCCGACGCCGGCCCGGACCAAGGTGCTGGAAGCTGCCGCAGCGCAGGCCCTGGCCCCGCCGGACCTGGCGCGCGCCGCGGGTGTTTCGCCCGGTGTCGTGAAGGCCCTGATCGACGAAGGTGTCCTGGCGGTGCGCCTGGTGGACGCCGTCGCGCGCTTCGATCCGCCCGATGTGTCGCGCCCCGGCGCCGTGCTCAACGCCAGCCAGGCGGCGGCGGCGCAGGCGTTGCGCGCCATGCTGGCGGAAGGCGGATTCAACGTCGCCCTGCTGGATGGCGTCACCGGCTCGGGCAAGACCGAGGTCTATCTGGAGGCCGCCGCCGCCACGCTGGCCGCCGACCCGGACGCACAGGTGCTGATCCTGCTGCCCGAGATCGCGCTCACCCAGGCGGTGATCGGCCGCGTGGCGGAGCGGTTCGGCGCCCTGCCGGGCGAATGGCACTCGGACGTCGCCCCACCGGCGCGCCGGCGCGTCTGGGAAGCGGTGGCGACCGGCGCCTGCCGCATCGTCGTGGGCGCGCGTTCGGCGCTCTTTCTGCCGTTCCGCAAGCTGAAGGTGATCGTCGTCGACGAGGAGCACGACGCCTCCTTCAAGCAGGAGGAGGGCTTCATCTACCACGCCCGCGACCTGGCCGTGGCGCGCGGCAAGATCGAGGACGCCGCGGTGGTGCTGGCCTCGGCGACGCCGTCGCTGGAGAGCCTGCGCAACGCCGAGCAGGGCCGCTATCGCTGGCTGCGGCTTTCGGCGCGCCATGGCGCGGCGCGCCTGCCCGACATCGAAGTGATCGACCTTCGCGAGGCGCCGCCGGATCATGGGCGCTGGCTGTCACCGGCGCTGGTGCGCGCCATGGGCGAGACCTTCGCGCGCGGCGAGCAGACGCTGCTGTTCCTCAATCGCCGGGGCTATGCGCCCCTGGTGCTATGCAAGGCCTGCGGCGAACGGATGACCGCGCCGGACACCGACAGCTGGCTGGTCGAGCATCGCTACTCCGGCCGGCTGGTCTGCCACCTGACCGGCTTTTCGATGCCCAAGCCCAAGGCTTGCCCGCACTGCGGCGCGCACGACAGCCTGGTTTCAATCGGCCCCGGCGTGGAGCGGGTGGAGGAGGAGGCGAGGGGCCTGTTTCCGCAGGCGCGGGTGGCGGTGTTCTCCTCCGACACGGTTTTCGACGCCCGCGAGGCGCGCCGCCTGATCGAGGCCATGGCCGATGGGCAGATCGACATCCTGGTGGCCACCCAGGCGGCGGCCAAGGGGCACAATTTCCCGAACCTGACCCTGGTGGGTGTGGTCGACGCGGATCTTGGCCTGCGTGGCGGCGACCTGCGCGCGGCTGAGCGGACCTATCAGCTCCTGGCCCAGGCCACCGGCCGCGCCGGACGCAAAGACCGGCCGGGCCGGGCGCTGCTGCAGACCTGGGCGCCGGAGCATGCGGTGATGCAGGCCTTGAAGGCGCAGGACAGGGACGCCTTCGTGGCGGCCGAAATGGCCGAGCGGGAGCTTGCCGGGCTGCCGCCCTTCGGACGACTGGCGGCGGTGATTGTCTCCGGGCTCGACCCCGTGCAGCTCGAGGACTTCGTGCAGGGCATGGCGCAGGCGGCGCCAAACTCTCCTGGCGTGGCGGTCTATGGCCCGGCGGACGCGCCGCTCGGCTTGATCCGCGGCCGGCGGCGCAAGCGCTTCCTGGTGCGGGCCGACCGTGCGGTGGACCTCTCGGCCTACATGGCCACCTGGCGCGCGCGGGTGAAACCGCCGGCTTCGGTGCGTGTCGCCATCGACATCGACCCCTACAGCTTCCTCTAGCCGGCCCCGCGCGTCTTAGCCCGGAAGGCCTTGGCCGATCTGGCCGGGACCGCCGCGGCGAAGCTGGATGTCCATGCCGCTCGCGCGATGCGAAACGAGAAGGCTGTTGCTCCAGCGGTGGAAGGCGATCGGCGCCCCGCCGTTGGCGTCGATCAGTTGCATGCCGTCCTTGGTGGGCTGCCAGCGGGTCGGGCTGGTCGGAAAATATTCACCGCAGGCCGCCGAGGTCTTGACCGTGTTGGCGGCGCCCAGCGTAACCGTGCAGAGCGCGTGGCCGGCGAATTCGATTGTCCAGGTCCCGGCGGCCTCGGCGGGGGTCAGCGGCACGCCGGCCTCGTTGTCTTCGGCGAGGGCGAAGGAAGCGCCGGCGAGAAGGCCGGCCGACGCTAGGCCCGCGGCGATCATCGAAACTCTCATGGCGATCTCCATCGTGGGTCAGGAGAACGTCGGTCTTTCGGTGGAGGTTGCGCAGGCCCCCTCAGTGCAGGGTGCGATCGTCCTGCGACGGCGGCTTGGCGGACTTGCGCCGCCGGCGCGAGGCCATGTTCAACCCCTCGACCGCGCCGGAGAAGGCCATTGCCGCATAGATGTAGCCCTTGGGCACATGCACCCCGAAACCTTCGGCGATCAGGGTCGCGCCGATCATCAGCAGGAAGCCCAGCGCCAGCATCACCACGCTCGGGTTTTCGTGGATGAAGCGCGCCAGGGGTCCGGCCGCCACCAGCATCAGTCCGACTGCGATGATCACCGCGGCCATCATGATCGGCAGGTGCTCGGTCATGCCGACCGCCGTCAGGATCGAGTCGATGGAGAAGACGATGTCGAGCGCCAGGATCTGCACGATGGCCGAACCGAACCCCAGCGCCGCGCCACTCTTCTTGCCGGGCGTCTTGTCGAACATGTCGCCGCTGTCTTCCGGATCGACGGTGTGATGGATCTCGCTGGTCGCCTTCCAGACCAGGAACAGGCCGCCCGCCAGTAGGATCAGGTCGCGCCAGGAAAAGGTCAGGTCGACCATCGGGTGACCATCGGCCAGCGAAGGCACGGTGAAGGGCAGGGTCAGCACCGGTTTGGTCAGGCCGACGATGAAGGCGATCGCGGACAGCAGGATCAGCCGCATGATCAGCGCCAGGCTGATCCCGATGCGCCGCGCGCGCGCCCGACTCGCTTCCGGCAGCTTGTTGGAGAGGATCGAGACGAAGACCAGGTTGTCGATGCCGAGGACCACTTCCATGACGATCAAGGTCACGAGCGCGATCCAGGCCTCCGGACGGGTGGCCAGCGCCGCAAGATCGTCCATGGAATGCTCCTCACGCCCGTACCCGAGCCTTCTAGCGCATCGGTGGATTTGAGCTAGCGGCGCGGTGGATCGGGGCCGGATCGGCCGAACTGCAGGGGATTCAGGCGTCGAGCGCTCGTCTCGCAACTTTGTGAACGCCGCACCCCTTGAAATTCGCCCCAGGCGCGAACTCCAGCTCGGGCGGTGCGAGCTCTTATTTCAATTCATTGCGCCTTGTGATCGGAAGTCGTCACATCACGGCTCGGTGAATTTAGAAGACTATAGGGGAAGGCGAATCAGATATCGAGACGCGCCTGAAACGTTGAGTGTGGGATTGGAATATTTGCAAGGTCGGGACAATTGGCGGATTTTTCTTGTCAACTCACCTAATCCGCAACTATTCGGCGCTTTGCGATACGCTGTATGCGCATAGACCCATCGCGACGATGAGGCGCGCTCGCCTAAACCCTCTTTTCACTCAATGCGCGATAGGGTTATCTCGTCACAGTTCGCGTCGGGGAGTCCAAAAACATGCTCAAACGGACGAGAACCCTGCTGGGTTCCCTCGCCGTCGCGGCGGTTATGAGTCTCGCGCCCACCAGCGGCGGCGCGCTCGCGGACACCTATTGGCAATGCGTTCCCTTTGCCCGCCTGATCTCCGGCATCCAGATCTTCGGCGACGCCTACACCTGGTGGCGCCAGGCCATCGGAAAATACGACGTCGGCTTCCAGCCGAAGGCCGGCGCGGTGCTCTGCTTCAAGCCGACCGCGCGGATGCGCCTGGGCCACGTGGCCGTGGTCAGCGACGTGCTGACCGACCGCATCGTGCAGATCACCCACGCCAACTGGTCGCCCATCGAAGGCTCACGCGGCAAGGTGGAAAAGGACGTGACCCTGGTCGACGTCTCGCCCGAAGGAAACTGGAGCGAGGTGAAGGTCTGGTACGATCCGAGCCGTGACCTGGGCGGCTCGACCTACGCCACCTATGGATTCATCTACCAGGACGCCAAGGCCAAGCTTCTGGCGTCCACGGGCCTCTCCAGCGCCGAAAACACCGCCATCGCCATGGCCCAGTCGGCCGCCACCCAGATGGCCTCGGCCGTGCGGCCGGGTTCCGGCCCGCTGCAGATGCTGACCCAGGCAGCCGACTCGACCGACCGGATCGCGGCCCTGATCGCCAAGGCGACGCGCGGCGACGCCGCCGACCAGTAGACGAACGCTGGCGAATTGACGGCCCCGGCAAGCCGCTCCACTAGTGTCCCGATTCCGAAGTTCGCCTGCGCTTGTGGCGGGCTGGAGCGAACTTCGGAATGATACGGACACTAGGCAAGTGTGTGTTTTCTAGTGTGCTTTTTGGCTTTGAAGTTCGCTGCGGCGCGCGACCCTGAATGAGGCGAGCTTCAAAACCAGCACACTAGGAGCGATCGCTTGCGGAGAGCCTAGATGCTCAGACTCCTTCGACGCGGCGCGGCGGACCTCGAAGCGGTGTCGGCCGCCGACGGTTGGCGTCCGCCGGAAGATGCGCTCTGGCTCGATCTGCTATCCCCAACGCGGGTGGAGGAGCTTACGGTCGAGGCGGCGCTAGGCGTCGAACTGCCGACCCGCGAGGAGATGGCCGAGATCGAGCCATCGAGCCGGCTCTACCAGTCGGACGGCGCCACCTTCATGACGGCGACGCTGCTGGCGCGCCAGCCGGACGACCGGCGCATCGACGCTCCGGTGACGTTCGTCCTGGTGAAAGGGCTGCTGGTCACCATCCGCTACAATGAGCTGCGGGCCTTCGACCTTTTCGCCGAGCGCGCGCACGGCCTGGGCGTCAACACCGGCACCGTGGCCATGTTCAACCTGCTGGACGCAGCTATCGAGCGGCTCGCCGACGTGCTCGAGCACACCGGCGGAGAGGTGGAAAAGGCGTCCTCCGCGATCTTCGGGCGGCCGAAGGGGACGCAGTTCGAGGCTCTGCTCACCGACCTTGCCCGCGCCCAGTCGCTGACCTCCATGACCCGCAACAGCCTGGTCAGCCTCGCGCGCCTGTTCAGCTTCGCCTCGCTCGCCCACGAGATCGCCGCGGATCCTGAGTGCCGCACGCACCTTCGCTCGCTGCAGCGCGACGGGCAGTCGCTGACCGAGCACGCGGGCTTCCAGTCGAGCCACATCGCCTTCCTGCTGGATGCGGCGCTGGGGCTGATCAACATCGAGCAGAACGGCATCATCAAGTTCTTCTCGGTGGCCGCGGTGATCCTCATGCCGCCGACCCTGGTGGCCTCGGTCTATGGAATGAACTTCCACCACATGCCGGAACTCGCCTGGTCCCTAGGCTACCCGATGGCGCTCAGCCTGATGGCGCTGTCGGCGATCGGCCCGATCCTGTGGTTCAAGCGGCGCGGCTGGTTCTAGCGGCGTCGCCGGCGGGCGGCGCGCAACCGTTCCTTAAGCCGGGGCAGTGCAACCTGAAGGCGCGCAAAGGTTCTGCATGTCTTCCCGAGCTCAACCCCACCACCTGGCCCTCGACGCCCAGGCCCTTCGTGAGGCCGTGGAGGCGCATCAACGCTATCTGGCCGGGCGGGCTGGCGGACGGCGGCTGAGCCTCACCTACGCGGACCTTTCCAACTGCACGCTGGAGGGGCTCGACCTGCGCGAGGCGGATTTCGCCGGCGCGAATTTCCATGGGGCGACGCTGGCCCGGGCGAACCTCAGCCGTGGCATCCTGTTCGGTGCCGACTTGCGCGACGCGGACCTGCGCCGCGCCAATCTCGGGCGGGCCGACCTGCGGGGCGCCTGCCTGCGTGGCGCGAACCTGGCGGGCGCCGAGCTGCCCGGCTGCGACCTGCGCGAGGGCCGCATCGCCTTGCAGGACAAGCTCGACGGCTTCCGCATCCTGCGTCACGAGCACCGTCCCGGAGAGCTGAACTACGCCATCCTCTCGGGCGCGAACCTGGCGGGGGCCCAGATGACCGGCGCCGTCGCCATGTCCAGCGACTTCACCGACGCCAACCTCTCCGGCGCCCAGATGGCGGGCGCCAAGCTGACCCGCGCGGTGCTGGACGGGGCGGACCTGACCGGGGCCGATCTCGCCGGGGCGGACCTCTCGGGCGCCTCGATGAAGCGGGCCGTGCTGACGGGGGCCAACCTGTCGAGCGCCAATCTCAACGACGTCGACATGAGCGGCGTCCTGCGCGCGCCGCCGGCGATCTCCTACGTCGACGACCGGCCGATCGACCAGGTGCTGGCCGACCATGAGGCCTATTGCGATTCCAGCGGAGAACGCGGCGCGGTCACCGACCTCAGCAAGTGCGACTTCCGTCCCCTGCGCTCGCTCAAGGACCGCAGGCTCACCGCCATGGTCGCGCGCAACTGCATCTTCTTCGGCCTCAACTTGCAGGGGGTGCAGCTCCAGGGGGCGGACCTCTCCGGTAGCGACTTCCGCGGTTGCGACCTGCAGGGCGCGGACCTTCGGGGCGCGAAGCTCGTCGGGGCCTCCTTCACCCGCGCCGACCTGCGCGGCGCCAAGCTCGGGCCCCTGACCGTGGCCGAGGGGCGGTTCGTGCGCACAGACTTCACGCGCGCCACCCTGCGCAACGCGGACCTGCGCGGGGCGCAGGCGGCGCGGGCCCGGTTCCTGGAAGCCGACATGACCGCCGCCAACCTGAATGGCTGTGACCTCACCGACGCCGAGCTCGAGGTCTGATCCGCCGCTAGAGGTTCTCGATCTCGCAGCCCAGCGCCGCGCAGATCTCCTTGGCCAGGATTGTGCGGTGGCAGCCGGCGGCATCGGCCTCATAGCAGAGCAGGGCGACCTTCTTGTCGCCGCGGACCAGCTCGGTCGCCTTGGCGAGCTCGAGCTGCGCGCCAGGCTCGGCCATGTGGTCATGGAAGATCGCGTGCATCTCGGCGATGCGGCCCTTGCGGGCGGCGTCGCGACCGGGCTTGGGCGTACCGAGCTGGCGAAGGTGTAGATAGCCGATCCCGGCCTCGTTCAGGCTGGCCGACAGCAGGGTCTTTGAGAAGCCCGCGCGACGCGAGGAGGCCACGGCCCGCACGTCGATCAGCAGTTCGACGCCGGCGTCCTTCAGCTTCTGGATCACCGCGGGCTGGGTTTCCCGCTCGTAGCCGATGGTTGCGAGCTTCATGTCTTCACCTGTGCCTGACCGCGGCTATATGGAGGCAAGCCGAGGGGATGTCATGGACGCCGAGATCGATCCGCAGCCGCACCAGCGGATGATCCCCTTGCCGGCGCGGGGCGGCGCCATGGCGGCCCTGGACTTCGGCCCGCAGGACCGGCCCGTCGACATCGTCTTCTCCCACGCCAACGGGTTTAATGGGCGGACCTATCGCACGATCCTGCAGCCATTGGCGGAGAGCTGGCGGATCCTGGCCCTGGACCTGCGTGGGCACGGGGCGAGCACCCTGCCGGCGACCATCGAGGGGCGGCAAGGCTGGCTGGAGTTCCGCGACGACCTGCTGGCGCTGCTGGGCGCAGCCTGCGCGGCGCCGGTGGTGCTGGCGGGACATTCCATGGGCGGAACCTCTAGCCTGCTGGCCGCCGCCGCCGAGCCGGATCGGGTCCGCGCCCTGGCCCTCTTCGACCCGGTGGTCATGCCGGACGAGGTCCAGCGCAATCCGCAGGCGGTCGCGGAATCGCCGCTGGTGCAGGGCGCCCTTCGCAGGCGCGCGACCTTTCCGAGCAAGGCCGCCGTGCGCGAGGCCTACCAGGGGCGCGGCGCCTTCCGCACCTGGAGCGACGAACAGATCGCCGACTATGTCGAGGCGGGCTTCCGCGAAACCGGGGACGGCCAGGTGACGCTCACCTGCGCGCCGGAGTGGGAGGCTTCGAACTTCCGCACCCACAACTACGACGCCTGGGCGGCCTTCCGGCAAAGCCGCTGTCCGATCCGCATCCTGCGAGCTCAGGAGGCGTCAACCTTCCGCATGGAGGGTCACGAGGCGGAGCTGGCAGGCGACGGCCGCACCCGCATCGAAACCCTGCCTGGGACGACGCATTTCCTGCCGATGGAGCGACCTGAGCGGGTGCGACAGGTGCTGGCGGACTGCCTCGGCGGCTAGGTCTTCAACCTAGGGCTTGCCTTCTGCGGGATCGCCCTGCGGGCCCATCAGCCCCTCGCTCGTGGACGACGGCGCCGAGGCGTCGCCCGCGCCCTGCTTCGGCGCGGGATTGCCGGTCTTGCTGTCGAAGCTACGGCCCTCGCCCGCCACCTCTTCGGTCCGGCCGGTGCGCTCTATGGCGTCGTCGCGCCCGGCGGATGGATAGTCCTGCGGACTGACATTGCTGACGCCCGGAGGGGCGCTGGCGGCGGCGTTCTTCTCGCGGCCTTCGCTCTGGTCCTTCGGCTGGTCGGACATGGACGTCTCCTTGGCTCATCGCCAGGAAGCGCCGGAGGGCCGGGTCCGTTCCGCGCCGGCCGTAACCTTCGCCGCCTCGCCTGCGAATGGCTTGTGTGTCAAAACATCAGGGCGGCTCGGGGGAGGAGCCTCGCGCATGGCCCAAGCCAAGAAGGTGCTGGTCTATCGCCACGCTGCGGTGACCCGCCTGACCCACTGGATCAACGTCGTCGCCTTGACGCTGCTTCTGATGAGCGGCCTCAACATTTTCGGCGCGCACCCGGCGCTTTACTGGGGGCAGACGTCCACCTTCGCCCGGCCGTGGGTTTCGATCGGCGCGGAGGACAAGGGCGACCGGATGGTGGGCGTCACCCAGATCGGCTCGGCGAAGTTCGATACCACCGGCGTGCTGGGTTACTCGGGCAAGGTCGGATCGCGCGTTCCGGTCGCTTTCCCGTCCTGGGCGACGGTGCCGAGCTTCCGGGACCTGGCCGACAGCCGCCGCTGGCATTTCTTCTTCGCCTGGCTCTTCGTGGCGAACGGGCTGGTCTACTGGCTGGTCGGCCTGATCGGCGGCCACATCCGCAAGGATCTCGTGCCGACCACCGCCGACGTGAAGCCGAAGAACCTGTGGCATGAGATCGTGACCCATGCGCGGCTGCGGTTCCCGAAGGGCGAGGAGGCGCGCCGCTACAACGTCCTGCAGAAGGGGGCCTATCTGGGCGTGGTCCTGATCCTGTTGCCGCTGATGGTCCTCACGGGGCTTAGCATGTCGCCGGGCTTCAACGCCGCGACGCCGTGGCTGGTGGACTTCTTCGGCGGCCGGCAGTCGGCGCGGACCATCCACTTCCTGACCGCCTTTACGATCGTGGGCTTCGTGCTGCTGCACCTCTTCATGGTGGTGGCCTCGGGGACCTGGAACAACATCCGCTCGATGATCACCGGCCGCTACGCCATCGTCCCGGAGCAGCCGGGAGACACCGCATGACCTCCGCAAATCGCCGGGGATGGCTACAGGCGGCGTTGGCCGGGACAGGCGCCCTGGTCCTGGGCGCCTGCGACAAGATCACCAACAACCCGCAAGGCATCGGTTTCCTGCAGAAGGCGGAGGGGCTGACGCGGCGCGCGCAGCGGCTGGTCGTCGATCGCAAGGCCCTGGCGAAGGAGTTCCCCGCGAAGGACATCTCGCCGGACTTCCGGCCCAACGGCTCGATCGATCCGAGCGATCCGGACTACGTCGCCCTGCGCGACAAGGGCTTCGCCGACTATCGCCTGGTGGTCGACGGCCTGGTGGAGCGGCCGCTGTCGCTCAGCCTCGACGAACTCCGCGCGCTGCCCGCTCGCACCCAGATCACGCGTCACGACTGCGTGGAAGGCTGGTCGTCGATCGGCAAGTGGACGGGCGCGCGGCTGGGTCCGCTGCTCGACCGGGCCGGCTTGAAAAAGAACGCCCGCTACATCGTCTTCCACTGCGGCGACACCCTGGAGCAGACGCTGGACGGCTCGGGCCAGTATTACGAGAGCATCGACCTGATCGACGCCTATCACCCGCAAACGATCCTGGCCTATGCCATGAACGACAGGACTCTGCCGGTGGCGCATGGCGCCCCGCTGCGCCTGCGGGTGGAGCGCCAGCTCGGCTACAAGCACGCGAAGTACATCATGCGGCTCGAAGCGGTCGACGACCTCGGCCAGATCGGCCGCGGCAAGGGCGGCTTCTGGGAAGACCGTGGCTACGAGTGGTACGCGGGGATCTGACCGCGTAGCGAGTCATCCCCGCGAAGGCGGGGATCCAGGCCTCAGTAGGGCGACTTGGCGACGATCTCGGCTTCCTTGGCGCAGGCCGCCGGGTCGGGCGCAGGTCCAGCCTTTCGGGCCGCCGCGACTTCCTTGCGAACCGCCTCCAGGTCCCTGCGGAAAGCCTCCGAGCCGTGCAGGCCCGCCACGACGATGGAGCCGTTCAGCCGACCGGCCTCCACGGCGCTCAGATTATGTACGCCGCAGACCAACCGGCCCTCGCCGAAGGCCTTCGCCCGGGCCAGGATCTCGGTCGCCCGATCCGGCGCGAGTTCGGCCATGATCAGGCCCACCGTCCAACCCCAGGTGTTGTGACCCGACGGATAGTCGGGGCTCTTCGCCAGGGCGTCGGTCTTCTCGACGCAGATCGGCCCTTCGTCGATGAGGTAAGGGCGCTGGCGCTTGTAGATATCCTTCGGCCGATTGGTCGCCAGGCTCACGTCGCGACCGACACGAGCGATCAGGGTGGTCGTCTTGGGCGCATTGGCGCGGGTCAGATCGACGCCGATGGCGCAGGACAGGTCCTTCAGGATCGCGGCCTGGTTCACGTCGTTCTGGGCCAGCGCCCAGCGGGGCGTGTCCTTCAGCGAGCGCGTGGCGAGATAGACTGTGCGGTCGGCCTCGTAGCGCGTGGTGCCCGCGACCGGCGCGGGTGGCAGGATCTTGTAGGTGTCGGGGGCGGCCTCGCCCAGGTAGCCCTGCAGGGTCGGCGCGGCCATAGGCGCGGCGCCTGTCGCCGGTTTTGGGGCCGGGGCCTGCGCAGCTCCGATCGTCGCCGCTGCGGCCGCCGCCGCGATCATCATTTTCCACGCCATGCCACGCCCTCCAGAACCAACCCCGGTGTTGCAGAGCCGAGGCCCGGATTCAACCGCCCGCCTGCCACCACCTTGAGAAAATTCAGAGGGGAATTAAAAATCTTGACTCCAAAATTAAAAAACTCAATATCAGAGGCATGAAGGACACGAAAACCCAAGACTGGCACGCACTCAGCGAGCTCACCCGCGGCCGGCCGATCGTCGTGGAGCGGGTGCGGCTGACCGAGCAGGATATCGCCATCGAAGGCGCCTTCGAACTGCCGCGCCTGGCCCGGCTGTCGGCCGAGGACCAGGTGTTCGTGGCGGCCTTCGTGCGCAGCCACGGCTCGATCAAGGAGATGGAGCAGGTGTTCGGCGTCTCCTATCCCACCGTGAAGGCGCGGCTCAACCGCATCGCCGCCAGCCTGGAGTTCGTCGAGGTGGATCCCGAGCCCGGGCGCGAGGAAGTCCTCGATCGCCTGGCCCGCGGCGAGATCACCGCAGACCAGGCCATTTCGGAACTGGAGGGCCGTCGATGATCTACGCCCCACGCGCCCTGCGCCATTTCGCCTTCGCGGCGATGGAAGGCCACGCCCAGGAGCCGAAAGCGACCCGGCCGGCGGCCGCGCAGGTGACGCCGCTGCGGCCGGCGCGCCAGCGGACGGTCGTGCGGCTGTGGCTGCCGCTGACGCTTCTGTTCCTGCTGCTGGCGCCCTTCGTCCTGCTCTTGGCGCCGCTGCTCTACTTCGCCCCGCGACCCTACAGCCTTCGGCCGTTCGCCACCGTCGCGGCCCTTGGCGTCGTGCTGCTCAGCCTGGGCGGCACGGTCGTCGACGTCGACACGCCCGATGCGCTCGTCCGCATCCGGGTCTTCTAGGAGCCTCCCCATGCACAACGACCGCCGTTCCGTCCTGCAGATGCTGTCCGACGGGAAGATCAACGCCGACGAGGCCGAGCGGCTAATGTCGGCCCTCGACCGTACCGAAGCGCCGGCGCCGTCGAGCCCCTACAGCGCCGGGTCCGGGCACAACGCCGCGCCGAAGTACCTGCGGGTGACCGTCGAGGCGATGGAGAACGGCGACCCGACCAAGGTGAACGTGCGGGTGCCGATGGCCCTGCTGCGCGCCGGCGTGCGGCTGACCAGCCTGATCCCGCCGGCCGCCCGCGATCAGGTCAACGCCGAACTCGCCAAGAACGGCGTGCCCTTCGATATCGGCCAGCTCAAGCCGGAGAACCTCGAGGAGCTGATCGGCCACCTCAACGACCTGACCGTCGACGTCGACTCCACCGACGCCAAGGTCCGCGTCTACTGCGAATAGCGTCGAAACGCCCTCCCCGACGCTCCACTGGCCGCCGTCGCAAAGACGGCGGCCTTCTTTTTCCAGTGTCATCCCGGAATGCGCGCAGCGCATGTCCGGGATCCATGATCGCAGCGTCGTGAAGGGGATGCGCGGCGTCGTCGCGGATCGAAGCTGCGTCTCGCTGCATATAGGTCCCGGTCTTCCGCTGGCGCGGAAACCGGGATGACACGGAGGGATCAAGCCTTCTTTTCGAACAGCTTCGCCCAGCGGCGCTTCTTGCGGGTTTTCCAGGAGCCGCGGTGCCAGGCGTCGGACGCGATCAGCGGCACGACGGTGGTGGCCTCGGCGAACACCATCTGCTCCCAGGTGACGTCGACCTTGCCCCAGGAGCAGGCCTCCTTGAGCGTCGAAGACGAGCAGGCGCCGTCGCGCACGTCGGCGACGGTGATCTGCACGGCGTATTTGTGCATGTCGACCTCGTGGCCGAGGATCTCGGCGCAGACCACGGTGTCCTGCGCGAAGTTCTTCGGAACCCCGCCGCCGACCATGAAGAGGCCCGTCGCCCCGGCCGCGATCTTGATGTCGGTCAGCTCACGGAAGTCGGCGACCGCGTCGATGGTCAGGTAGGGCTTGCCGGCCTTCATCCGCTCGACCTGGTGCTTCACCAGGCCGAAGCCGGCGGACGAGTCGGTGAACGCCGGGCAGAAGATCGGCACGCCCTCTTCGTAAGCGGTCTGGATCAGCGAGCCGGGCTTCTTCGCATTACCCGCCGCCAGCCACTTGCCCATCTCGTGGATGAACTCGCGGCTCGAATAGGGGCGCGGCTCCAGGCTCTCGCAGATCGCATAGATCGTGCCGTCGCAGTTCTGGAGCTCTTCCTCGTCGATATAGGTGTCGTAGATCCGGTCGATGTAGAGGTCGCGCAGGTCGCGGTCGTCGACGTTGGACTGGGCCTGGTAGTGCTTGAAGCCCAGGGCCTCGAAGAAATCCATGTCGACGATGGAGGCGCCGGTGGACACCACGACGTCGATCATCCCGTACTTGAGCATGTCGCGGTAGATGTGCATGCAGCCGCCAGCCGAGGTGGAGCCGGCCAGCGTCAGCCAGGTCGAGCAGTCGGCGTCCTCCAGGCTCATCGACCAGATGTCGGCGGCGCGCGCGGTGTCGCGGCTGGTGAAGCTCATCTTGCGCATGGCGTCGATCACCGGCCGGGCGTCGTACTGGTCGATCGCCACGTGCTCGACGGTGTTGGCCAGGAGCTCGGCCTTGCGGTTCGTCTTCTGAACGTCAGCGTTCATCTTCGGAAGTTCCCTTCTGAGAGGTGATCGCCCGTCCATAGGAGAGGCGCGACCGGGACGGAGCGACCGGCCGCGCCTTTAACACACGAGTCCGTGTCGTTGTTACCGCCGCCGGCGCTTCTTGCCGGCCGCGCCCTTGGGCCGCGAGAAGCGGACGACGACCTTGCGCTCCTCGAGCTGCTCGCGCGGCAGGCGGATCGAGCGGCCAGCCAGCCCGAACATCGAGGCCATGGGGGCGTCCTCCACCACCACGGTCTCGGCGTCGCCGAAGCCGTTGAAGCGGGTGTTCATCGCCACGCCATAGGCGCCCAGCATGCCGATCTCGACGAAGTCGCCTTCGCGGACATCCTCGGGCAGCCAGAACGGGCCCGGCATGTGGTCGAGGCTGTCGCAGGTCGGCCCGTAGAAGCGAAAGGGCTTCAGGGGGCCCTCCACTTCCATGGCCGCGCCGCCTTCCGCGCGAAACAGCTTCACCGGAAAGGGCCATTTGGCGTGCGTCGCGTCGAACAGGCTGCCGTAGCTGCCGTCGTTCAGATAGAGCGCGTCGCCCTTCTTCAGCTCGACCTTGGTGAGGATCGACGAGGCCTCGGCCACCAGGGCGCGGCCGGGCTCGCACCAGAGCTCGGTGTCCTCGTGGACCATCATCTCGGCGAAGCCGCGGTGGATGGAGTCGACGTAGTCGGCCATGTCGGGCGGAACCATGCCCGGATAGACGCTCGGGAAACCGCCGCCCACGTCGACGACGTCGACCATGACGCCGGCGCGCACGATGGCGCGGCTGGCCTGGGCCATCGCGGCCTGGAAGGCCGTGGGCCGCATGCACTGGCTGCCGACGTGGAAGGAGACGCCCAACCGGTCCTGCGTGGCGCGGCGCGCGGCGAGCAGCAGGGCCGAGGCCTCATGGGTCTCGACGCCGAACTTGCCGGAGAGCGAATAGGCCGCGCCGTCGGCGCTCACCGCCAGGCGCACGACCAGGGTGAGGTCGTCGGCGCCGCCGGTCGCCTCGAGGATCTTGGCCAGCTCCTCATGGGTGTCGAGCGCGAAGGTCTTCACCCCGAACTCGCGATAGGCGCGCGCGATGGCCGCGCGGCTCTTCACCGGATGCATGAAGGCCATGCGCGCTTGCGCGCCGGCATGCGCCGCCACCAGCTCGATCTCGGGAATGGAGGCGACGTCAAACGACATCACGCCGTTGGCGGTGAGCGTCTCGATCACCCAGGGCGAAGGGTTCGCCTTAACGGCGTAGAACACATCGCCTTTGAAATTGTCCTGGAACCAGCGCGCCGCGACCGCTACCGCGTCCGGCCGCGCGAGAGCGACAGGACGTTCCGGTGAACGATCACGGACCAGGTCCAGGGGCGTATGATACGTGTGCAATTCACGTAACCCCCAACGGATAGTTGAACCCAATCCGGCGTTAGCAGCGCTTTTCAGGACATCGGGTCCGCCGGAACGCGCCACATAGGGTCATACTTCCGTGATGTAAAGGGATT
>Ga0207690_10000435_pt1 | contig 27234 bp, 25 predicted proteins | sample KBSC23metaG_FD_184315 | JGI IMG/M metagenome (GOLD analysis project Ga0207690, IMG submission 184315) | Corn rhizosphere microbial communities from Kellogg Biological Station, Michigan, USA - KBS C2-3 metaG (SPAdes) (version 2) | ecosystem: Host-associated > Plants > Roots > Rhizosphere > Soil ... | reverse complement strand
GGCGGTGAGCACGCCGCCGCCCGAACCGCCGGTGACGAACAGCTTGTTCGGATCGGCATAACCCTGCGCCACCGCCGCATCGACGGCGGCCATCAGGTCGTCATAGTCGCGGCCGGGATAGGCGTGGTGGATCTGGTTGGCGAAATCCTCGCCATAGGAGGTCGAGCCTCGCGGATTGGTCGACAGCACCGCGAAGCCGGCGGCCGCATAAAGCTGGTCGTCGGTCGAGAACCACGGCCCGTAGGCGGAGAAGGGGCCGCCGTGGATTTCCAGGATCAGCGGCACGCGCTGCCCCTCGCGCCAGCCGGGAGGCAGCGTCAGCCAGGCGTCGATCGGCCGCTGGTCGAAGGAGGTGACGGCGATCTTCCTGACCGGCCCCAGCGCCTTGTTGTCGAGCAGGTCGGCGTTGAGATGGGTGAGGAGGCGAGTCGTCCCGGCCCGCGCGATCGCGACGTCCGGCGGCCGGTTCCAGGCGCCGACCGAGGCGGCGACGCTGCCGTCCTTCGCCACCGTGAAGCTGCCGCCCGTATAGGGGCGATCGGTGCCGGCGCCGGCGAGATTCTCGGTGACCGTCCGAATCGTGCCGTCGAGCCCGACCCGCGCGACCTTGCGCACGCCATGATCGTCATAATCGACGAAGATAGACCGCCCGTCGGCGGCCCAGACCGGGCTGGAGACGCTGCGGTCGAGGGAGCCGGTGAGGGTCCGGCGGTTCTTCCCGTCGCGGTCCATCACGTAGAGCAGGCTGTTCTGGTAGCCGAGCTGCCGGTCGTCGAAGCCGGTGAAGGCGATCGACCGACCGTCCGGAGACACCGCCGGCTCGGCGTCCGGCCCCTGCCGCGCCGTCAGCGCGGAGATCGTGCCGCTCGCCACGTCGAGCGCATAGACTTCGCTGTTGACCGGGTTGCGCTCCCAGTCCGCATTGCGGTTGGCGGAGAAGACGATCGTCCGCCCGTCCGGCGTCCAGCTCAGCGGGCCGTTGTCGTTGACCGAGCCGAAGCTCACTTGCCGCGGCGCGCCGCCGTCCGCGGCGACCAGGAAGATGTGGCTGAAGCCGGGCTTCAGATAGCCCTCCTCGTCGGTGCGGTAGGTGACCGCGCTGTGCACCTCGAGCGGGGGCGCCCATTGCGCGCCCTCCGGACGGTCCGGCAGCGACCCCAGGCGCAGCTCCTCGCCCGGCACGTGCATCACGTAGGCGATCTGCCGCCCGTCGGGGGACCAGGCGACGTCCTCGGGCGTGGTGGGAAGGCCGGTAATGCGCACCGACTGCCCCGTCTCCATCCACTTGACGAAGAGCTGCGCGCCGCCGCCTTCTCCGGTCGAGATGTAGGCGAGCCGCTTGCCGTCCGGCGACCAGCGCGGCTGGCTGTGCGCGCCGGGGCCGGCGACGAGCGGCGCCTGCTCGCCGCTGCGCGTGTCGACGATCCAGATGGTCGGCCGCATCCGGTCGGTCATGATGTCGCCCGAGCGCCGGACGTAGGCGATGCGGCTGCCGTCCGGGCTGATCTCCGGGTCCGCCGCAGCCTCGAGGCTGAACAGGTCCCGCGCCTCGAACGTGCGTGACGGCCCGCTGGGCGCGGCCGCGGCCGTCCCGGTTGCCGCAACAACGGCCAGAAATGCCGCGCAGACTTGTTTGAGCATCCTCGCCCTCCCTCTCGCCGGAGCGGCGCCTTATGCGCCAGCCGCCGCCGCGGGGAAAGACGCCAGAGCCCCGCGCGCGGTTGCTACCGTGCCCCCGTCCCGGCGACGGCGGCCTGGAAGTCCGGGTCGGTGAGCAGCTTGCCGACGAGCTCGTCGTAGAGGCCACTATAGCGTCCCTCGGCCTCCATGAACGCGACCGCGCCGATGACGTTGGACGTCCAGCGCGCTTCGACGGCGAGCTGCTTCGCATAGAGCGGCTTCCCGTCGCGCAGGACCGTGAAGCGGGCCGCGACGGCGGCGCGGCCGGTGCCGAAGCCGGCGCTGATCCTGTTCTCGACGAGCCGGCCGCTCACCACCGTCGGCGCGCGCGGATCGAGCGCGCCGGCGGCACGGAGCTGCGCGGCCAGCGTCGCGCCGAGATAGGCCGAAAGGGTCGATCCCGAGGGCGGCTTCAGCGCCGCGGCACGGATATCGAGGGCGCGATCGGCGCGCGGCGGAAGCGCCGGGTCGGCGTCGAACCGCCCGATCGCGATCGCCTTGATCCCCGCCGCCCGCACCAGCTGGACGCCGGCGAGCGACCCGGCGGGCTCGCCGAGCGCGGAGGCGCAGCCGGCGAGGAGCAGCGCAGCCCCCGCGCCAGCCGCGAGGCGCATCATTTCGCGGCCGCCGGCGGCGGCGCCGCCTCGGCCGCACGCTCGGCTCCGGCAACGGCCGGATCGGCGGCGATGCCGTTCAGCGCATGGGCCACCGTCTGCCGGACGACTCCGTCGAACGCGTCGAGAAGGCTCTGCATCTTGGTCGCGTCCGCCGGCGGCGTCGATTTGAGGCCGATCGTCGTAAAGATGGCGTGGTCGACGACGCGGGTGACGGTCGGCTTGCCGGCGGCGGGGACATAGTCGACGGTGACCTTGTAGCGGTCGGTGACCATCGTTCCCGCCAGCCCGAACGTGAGGCCGGTCTTGAAGCCTTTGCCCGCGGCGCCTTTCTCGGTGATGTTGTTGATGGTGACGCTGACGATCGCGCCGTTCGGGACGGGCGTGTCGCTCAGGGTCGTGAACATGCCGCTCGCCTTGAGCTCGCGCTCGACCTTCGGCCTGACGATCTTGAGCACCTTGGGAACGGCGGTGCCGTCGCGCTGGAAGGTGACGAGGAGCTGGACCGGCTGGGCGGCGGGCGGCTTCACGCGCTCCTCCGGCTTGAGCTCGCCGGGCTTGTTGGCAAGGTAGCTGCCGGCCTGGGCCGGCAGGGCCGCGGCAGCGAGGCCGAGGAAGGTCAAGGCGCGAAAAAGGCGGCGGCACGCGGCCGCCAGAATGGCGATTGTCATCTGGTCCCCCTGTCTCGGCCGGACGGCCGCATGCCCATGATATCGCGCAAATTTCGCGGCGCTACCTCCTTTCTTTGAGCGCCTCAGGCCCTGCGGAATGGCGTCATGGCGTCGAGCATCTCGATCTCGTCCGCCACCGCCTCGCGCTCGCGGGCGAGGAAGTCGGCGACGGCGCGGCGGAAGGCGGGATCAGGAATGTGGTGGGCGGAGAAGGTCGGCACCGGCCGGTAGCCGCGGGCGAGCTTGTGGGAGCCCTGCGCCCCCGCCTCGACCCGGGCGAGGCCGCGCGCGATCGCCGCGTCGATCGCCTGATAGTAGCAGATCTCGAAATGGAGGTGCGGCACCTCGGCGATGGTCCCCCAATAGCGGCCATAGAGAGTGTCCGTGCCGATCATGTTGAGCGCGCCGGCGATCGGCCGCCCCTCGTGCAGCGCGAAGACGAGCAGCACCCGCTCCGCCATCCGCTCGCCCAGCAGCGAGAAGAAGCGGCGGGTGAGGTAGGGGCGGCCCCATTTCCTGGCGCCGGTGTCCTGGTAGAAGGCCCAGAAAGCGTTCCAATGCGCCTCGGTGATCGCCGCGCCGGTGACGTGCTCCACCGTCAGCCCCTCGAGGGCGGCGGCGCGCTCCTTGCGGATCGCCTTGCGCTTGCGCGACGAGAGAGCGGCGAGGAAGTCGTCGAAGTCGCCATAGCCGTCATTGTGCCAGTGGAACTGGCTGTCGGCGCGGATCAGCCAGCCGGCGCGCTCGAACAGTTGCACTTCCTCCGGCGCGATGAAGGTGGCGTGGGCGGAGGAGAGCCCGTTCTGCTCGACCACCGCCTCGGCGGCCCCCAGCAGGCCGGCGGCCAGGTCCGGCCGATCCGTCAGGAGCCGCCGCCCCGGCACCGGGGTGAACGGCACGGCGATCTGCAGCTTGGGATAATAATCGCCGCCGGCGCGCTCCCACGCCGCCGCCCAGGCGTGGTCGAAGACATATTCGCCGTGGCTGTGGCTCTTGACATAGGCCGGCATCACCGCCGCCGGGCGGGCGTTCTCGCCGTCGATGGCGATCGGCACGGGCTGCCAGCCGGTGCGGGCGGTGGCGCTTCCCGATTCCTCCAGCGCCGCCAGGAAGGCGTAGGTGGTGAACGGATTGTCGAGGCCGGCGCAGGCGTCCCATTCCGCCGCGTCGAAGGCGGCGACGCCCCCGGCGATCCGCGCGACGAGCTCGCTCACGCGGAAAGCTGCTCGAAGATGATCTGGTCGGCATGCTCGGCTGCGCGGGCGCGGTCCTCGTCGCTGCGCACCGTCCAGGTATAGACCGGCCGCCCCTCGAAGCGCGCGAAGGCCGAGGTCTCCGACGGCAGGTCGCGTATGTCATAGGCGAGGAAGTCCGGCCGCGCCCGCCACAACGCCAGGTTGCGCTCGATCCGGCCGCGCCACTTGCCCTTGCCCTGCTCGGTGACGACGAGGCCGCGCAGCGGCCCGTCCCCGGCACGGCCGAACCAGCGGGGAACCTCCGGATTGAACGACATCACGCCCACGGGCCCGATGTAGGAAGCCAGCGCGCGCGCGACAGCCCCGCACAAGGGCTGCACATGCCGGTCCGGCGCCTTCACCTCGATGAGCAGCGGCGCCCCCGCGACCACGGCGAGCGCCTCGGCCAGGGTCGCGATGGTCTCGTCCGTGCCGGCGAGGCGGATTTGCCCCAACTCTGTGGCGGTGCGATCCGCGACGCGGCCATGTCCGCCGGTCAGCCGGTCCAGCTCATAGTCGTGGAACACCATCGCCTCGCCGTCTTGGCTCAGCTGGACGTCGAGCTCGATTCCGAATCCGCCGGCCACGGCGGCGGCGAAAGCGGCACGGCTGTTCTCGACGATGCCGCCGCCGTGCAGCCCGCGATGGGCGAACGGCCTGGCGCCGAGCGCCGCGAGGTCAGCTGCCTTTGATTTGGACGACGGCATCGATCTCGACGGCGACGCCGAGCGGGAGGACCGGCACGCCGACGGCGCTGCGGGCGTGGCGTCCGGCCTCGCCGAACACCTCGAACATCAGCTCGGAGGCGCCGTTGGCGACCTGGGGCTGGTCGGTAAAATGGGGCGCGCTGTTGACGAACACGCCGAGCTTCACGATCCGCTCGACCCGGTCGAGGCTGCCCAATGCCTTCTTCAGCTGCGCAAGGATCATCAGCCCGCACGCCCGCGCGGCGCGCTTGCCGTAATCGAGGTCGCGATCCTCGCCGAGCCGCCCGATCATCCGCTCGCCATTCTCCATCGACACCTGGCCGGAGACGTGGAGAAGGTTGCCGGCCTGCACCGTCGGCACATAGGCGGCGACGGGCGCGGCGGGTTCGGGAAGCTCGATGCCGAGCTCGGCGAGGCGGGAGTCGATGGCGGTCATGGGCCGGGGGCTAAGCACCGGCGGGGGAGGGGTCAAGCGGGGGCGTCGATGACGGCCTCAGTCGTCATGCCGGACTTGATCCGGCATCCACCTTCTTCTGGCCAGCGCGAAAGGAAGGTGGACCCCGGATCAAGTCCGGGGTGACGGTGACCACCTGCCGTCGAGCAGCCCTCACCCCTCCCGCGCCACCGCGAAGCCGGCGAAGCTCTGGTTCACCGGCATCAGCTCCAGCGCGTTGACGTTGACGTGGGGCGGCAAGGTGGCGACCCAGTGCAGCACGTCCGCCGTATCCTCGGCAGTCATCGGGTTCATGCCGGCGTAGAGCGCGTCCGAAGCCGCCTTGTCGCCGCCGTTGCGGACCAGGGTGAATTCGGTCTCGATCATCCCCGGCTCGATCGAGGTGACCCGGACGCCGGTGCCGTGGAGGTCGGCGCGCAGGTCCAGCGAGAATTGGCGGACGAAGGCCTTGGTGCCGCCATAGACCGCGCCGCCGCGATAGGGGTAGGTCGCCGCCACCGAGCTGAGGTTGATGATCGCGCCGCGGCGCGCGATCAGGCCGGGGAGAAGCTTGCGGGTCAGTGCGACGAGGCCGGTGATGTTGGTCTCGATCGCCTGCAGCGACGGCTCGAGCGCGGAATCCTGGACCGTGTCGAGCGGCGGCGCGAGGCCGGCATTGTTGATCAGCAGGTCGATGTCGCGGAAGCCGTCCGGCAGGCCGTCCACCGCCGCCTCGATGTTCGGGAGGCTGCGCATGTCCAGCCGGACCGGACGGAAGGTCCCGCCGAGCTCTCCGACGAGTCCCTCGAGTCGGTCGCTCCGGCGGCCGGTGCCGATCACCTTCCATCCGTCCTGCGCGAAGCGGCGGGCGGTGGCCTCGCCGATGCCGGCGGTGGCCCCGGTGATGAAGACGGTCTTCGCGGTCATTTTTCCTCCAGCAGGCGGCGGGCGGCGTCGAGCCGCGCCGAATAGGCGTCGAGCGCGGCGGCGGTGAGCTTCGCGTAGGTTGCGGCGTCGGCGAAGCGGCGCTCCTCGATCGCCTCGCGCACCCCGGGAAGGGTCTTGGCGCCGTAGCCGGTGAAACGGCCGGGCGCGGTCACGAGGTTGCGGTACCAGGGGCGGAAGGGCAGGCCCTGCGGCAGGATCAAGGTCTGGTCGATGTCGCGCAGCATCGCGTTCAGCCGGTCCCGCCGCTCCGGGGTCAGTCCGGACGACTTGTCGGCATAGGCGGCGTCATAGGCGTTGGCGCTCGCCTTCAGCCGGTCGACGGCATTCTCCAGCACCGCCAGCTCGACATAGGGGGTGGAGGCCACCGCCTCGGGCGGGCCGACCGGCTTCAGCGGATCCATCGCCACCCTGAAGTCGCCCTGCCGCATCATCTTCTCGCGCAGGCGGTCCTGGGCGCGGCGGTTCTCCTCCAGCGTCTTCACTTCGCGCAGGTAGCGGTCGACCGTGTTGGCGAAGTCGGCGAAGCGGTACGGCACGGTGTCGGCGTCGGCGATGCGCAGCACCATCCGCCCGACCGTCTGGGCCAGCGCCGCGCCATATTTCAGCCCGGGATCGTCGAACCGGGTGAAATGGTCGTAGCTGTCGTAGATCGAGTGGTAGACGCCGCCGCTCTCCGCCTCCCCGCCATAGCCGATGTTGAGCGAGGGGATGCCGATATGGTGCATGAAGGCGGTGTAATCTGAGCCGGAGCCGAGCGGGCCGATCGGGATGTCCTGGCCGTTCTCGGCGGCATTCACCTCCTCGTCGCGGGCGCCGTAGTCGAAGGCGCGGGCGAGGACCTTGGCGCGGATGCGGCGGATGCCGCTGGCGCCGCTCTCCGGATCGGTGACGTCGGCGGCGACCGTGTTGACGAGGTGCTGGAAGCTGTGCGTGCCCTCCGCCTCGAGGTTGCCGCGGCCGTTGCCGTCGGTGTTGATGTAGACGACGCCCTTGCGCTTGAGCTCCGCCTGGTGCTCCTCGGCCCATTCCGTCGAGCCGAGCAGGCCCGGCTCCTCGCCGTCCCAACTCGCGTAGACGATGGTCCTGAGCGGCCGCCAGCCGGACTTGTAGAGGGCGCCCAGCCCCTTCGCCTCGGAGAGCATGGCGACGTTGCCGGAGAGCGGGTCCTCGGCGCCGAATACCCAGCCGTCATGATGGTTGCCGCGCAGCACCCACTGGTCCGGATAGCGGCTGCCGGGCAGCATCGCGATCACGTCGTAGATCGTTTTCAACGACCAGTCCGACTTGACCGCGAGGTGCACCTTGACCGTGGGCGAGCCGCCGAAATGGTAGGTGATCGGGAGTCCCCCGCGCCAGTTGCCGGGCACCGCCGGCCCGTCGAGGCGGGCGAGGAGCTGCTGCGCATCGCCATACCCCATCGGCAGGACCGGGATCTTGAGGATCGTCTCGGCCTGGGCGCGGGTCAGCCGTTTCGCGTTCGCCGTCGCGCCCTCGTCGGGGGTGAGCGGGTCTCCGGGTCGGATCGGCAGTTCCTGCACGGATCCCCGCTGGACCCCCCTCGGCGGCCGGGTCGGCCCCTTGGGATAGGCATCGCCCGGGCCGTAGCCGTCGTCGGCGGGGTCGGAGTAGATGATGCAGCCGATCGCGCCGTGATCCTGCGCTAGCTTGGGCTTGAGGCCGCGCCAGCCGACGCCGTAGCGGGCGATGACGATCTTGCCCCTGACGTCGATGCCGCGCCGGGCGAGCGCCTCGTAATCGGCCGGCATGCCGTAGTTGACGTAGACCAATGGCGCCGTGACGTCGCCGTCGCCCTGGTAGGCGACATAGGGCGGCAGCGCCGTGGCAGTGTTCCCGGACGTGGCGTCGCCGGGCACCGCAGGCTCCTGCCCGCCCAGCCTGACGCGCTCCGGCGTCACCATCTCCACCGTCGTCGAGATCGGGGTCGGGTAGAGCACCTGGAAGCTCTCGATATGCGCGTCCCAGCCGAATTCCTTGAAGCGGGCGAGGATGAACTCGGCATTGGCCTTGTCATGGGGCGAGCCGACATTGTTCGGCGCGGAGGTCATCGTCTTCAGCCACGCCATCTGGTCGGCGCTGCTGATCTGCGCGTCGAGCGCGGCTTCGTGCGCCTTCTGGTCCTGCGGCAGCGCCGCCCGCGCCGCCCCGCTCAGCATCAAGGCCGCCGCCAGTCCGATCCGCCAGCTCTTCTTCATCTCGCCCCTCCGTCTCGGCGCCGTTCGCGCCCGCCGCCGGTGCAGCGGCGCGGCGAGTCGGTCAAGCGCCCTCAAAGCTCGAGAGCCAGCGCGCCGCCGACCGGCACCTGCGATCATCGCTCGCTAAGGTCGTCGAGCCGCGCCCTGACCGTCTCCACATCCTGGGCGGAGACCGCAACGCAGGCATGGCCCCGCGCGCCGCAGGCATGCTCGTAGGTGGCGAGGAGGTCGGCGGCGGGGATCCGGCCGCCCCACAACTCGGCCTGGAAGACCTCGACCAGCCGTTCGACCGCTTCCTCGCTTTCGCCGCCCAGCGTCGCGTAGGCCGCGCTCTCTCCTCCCGCGACGAGCCCCAGGAAGCCGCGATGGGCGAGCACGCTCTCGACCGCGTAATGGACCATGTCGTGCGGAATGATGCCCTGCTTGGGGCAGCGGATCGTCTCGACCGCGCGCCCCTCCCGCTCGACTGCGAGATCGTCATACTTGCCGTCGCGCTTCGCGAAGGTGAGGCGCATCCTCAGCCGCGCGCCGCCGGACCTTGCGCGAGCCGTTCCAGGACCCACGGCACCGCCTCTTCCCATGCGTCGATCCGGGCATGGGCGTGGGGCGCGCGCGGGGTGTGGGCGGCGAGGCGCGGCTCGGCGATCATGTGCAGCCGCCAGACCGCAGGCGCGTGCTCGGCGACCGACTCGTGGTGCACCGGCAGGTCGTCGACGAACACCGTGGCCGGGGGCCGCATCTGCGCGACCAGCTCGGCCACCGGTGGCCCCTTGCCGCCGCGGTTGCACAGCACGCGGTGGCGGATCTCGAACCGCTCCAGCTGCTCGACCCGCGCCGCCTCGAACTCGTCGCCGATGTTGGTGAGAATCACGATCTCGGCCACCTCGCCGATCCTCCGCAGCGCGTCGAGGGCGCCGGGCACGACGTTCTGCCGGTGCATCTCGGTCTCGAGGAAACCGTCGAGCAGGGGCCAGACCTGCTCGGCCGGCACCGGCTCCCCCTGCCGCGTCAGCAGCGCGTTCCGAAAGCCCGGAGCGGCGAGGTCGAAGGAGAGGTCGTGCGCCTCCCCCACCCAGTCGGCGAAATGCGAGATCATGTGCAGCAGCACCTCGTCGCAATCGGTGATGAGGAGCGGGCGCGTCACGCGGGCCCGCTCCCGGTGCATGTCTCTCCCCCGGCCGTTCGGCCTGAGCTTGTCGAAGGCCGGTCCTTCTGCCTCCCGCCCCGCAAAGAAAGGAAAGACACGGCTTCGACAGGCTCAGCCCGAACGGTTCCGCGGTTGCGGATCATCTCTCCAGCTCCCGGCGTGCGTCCACAAGTCGCGACGGCGCCACCTTCAGTGCCTCGGCGCAGGCGAGGAGGTCCGGCTCATGCGCCTCGAGGAAGCCGAGGATCGCCGCCTGCACGCTCGCCGCGCCGAGCCGCTCGCGCAGGTCGTCCGGGGTCAGGCCGGTCAGCGCGAGCAGGCGCTGGGCGCGAGCGTCGTCGGCCAGCACCCAGCCGAGGGCCGAGAGTGCCAGCGCTTCCGGGTCCGGCTGGTTTGTGCGATCCCTGATCATCTTCTACAGGAGCGCCGGTGGGACAAAAAATCCTGGTTGTCGAGGACAACGAGCTCAACCTGAAGCTGTTCTGCGACCTGCTCCGCGCCCACCGCTACGAGGCGGAGCCGGTCCGCGACGGGCGCGAAGCCGTGGACCGCGCCCGCGCCTTCGCGCCGGACCTCATCGTCATGGACATCCAGATGCCGCACATCAGCGGCCTCGAGCTGATCGAGCAGCTGAAGGCCGATGCGGAGCTGCGCCGCGTGCCGATCATGGCCGTCACCGCCTACGCCGCGAAGGGTGACGAGGAGCGCATCCGCGAGGCCGGCGCCGAGGGCTATGTGTCGAAGCCGATCTCGGTGGTCCGCTTCGTCGAGGCGGTGCGCGCGCTGCTCGCCGCCCCGCGGCCCGAGGAGAAGGCAAGCGAGCCGCCGGAAGACGTCCGCGTCGCCCGGCATTTCCCCGTCCCGGCCGAGACCGTGTTCGACGCCTGGATCGACCCGGAGACGGTCGGCGACTGGCTGTTCCGCACGCCGGACGGGGAGCTGGTGCGCTGCGCCGTCGATCCCGTCGTCGGCGGCCGCTACGAGATCGTCGAGCGGCGCGGCGAGGAGGAGGTGCTGCACACCGGCACTTACGAGGCGATCGAGCGGCCGGAGCGGCTCGTGTTCACCCTCGCCGTCCCGCTCTACGCACAAGGCGAGGAGCGCGTGGCGATCGCCATCGCGGCCGACGGCGACGGCTCCACTCTGACCCTGACCCAGAGCCGTCCCGACGACGCGCCGGCGAGCACGGAGCAGATCGCGCAAGGCTGGGCGCACCTGCTCGACACACTCGCCGCCCGCCTCGGAACCCCAGGAGACCAGCCATGACCCGCGTCTACGCCTTCAATTGGGTGCCGCCCTTCGCGCAGGGCCTGGTCCGCGACCTTCGCGTCCGCTGGGCGCTGGAGGAAGCCGGGCAGCCGTACGAGGAAGTGCTGATCGACCATGAGGAGAAGAACGGCGCCGACTATCTCGCCCTGCAGCCGTTCGGCCAGGTGCCGGCCTACGAGGAGGACGGCCTCGATCTCTTCGAATCGGGCGCCATCGTGCTGCGCATCGCCGCGCGCTCGGAAGCGCTGATGCCCCGCGACGGCGCGGCGCGGGCGAAGGCGGTGCAGTGGGTGTTCGCGGCGCTGAACAGCATCGAGCCGCACGTCCAGCAGATCGCCTTGATCCTCGGCTTCTACAAGGACGAGGAATGGGCGAAGCTCAGGCGCCCGGGCGCGCAGGAGCTTGCCGAGCGGCGGCTCGACCAGCTCGCCGGGCGCCTCGGCGACAAGCCGTTCCTGGAGGAAGGCGGCTTCACCGTCGGCGACCTGATGATGACGAGCGTGCTGCGCCTCGGCAACACCTGCGGCCTGCTCGACCGCCGTCCGACCCTCTCCGCCTACGTCGCCCGCTGCGAATCGCGCCCGGCCTTCCAGAAGGCGCTCGCCGACCAGCTCCGCCCCTTCGCCGAGAACGCGCCTGCCTAGTCTCCTCCTCCTTGATGGGGGAAGGGGTGCAGCCAATGAAGCGCGATGCTTTTGCGGAGACGCCACCCCTCCCCAAGGGAGGGGAAACAGCAAAAGCGCCCCAACCTCTCGGCGGGGCGCTTGCGGAAGGCCGAGCGGCGCGCGGCCGGAGCCGCGACGGCTTACTTGATCTTGGCTTCCTTGAAGTCGACGTGCTTGCGCGCCACCGGATCGTATTTCCGGAAGGTCATCTTCTCGGTGATGTTCCGCGGATTCTTCTTGGTCACATAGAAGAAGCCGGTGTCGGCGGTGCTGACGAGCTTGATCTTGACCGTGGTCGGCTTGGCCATGACAGCCTCTCAAAACGGGGTTTGCGAAAAAAATAAAGCGGCGTCCCCGCCGCTCATATGCGCAGCGGCCTCTGCCGCGAAGGCGGCGGTCTGTCAAGAGCGGGAGCGGTTTAACGCTTCGGTAACCATAAGCGCGCATCGTCGGCATCGGGCAAGCCGGGAGACGGGCGATGCAGCCGATCGATGATGGAATGATGCTTGTGCGCGCCGAGCTTTGCGACCGCCTCGCGACGCTGCAGAACGGTCTCGGCCGCTGCACGTCCGCCTCGATGCAGGCGCAGGCGGAGACGATCCGCACCCTCGCGGCGGCCTACGGCCTCACTCCGGTCGTCCGCCTCGCCGAGGCGCTTGGCCGCGCGGCGCGCGACGCCGGCGCCTGCCCGCCTTCGCTCTACCTCGCGCGCCTCAAGGACGCGATCGGCTGCGAACGGCTCGACGAGGAGGCGACGCAGGCGATGCTCGCTTCGGTCTCCGTGCGACTCTGCGGCTGAGTTGGAGCCGCTCCTCACCGCATTCGTCGCCGCCCTGCTCGGTGGCTGGGCCGACAAGAGCCAGCAGGTCGCCGCGGCGCTGCGCGCCCGCTCGGCGGCCGGGACCGTCGTCGCGGCACTCGTCCTCGTCGTCGCCGTCAACAGCTTCGCCTCGGCGCTCGCCGGCTCCCTCCTGCGGCGCGAGCTGACGGCGACCGCCTCGGCACTGCTCCTCGCCATCGCACTGGCCTTCGCGGGGATCGCCGGCCTGATCGGCGAGCCAGCGAAGCCGCCGAGGAAAAGCGGCGGCGGCTTCATTCCGGCTCTGGCGGCCTTGTTCGCGGCCGGCTGGGGCGACAGGACGCAATATGTGGTGGCCGCGCTCGCCGCTTATTACGGCAGCCTGCTGCCGGTCGCGGCGGCGGCCTTCGCCGGGACCCTGGGTGTCGTGCTGCCCGCCGCCGTGGGAGGCGAGGCGTTCATGACGGCGGCTCCGGTCAAGCCCTTGCGCTTCCTGTTCGCCGCCTTGTTCCTGGTCGCCGCTGCGGTCGTGACGGTCAACGCACTGCGCCTCGTCTGACCGCCAACCCCTTGGCGCAGCGGGATTTGCGTGTATCGTCAACAACAAGGGAAGACGGCGGACGGGGGCGTTTCGATGCGAGTGTGGACAGCGGCGGCGCTCGGCTGGGCGGCGTGTGCGGGCGTGCCGGCGGGCGCCCAGGCTCCGGCGCAGCCGGCGGCGAATGCCCCGGCCGCGACGCCCGCGCTGATTGCGAGCGCCGACTTCGCCGCGCGCCCGCTCGTCTCGCGGCCGCGGCTCTCGCCCGACGGCAAGTGGGTCCTCGCCAGCACCAGCGCCGGCGGCCGCAAGGCGCTCGTCCTCGTCTCGACCGGTGACAAGGACGTCAAGCTGTTCGCCCTCCCCAAGGACAATGAGCTGGTCTCGTTTCGCTGGGCCGGCTCCGGCCGCGCGCTGGTCAGCATCGGCAAGACCCAGCCCTGGCAGGACGGCGAGGTGTTCGTCACGCGCCTGCTCCTGCTCGACGTCGCGACGCGGACCTTCCAGTTCATCGGCAGTGCCGACGAAGGGCCCAAAGGCGACGACGTGCTCTACGTCGATCCCGAGGGCAACTGGATCCTGCTCGCCATCCAGCGCACCGTCTTCGACTATCCGTCGGTCTTCCGCGTCGATCTCGCGACCCGGGCGATGAAAGAAGTCGTGCACCAGCGCGACGACGTCTGGGACTGGTATGCCGACGGACGCGGCGTGGTGCGCGCCGGCGTCGGCTATACCGAGCGCAAATGGTCGCTCGTCTACCGGCGCAACGAGGGCGAGAGCTTCAGGCACGCCGGCAGCGCCCGCTATGACGACCGCAAGGCCTCGCTCGGCCTGCTCCGCTTCGCCCGCGACGGCGATGAGGGCTATATCCTCTCCAACGAGAAGACCGGCCGCGACGCCCTCTACCGCTTCAACTATGCGACGCTCGCGCTCGGCGACCTCGTGTTCGAGAGCAAGACCAACGACATCAGCGACTACGCCGTGTCGGACGAGGGAAATGTCCAGGCCGCCTTCTACACCGACGACCGCGACCGGGTGGAGTGGTTCGATCCGAAGCTGAAGGCGATCCAGGCCGATCTCGACAAGGCGGTCGGCGCGCGCGAGGCGTGGATCGTCTCGCGCAACCGCGACGACAGCCTGTTCCTGGTGCTCGTCACCGGCGCCAACGACCCGGGCGCCTATTTCTACTACGCCCCTGCGGAAGGCGTCATGCGGCGGATGGCGGTGGTCAACGAGCGGCTCAAGGGGAAGCAACTCGCCGCCACCCGGCCGGTCGCCTACCAGGCGCGCGACGGCCTCACCATCCACGCCTATCTCACCTTGCCGCCGGGCCGGTCGCCCAAGGGGCTGCCGCTCGTCATCATGCCGCACGGCGGCCCGTTCGGCGTCCGCGACAATGGCGACTACGATCCCTACGTCCAGTTCCTCGCCAATCGCGGCTATGCCGTCCTCCAGCCCAATTACCGCGGCTCCGAAAGCTATGGACGCGAGTTCGAGGAGAAGGGCAACGGCCAGTGGGGCAGGGCGATGCAGGACGATCTCGACGACGGGATGGACTGGCTCGCGAAGGAAGGCGTCGCCGACCCGAAGCGGGTCTGCATGGTCGGCGCGTCCTACGGCGGCTATGCGGCGCTCTGGGCGGCGACGCGCAACCCGGAACGCTATCGCTGCGCCGCCAGCCTCGCCGGGATCAGCGATGTCGGCCGGCAGCTGCGCTACTCGGCAGACTCGTTCCACAGCGCCAGGGCCGCGCGCGACTGGAAGCAGCGGGTGCAGGGCGATGCCGGGGCGGCGGACATTTCCCCGCTCGCCCAGGTCGAAAAGCTGAAGGTGCCGGTGCTCCTCGCCCACGGCAAAGACGACCAGCGCGTGCCGATCAAGCAGTCGGCGCTCTACGCCAAGGCACTCGCCGCCGCCGGCAAGCCGTACGACTATGTCGCTTATGAAGGCGAAGGCCATGGGCTCGAGGACCCGGTACACCTCCAAGACTTCCTCGACCGGCTCGAGGCCTTCCTGGGCAAGTACAACCCGCCGGGCTGACGGGGCTCAGCGCCGCGGCTTGCGCGTCGGTGCGTGGAAGTCCGGCGGCTTGTCGGCGACCCAGGCGACGAAACGGGCCAGTTCGGGCTGGTTCCTCAAGGCATCCGCGCTGGAGAAGCCGCGCTCGAGCTCCTTGTTGGAGAGCGCCCGGTGGATGGCGCGGTGGCATATCGGGTGGACCGGCACCGTCTCGCGCCCGCCGCGGCTCTTGGGGACGGGATGGTGCCATTCGACGCGCGTGCCGAGGGGGCGGCCGCAGAGCCAGCAGGCAGGATCCGCCGCCTCCGGCGAGGCTCAGCTCCGCAAGGGGCTGACGCGAAGGGCGGCGCGACCGGGGCCGGGGAGCTTGACGTCCGCGCCGCGGACGCTCGCGCGCGTTCCCGCCGCGACGCATTGCGCGACGACCACCGGCGCATCGACGTCCGTCGCCGAAGCGAGCGCCGTGGTCGTCGCCGCGGTGCACGCGGCGCGGCTTTCGTAGCGCGCCTCCAGCGTGCGCACGGGACGGCACGCGCCGCCACCGTCGCCGCAGCCCATGATCGCGATGAGGAAGATGCCCGGTCCCATGATCAGCTAAACCCTTGTTAAGCCGCCCTGTTCCGGACGTTTCGCACGCGTTCCTTGGGAACCGCCCTTGGTATCCCTACGTAGGGGGGCGATGCGGCCCCTCGAGAATCCCGACACGACCCCCAGCGCGGGGTGGAAGGCGCTGAGGCGCTTCCTGCCCTATCTGTGGCCGGCGCACGCGCCGGCGCTGCGCGCGCGCGTCGTCGTCGCCGTGCTGCTCGTCTTCGCGGCCAAGGCGGCGACGCTCGTCATGCCGTTCGCCTACAAGAGCGCCATCGACCGCATGTCGCACGGCGTCACCCCCGCCGCCGGCCTCGCCATCGCCTTGGTCGCCGCTTATGCCGGCGCGCGCTTCGGCGGCGTGCTGTTCGAGAATCTGAGGAACGCCATCTTCGAGCGAGTCGGCCAGGACGCCGCCCGCCGCCTCGCCGAGACGGTGTTCCGCCACATCCACGATTTGTCGCTGCGCTTCCACCTCGAGCGGCGCACCGGCGCGCTGACCAAGATCGTCGAGCGCGGCACCAAGAGCATCGACATGATGCTCTATTTCCTCCTGTTCAACATCGCCCCGACGGTGATCGAGCTCGCCGCCGTCTGCGTGATCTTCGGCGTCAAGTTCGGCCCTGGCCTCGTCGTCGCGACTCTCGTCATGGTCGTCGCCTACATCGCCTTCACCCGGGTCGTGACCGAGTGGCGCACCCACCTCCAGCGCAAGATGAACGAGGTCGACAACCAGGCGATCGCCCGCGCCGTCGATTCTCTCCTCAACTATGAGACCGTCAAATATTTCAACGCCGAAGGCCGCGAGGCCGCCCGCTACGGCCAGGCGATGCGCGCCTTCGCCGATGCGGCGGTGAGGAACGAGGTGTCGCTCGCCTGGCTCAACATCGGCCAGTCCTTCATCACCAACCTGATGATGGCCGGCGCGATGGGCTACACCGTCTGGGGCTGGAGCGTCGGCAAGTTCACCACCGGCGACGTCGTCTTCGTCAACACCTTCCTCGCCCAGCTCTTCCGGCCGCTCGACATGCTCGGCTGGGTCTATCGGACGATCCGCCAGGGCCTGATCGACATGGAGGCGATGTTCGGCCTGATCGACACGCCCGCCGAGGTCACCGACGCGCAGGACGCGCGGCCGCTCCGCGTCGAGGCGGCAAGCGTCCGCTTCGAGGACGTCCGCTTCGGCTACGATCCCGAGCGCGAGATATTGAAGGGCGTCTCGTTCGACGTGCCGGCGGGGACGACGCTCGCCATCGTCGGCCCGTCGGGCGCCGGCAAGTCGACCTTGTCGCGCCTCCTCTTCCGCTTCTACGATCCGACGGCCGGGCGGATCTGCATCGACGGCCAGGATATCGCCCACGTCACCCAGGCGAGCCTGCGCGCCGCGATCGGCATCGTCCCGCAGGATACGGTGCTGTTCAACGACACGATCGGCTACAATATCGGCTACGGCAAGGACGGGTCCTCGCAGGCGGAGATCGAGGGCGCCGCCAGGGGCGCGGCGATCCACAGCTTCATCGAGAGCCTTCCCGACGGCTATGGCGCGATGGTCGGCGAGCGCGGCCTCAAGCTCTCCGGCGGCGAGAAGCAGCGCGTGGCCATCGCCCGCACCCTGCTCAAGAACCCGCCGATCCTGATCTTCGACGAGGCGACGTCCGCCCTCGACAGCCGCACCGAGGCGGCGATCCAGGAGACGCTCAGCGAAGTCTCCTCGCGCCGCACCTCGATCGTCATCGCCCATCGGCTCTCGACCGTCGTGGACGCCGACCAGATCGTCGTCCTCGACCAGGGCCGCGTCGCCGAGCGCGGCACCCATGCGGAGTTGCTGCGCAGGAACGGCCTCTACGCCGAGATGTGGACCCGCCAGCAGGCCGAGGCGGAGGAGCAGGCCGAGGCGGCCGAGTGACCTGGCTCGTCGAGATCCTCCTGCCCCTGCTCGACAATGACGGCCGCCCATTCGGCCACGAGACGTTCGCGCCGGTGCGCGAGGAGCTTGTCGACCGGTTCGGCGGCCTCACCGCCTTCACCCGCAGCCCCGCCGAAGGCGTGTGGGACGAAGGGGGCGACCGGAGCCGCGACGAGATCGTGATCTTCGAGGTCATGGCCGACGAGCTGGACCGTCGTTGGTGGCGCGAATACCGCGAGGCGCTGGAACGCCGCTTCCGCCAGGACGAGATCGTCGTCCGCGCGCGCGAGGTGGAGCGGCTCTAGGGAGGTTCTGGATTGAACTGTCACCCCGGACTTGATCCGGGGTCCACCTTTCTTGTGCCCAGGAGGTAGAAGGTGGATCCCGGATCGAGTCCGGGATGACGCGCTCAAGCTCGACGCCCGGCGCAACGGCTCTAAAGCGGCAGCGCCAGCTCGCGTTCGTCGCGGGGCCGCTCCGCATCGCCGAGGCCCGAAAGGCCCAGGCCGAGCAGGCGGATCGCTTTTACGGGCGGCAGGATCGAGCGCAGCAGCGCCGCGCCCATGTCGAGGAACTCGGCGAGGTCGCGCACCGGGCGGTCGAGCGACCTCGCCCGGGTGACGATCTGGAAGTCGGCATATTTGACCTTGAGGTTCACCGTCCGCCCGGCCAGGCCCTTCCCCTCGATGCGGGTCCAGACGTGGCGGCCGATCCGGTCCAGCTCGGAGAGCAGCGCCTCGGGCTCGGCGAGGTCGGTGAGGAACGTGTCTTCGGCGCTCACCGACTTGTAGGGACGGTCGGCCTTGACCTGGCGGTGGCAGATGCCGCGGGCGAGGTCGTGATAATAACGCGCCGAGCTGCCGAAATGGGCGGCCAGGAATTCGAGGCTCCGCGCCTTGAGGTCCGCGCCCGTCTCGATGCCGAGCCGCGCCATCTTCTCCGCCGTCTTCGGCCCGACGCCGTGGAAGCGCGCGACCGGCAGCCCCTCGACGAAGGCGGGGCCGCGCGCGGGCGTCACCACGCACAGGCCGTCCGGCTTGTTCTGGTCCGAAGCGAGCTTGGCGAGGAACTTGTTGTAGGAGACTCCGGCCGACGCGGTAAGGCCGGTCTCGGCCCGGATGCGGGCGCGTATCTCCTCGGCGATGGCCGTCGCGACGCCGATCCCCTTCAAATCCTCGGTCACGTCGAGATAGGCCTCGTCGAGGCTCAGCGGCTCGACGTGCGGCGTATAGTCGAGGAAGATGGCGCGGATCTGCTGGCTGACGGCGCGGTAGGCGTCGAAGCGCGGCTTGACGAAGATGAGCTCCGGGCAGCGCCGCTTGGCCGTCACCGCCGGCATCGCCGAGCGGACGCCGAACGTGCGCGCCTCGTAGCTCGCTGCCGCGACGACGCCCCGCACGCCCCCTCCGACGGCCAGCGGCTTGCCGCGCAGCTCCGGATAGTCGCGCTGCTCGACCGACGCATAGAAGGCGTCCATGTCGACATGGATGATCTTGCGCACCCCGTTCACGCCATGTTCTTAGCGCGCCCTGCTGCTCGGCGAAAGCCCCGTCAGAAGCTGTAGGCCAGGCCGCCCCCGGCGGCATATTGGTCCGGATCGCCGGCGATCGCGACCACCGGGCTGCGCGCGAAGCGGCCAAGCATGCGCGCGTAGCTGAGCGCCACGAATGCGGAGAGGTGGGGGTTCTTGAGATCTCCGGTAAGGACGCGGGCGAGAACAAGGTTGGCGCGCCAGTTCTTCCACCCGCCCTTCGCGCTGTACACCGGCAGGCCGCTGCGCGCGGACCCGGCGGCGTCGACGCCGTAATAGGTGCGGGCGAAGCCGCCGCCGACCCGCTCCGCGGAGGCGGACAGGCTGATCGCGGCGCGGTGGCTCACCGGCGTCATATATTCGATCGACGGCGAGACGATGGTGCTGCCGTGGGTGTCGGTGACGTCGCGGGTGACGGCGACGCGCAGGTTCAGCGTGTCGTAGCCGTGCAGGACGCGGTTCTTGGTGACGCCGGCATAGGCGCCGAGCTCGACGGCGGGCCCGATCTTGCCGAGGCGCGAGACCTGCTTGTCCTCGACCTCGCGCGAGCGGTCGAGGCGGAGATTGCCGACCGGTCCGCCTTCGAACCCGAAGGAGGACTTGGTGTCGCTCGGCACGACGTCGACATACAGGGCCGTGCCGCGGGTGGCGAAGCCGATCCCCGCCACCTTGCCGAAGGCGAACACGACCGGGGTCAGCGAATAATCGTCCGAACCCTCGTAGGTCGGCAGCCACGCCGCGCCGAGACCGATGGTAAGGCTGTTGTGGCGGTCCGCCATCGGCTGCTGCGCCGGCGCGGGCGGGGGATCGGCGGCGCGGACCGGCGCGGCGGCAAGGAGGGCGAGCGCCGCCCCGGTGAGATAGCTGGCATGCACGGCGCGACGGTCCTGAACGACGGTTCGAAAAGCAAAAGCGACGGCGGCGGACGGGGTTCCGGAGCCGTTACGAGAACCGCTGAAAAGGGTGCCGAAATGGGGCTGCGGCGAAAGGGAGCCGGTCCGCCGTAGCGCCCGCCCGGCGGCCGCGCTACACGGCCGCCATGCCGAAGGGGCGCAACCACGGTCTGCTGATCGCCGGCGGCGGTCTCGCCGGAAGCCTCGCCGCGCTCGCCATGGCGCGGCTGCGGCCGGACGTGCCGATGCTGCTCGTCGCCGAAACCGACGCGCTCGGCGGCCGCGGCACCCTCCTCGTCCTCGACGACATGCTCGGCGAGGCGGAGCGCGAATTCCTCGCGCCGCTCGCCACGCGCAGCTGGGACGGCTTCTACGCGCTGCTTGCCGGGCGGGCCCGCAAGCTCAAGCTACGCTGCCACGCGGTCCAGGCCGGCGCGATCGACGCGGCGCTGCGCGAGGCGCTGCGGCCGGAGCAGCTGCGCCTCGACGCCCGGATCGTCGCGGTGCGCGACGACAGCCTGCTGCTTGCCGGCGGCGAGACGGTAGGCGGGGTCGGCGCACTCGACGCGCGCGGCTGGGCCCACCAGACGACGCTGGAGCTGGGCTGGCGGCATGGCGTCAGCCGCATCGTCCGCACCGCCACGCCGCACCGGCTCGATCTGCCGGTCGCCGCCGACACCAGCCTCGGCGGCGCCAAGGGCTGCGCCCTCTTCACCTGCCTGCCGCTCGACGCCGACCGGCTCGTCGTGGAGCATGTCCGCTTCGCGCCAGGCGCCGAGGCGGAGGTGGAGCAAGGCGGCGCCGCGATCGACTCCTATCTTGCCGCGCGCGGCTGGGCCGGCGCGGCGACCGAAAGCGAGGAGAGCTTCTCGACGCCGGTGCCGCTCGGCGGCGACTTCGCGGCCTACTGGCGGATCGGGGGCGCCCGGGTCGCCAAGCTCGGCGCGCGCGGCGGCTTCTTCGGCCTCGGCATCGGCCCCGCCGTGGGCGACGCGGCGGAGGCCGCGCTCGCTCTGTCCCGCCGCCGCGACTTCGGCGGCGCAGCCCTTCACGACGGGTTCGAGGAAGCCGCCGTCGGCCTGTGGCGCCGCCGCGACGTCTATCGCGCCTTCGCGCGGCGGCTGGTGGAGGGCGGCGGCTGCGAGGCGGTCGAGGCGCTCTACGGCAGCGAGGCGGCCACGGTGGCGCGTTTCTTCGAGGAGCGGTTGGGCCTCCTCGAACGGCGCCGCCTGCTGAGCGCCGCCGGAGGCTAGAGCGCCGCCGCCTCGATCCTTCCGTTCGCCTCCCGCAGGAACACGAGCGACGTCCCTTCCGTCGAGCCGGCGCTCAGGCGATCCGCGGCGATGATGCCGGTCTCGATCGACGCGGGATCCGCGTGGCGCGCGAAGCGCCACTTCTTCGCATGCGCCTCCTTGGCGGTCCAGGCGCGCAGCCAGGCGCGCGGCCGGTCGGACGGCGCCAGCCCCTCGATCCGCGCCGCCTCCGCCCGGGTCAGCATGTCCCAGAGCGGCGGCGCCGCGTCGAGCGGCTCGGCATCGACGCCGATCGGGCGTTCGGCCAGGCCGATCAGCGCATGCCCGGCCCGCCCGGCGACGCTGACATGCCATCCCGCCGGAGCGAGAACCGAAGGTGCGCCGTCACCCGTCCGGCCGAACAGGATACTCTCCGGCGCCACTCCGGCCAGTTGCGCGAGCAGCGCCCGGGTCAGGCGCCGGCGGAGGAGGCGATAGCCGGCATCCGGCGCGGCTGCGAAGTCGGCAAGGTCCCGCGCGTCGTGCGGGCTGCGGGCAAGCGCGGCGGCCGCCGCCTCGCTGTCCAGCCGGACGCTCCACAGCACCGGGCGGCCCGGTTCCCATGCGGCTCCCGCCGGCGGTCCCTCGTGCCAGAGCGTCTCCGTCAGCCGGTCCTCGCCAGCTTCGCGGGCGACCCTTCCCACGAGGTTCCCGCCGGGAGGGATTCCCCCTTCATCACCACCGAGAGGTCCCCGAGCTGCGCGTCCTCGCCGATCTCGGCATCGTAGAGCACGATCGCGAGCGAGCCGATCGTCGCGCGGTCCTCCACCTTGACACCGCTCACCTTCATCACCCGATCCTCGAAGAGGTGGGTCTGCAGGCCGGCAAGGTCGTTGAGCGCCACGTCGTCGCCGATCTCGACCAGATCGTGCTCGGTGATGTCGGTCGTGTCGATGTAGCAGCGCTTGCCGATCCGGCAGCCGAGCAGGCGCAGATAGAGGGGCAGCCAGAAAGTGCCCCTCAGCGGCTCCAGCAGGTTCGGCACGGCGAGATTCTCGTAGGTGGCGGTCACCAGCTCCGAGCGCCAGACGAAGGTGCTCCACAGCGGCGCCGTCGTCGGCTTGTAGCGGCCGACGACGATCCACTTGATCGCCGCCACCGACAGGCCGCAGGCGACGCAGAAGGCGACGTAGAGGAAGGGGAAGGCGGCGAGGATGGCGAGCCAGCCCTGCTCCTGGTCCGAAATGTCGCCGACCACCGACAGCATCAGGCTGAAGAAGCTCAGGAAGATGGTGAGCGACAGGATCGCGCGGATGCTCTCGATGATGAGGCGGGTGGTGACCAGCCGCTTGGACGGGTTGAAGCGCGCCCCTTCGTCGAAAAGGCCGACGCTCTGGCGGACCGGCAAGCAGATGGCGGGTGATCCGAACCAGGTCGTCCCCGTCGCCATGTTCGCCGCTTCCGGGGGCTTGGAGAGGACGCCGATCAGCACCTCGTCACCGACATGGGTACCGGCGGGGAGCAAGGCCGAATTGCCGATGAAGGTGCGCCGCCCGATGCTGGTCCGCTCGAGCCGGATCGCGCCGGGCTCCACCTTGGCGGCGCCGAACACCACCGCGTCGGCGATGAAGCTTTCCGGCCCGATCTCGACGAGATCCGGGACGATCGCGGCGGCGGTGGAGATCTCGGCGCGGCGCCCGACCTTGACGCCGAGCGCGCGGTACCAGGGGCCGACAAACAGGGTCGCGTAGATCGGGTGGAGGAAGCGCAGCGCCATGTCGTTGATCTGCTGCAGGAACCAGTAGCGTATGTAGAACCAGCTCGCCTTGGGGTAGCGGCCCGGCGCCACCTTGCCGAGCAGCAGCCGCTTGGCCGCGACGGTGAGGACGCACATCAGCACGACATAGGTCGCCGCCAGCAGCGGCTCGAGCATCAGGTAGCGGTATCCGGCCGTCGACCAGTCGATCTCGATGATCGCGATGATGCCCGGCGCGATCGGCAGGATGGCGAAGAGCGGCAGCAGGAAGGCGGCGATGGCGAGGCCGGCGGTGACGAGCGCGCGCTTGGCCGGCGTCACCTCCGGGCGCGGCTCGGGCAGGTCGGCGCGGCCCCGGCGCTGGGCGGGGGAGCCGCTCCACCGCTCGCCCGCGGCGATGGTCGCGCCCGCGGAGAGGGCGGAGAGATCGTCGAGCACGCCGTCGGCCTCGATCCGCGAGTCGCGGCCCATCACGCACATCGAGCCCAGGAAGGCGCGCTCTCCGATGTCGGCGCGGCCGATATGGAGCATGCCGCGCTCGACCGAGCTGGTGGCGAGCAGGGCATAGTCGCTGAGGATCGCGCCTTCGCCGATCGAGACGAGATCCGGCGCATCGATGATCGAGCTGCCGATATGCGCCTTGTCGCCGACCTTCGCGCCGAGCATCCGGTAATAGCCGCGGATCATCGGGGTGCCGGCGAGGTAGGGGGTGGCGATGACGTCCGAGAAGCGGCGGACGAACCACCAGCGGAAATAATAAAGGCCCCAGAGCGGATAGGTGCCGGCGCGGTAGCGGCCGATCACCAGCCATTTGACCGCGATCGACAGCATCATCGCGGCGGGGGGGATGAGCAGGAACGACAGGCCGCTCAGGAGCAGGGCGTCGAGCCGCGACATGTAGCCGGCGAACCACGAATAAGCGAGGTAGGGGAAGAACCATTGCGCGCCGGCGACGGTGAAGATCGGCACCAGCGCAATCGTCTGTGCGAAGCCGCAGAGCCAGCGCGTCCAGGCGGGGGTGCGGTGGAAGCTGGTCTCGTCGAGGCGCTCGGTGGGACCCGTGTCGCCGAGCCGCGCCGCGAGCGCTCGGATGGTCGGCGCCGAATAGACATCGTCGATGGAGAGGCCTTCGAGCCCCGGCACCTTGCGAGCCGCGGAAACGAGGCGTGCCGCCTTGAGGCTGTGGCCGCCGAGATCCTCGAACAGGTTGTCGAGCACCGAGACCGGCTGCGGCGCGAAGCCTTCGGCCCAGACGGCGTGGAGCTTCGCCTCCATCGGCGTCGCCGGCGGCACGATCTCGCGCTCCGCCGCCTCATGCGCCGCCGGCCGCTTCAGCGCCTTGCGGTCCACCTTGCCGGAGGCGGCGAGCGTCGGCATCGCATCCAGCTGCTCGTAGGCGGCGGGACGCATGTAATTGGGCAGCCGCTCGGCGACGGTCTTGCGGATGCGCTCGAGGTCGACCTTGGCGCCGCGCGCCGCGACGAAGAAGGCGGCGAGGAATTCCGAGCCGTCCTCGTCCTTGAACAGCTGCACCACCGCCTGGGCGACGGCCGGATCCTCGGCGATCACCGCCTCGATCTCGGCCAGCTCGACGCGGAACCCGCGGATCTTCACCTGGGTGTCGATGCGGCCGATGAAATCGATCTCACCCGCCGCATCGAGCCGCACCAGGTCGCCGGAGCGGTAGATCGGCTCGGGCGCGCCGGACGGGCCGTTGAACGGCGTCGTCACGAACTTCTCGGCGGTGAGCTCGGGCCGGTTGACGTAGCCCGCGCCGACGCCGGGCCCGCCGATCACCAGCTCGCCCTCGGCGCCGGCGGGGACGGGTTGCAGTTTCTCGTCGACGATCCACGCCGTGTAGCCGGGGATCGGCCGGCCGATGGTGATGCGCCGCCCGGGCTGCACTTCGGTCCAGGTCGCGGTGACGGTCGTCTCGGTCGGCCCGTAGGTGTTGTAGATGGTGAGGCCCGGCCGCGCCCAGCGGGCGACGAGGTCGGGCGGGCAGGCTTCGCCTCCAAGGTTGAGGATCCGGAGCGTCGGCATGGGATGCTCGACGAGGGTGAGGAGCGACGGCACGACGTGCCAGACGGTCACCCCCTCCTCCTCGAGCGACGGCGCGATGTCCGGGCCCGCCTTGGTCAGCGCATCGGAGGCGACGAGCACCACGGCGCCGACGAACCACGCCGTCCACATGGTTTCAACCGACATGTCGAAGGCGAGGCTGAACCCGCCATAGCAAATGTCGCTCGGCTCCAGCGCGATGACCGCGCTTTCGGAGCGGACGAGGTGGCAGGCGTTGGAATGGCGGATCATGACGCCCTTGGGCCGACCCGTCGTTCCGGACGTGTAGATGATGTAAGCGATGTCGTCCGGCGTCGCCCCCGTCTCCTCGCGCGTCAGCGGCGCGGCGCTCTCCGCCGCGACGTCGCCGAGTGCGTCGTCGAGCACCAAGGTGTCGGTCGCCATCTCCCCGGCGCGCTCATGGAAGGTGAGGATGAGCCTCGCGCCGCAATCCTCGGCGATGAAGTCGATGCGGTCCTTCGGATAGCCCCAGTCGACCGGCACGTAGGCGGCGCCGGCCCAGAGGATGCCGAGGATGGCCATATATTGGTCGAGGCCGCGCGGCAGGCAGATGAGGACGCGGTTGCCGCGGCCGATCCCCATCGTTCGCAGCTGGTGGGCGAGGCGCAGGCTGCGCTCGCGCAGCTCGGCGTAGGTGAGGCTGGTGCGGCGGTCATATTCGGCGCCGAAGCCGACGAGGCGGAGCGCGCACCGGTCGGCGAATTGCTGCGCCTTCGCGTCGAACAGTTCGTGGAGCAGCTCGTCCCGGAGATAGGGTTCTTCGGGCCGAAGCGCCGGGATCGGCGCGATCGACGGCTCGAGGGTGCTGCCGTCGGCGGCCGGCACGCGGCTGTCCCCGGAGGGCGCCTCCGCGCCGGCAGCCGCGGAAGCGGAAAGGAGGCTGTGGTCGTCGTTCATGCCCTGCCGGTCGTCGTCTCAATCCCGCCCATCGCAACGCCTCCGGCCGCCCTTTGGCTCCGCGTCGCGGGGGGTTAGCGCATTTCCGCCGCTTGCGCAGCAGCGTCTCAAATCTCGACCTGGCTGCCGAGCTCGACCACCCGGTTGGGCGGCAGCTTGAAGAAGTCCATAGCGGTGGCGCTGTTGCGGACCATCCAGGCGAAGACCTGCTCGCGCCACTTCGCCATGCCGGGCTTGCGCGCCGGGATCACCGTCTGGCGCGAGATGAAGTAGCTGGTCGTCATCGGCGGCAGCGGGCCGAGCAGGTCGCGGGCGGCGGCGAGGGCGGCCGGGATGTCGGGATCCTCGCTGAAGCCGTAGCGCAGCACGACGCGCTTCATCCCGCATCCGAGCGGATCGACGTCGACCCGGTCCTCCTCCCTGACCCGCGGCACGTCGAGGACGGAGACGGTCAAGAGGAAGATCTGCTCGTGCAGCACCTGGTTGTGCTTCAGATTGTGGAGCAGCGAGGGCGGCACGCCGTCCGGGGAGGCGGTGAGGTATACGCCGGTACCGCGGACGCGGTGGATGCCGTGCTCCACCGATTTGACGAAGATCGGCACCGGCATGTTGCCCTGGCTGAGCCGGCGGTGGACGAGGCCGCGGCCCTTCGCCCACGTGGTCAGCAGGGTGAAGGCCACAGCGGCGACGAGCAGGGGAAACCAGCCGCCGTCGGTGAACTTGGTGAGGTTCGACGCGAAATAGACGCCGTCGACGATGCCGAACAGCAGGACGAGCGCCGCCGCCGGCAGCAGCGGCCAGTTCCACAACCGCCGCAGCACCACGGCAAGCATTACGGTGGTGATGAACATCGTGCCCGTCACCGCGATTCCGTAGGCCGAGGCGAGGTTGGACGACGTGCGGAAGGTGAGGACGAGGAGCAGGACGGCGGCGAGCAGCGACCAATTCACCAGGGGCACGTAGATCTGCCCCTGGGCCAGCTCGCTCGTGTGGTGCACCTTGAGGCGCGGGAAAAGGCCGAGCTGCACCGCCTGGCGGATCACCGAATAGGCGCCGGTGATCACCGCCTGGCTGGCGATGATCGTCGCCACGGTCGCGAGGATGACGAGCGGGAAGCGCCAGCTCTCCGGCGCCAGCAGGTAGAAGGGATTCTCGACCGCCCCGGGGCGGCGCAGCAGCAGCGCCGCCTGGCCGAGATAGTTCAGCATCAGGGTGGGAAAGGCGATCGCGAGCCAGGCGAGCCGGATCGGGCGGCGGCCGAAATGGCTCATGTCCGCGTAGAGCGTCTCCGCGCCGGTGACGGCAAGGACGATCGAGCCCAGGGCGAAGAAGGCGAGGACCGGGTCGGAGGCGACGAAGCGGATGCCCCAGATCGGCAGCAACGCCGCGAGCACGCCCGGCGTCTCGCGGA
>Ga0207690_10000430_pt1 | contig 27357 bp, 29 predicted proteins | sample KBSC23metaG_FD_184315 | JGI IMG/M metagenome (GOLD analysis project Ga0207690, IMG submission 184315) | Corn rhizosphere microbial communities from Kellogg Biological Station, Michigan, USA - KBS C2-3 metaG (SPAdes) (version 2) | ecosystem: Host-associated > Plants > Roots > Rhizosphere > Soil ... | reverse complement strand
TCCTGCCGCATCTGGTGGGCGTCCAGCAGGCGCTCGAGTGGTGCTACACCGGGCGCATCTTCCCGGCGCAGGAGGCGCTGGACGGCCGGCTGGTGCGCTCACTGCACGCCCCGCAGGACCTGCTGCCCGCCGCCCAGGCCCTGGCGCGCGAGATCGCCGACAACGCCGCCCCCGTTTCCATCGCCCTGACCCGGCAGTTGATCTGGCGCATGGCGGGCGCCTCGCATCCGATGGAGGCGCACCGGGCCGACAGCCGGGGCATCCAGGCGCGGGGCCGTTCCGGCGACGCCCGCGAAGGGGTCACCTCCTTCCTGGAGAAGCGCCCCGCCGCCTTCCCCGACCGCGTCTCCAGCGACCTGCCCGACATCTGGGCGCAGTGGCAGGCTCCGGACTTCCGATAGGCGGACCCCGGCGGCAGTTCCGATAGGTTTCAGCGCTGCAACGTCACTCTAGGTAGAATTAGCGCTGCTTACTCGGCCGAACGCGATTTTCGAACTCAACAGCCCGAATTCGATCTCGAATGTTCGTCAACTTCGGTGAGATCAGCTCTATTTGTGTGCTTGTGCGCGCGAAAAGTTCCCTATAATGACCTTGCTACTGATCTGTTGAGTCAAATCAGCGCCCTCGAACGGCGCGGTTCCTATGGAAAACAAGAATGGATGAGAAGTCGGAAGTCATCGAGATGACGGCGGATATTGTCTCCGCCTACGTGGGCAACAATTCCGTCACCGCGGCTGACCTGCCTGGACTGATCCAGAGCGTGCACCGCGCCTTGGCCGGCATTTCGACAGGGGGCGAGACGACCGAGGCGGCGCCGAAGGAGCCGGCGGTGCCGATCCGCCGTTCGATCACGCCGGACTTCCTGATCTGCCTGGAGGATGGCCGTAAGTTCAAGTCGCTGAAGCGGCACCTGCGGACCAAGTACAACATGAGCCCCGAGGAATATCGCGCCAAGTGGGGCCTGCCGAAGGACTATCCCATGGTCGCGCCGAACTACGCCAAGGCGCGTTCGGACCTGGCCAAGCAGATGGGCCTGGGCCAGGGCGGCCGCCAGGCGCCGCGCAACAAGAAGCGCTAATCGGATCGCGTTTCGCCCTGCGGCGAGCGCGGACTTCAGCTTGGGGACGCCCGCCGGATTCGGCGGGCGTTTCCGTTTTGGAGTTGAGCGGCGATGCGGAGTGGGCTTTGAGGGCGGCCATGTCGAACCCTGACACCAAGACCCTGCAGACCCGCTTCGGCCCGATGATGGCGCTGTCGGGCGACACCTACATCACCGGCTCGCTCGAAGCCTATGGCGAGTTCAGCATCGGCGAGTGGGAGCTGTTCGACCAGCTCGTAAAGCCCGGCATGACGGTCATCGAGGTCGGCGCCAACATCGGCGCGCACTCGATCCCCCTGGCGCGGAAGTGCTTCCCCGGCCCGCTGTTCCTGTTCGAGCCGCAGCAACGCGTCTTCCAGATCCTCTGCGCGAACCTGGCGCTCAACGACATCCGCAACGCCGTCGCCTATCCCGAGGCCAGTTCCGACAGTCCGGGCTTCGTGGTCGTGCCGCCGCTGGACTATGGCGCGCAAGGGAACTTCGGTGGAATCTCGGTGCGCGACGAGGCGGAAGGAGTCGATGGCCTGCGGGTGCGTGCGACGCCGCTCGACAACCTGGGCCTGGCGGCTTGCCACGTGATCAAGGTCGACGTCGAGGGCTTCGAGCCGCAGGTCCTGCGCGGGGCGGAGCAGACGATCCGCCGATGCCGCCCCGTCCTCTACGTCGAGAACGACCGGCAGGCGAACCAGCAGGAGGTGATCTCGCTGATCGCCGACATGGGCTACACCATGTACTGGCACCTGCCGCCGCTGTTCAACGCGGAGAACTTCAACGGCAACCGCGAGAACATCTTCGGCCAGATCGTGTCCATAAATCTGCTCGCCCTGCCGACCGAGAAGGGCGGCAGTGTCGGCAATGCGACGCCCATCGACCCCGCCAACTGGACCTGTCCCGTCAGGCTTTCGCTTTGAGGCCGCAATCGCGCCTAAATCGCTCGCGTTAACGCTTTTTTTCTTGCCGCAGATTCGCCGCATCAGCGATAAGTGATTCGTTATGAATCCAACTGGTTGCTAGGGCATCTGCACATGGCGGCGCAGATCGGGGCCCCGGCCGCGGCGGTCCGCGCGCACGAGGAGCTCTTCGCATACTGGGCCTCCTTGAAGGAGGGCCCCCGGCTGCCCGGCCGGCGGCATCTCGACCCCGGCGGCATCAAGCGTCTGCTGCCCACCGTCAGCCTGATCGACGTGGTCGGCGACGATCCGCCCGATTTCAGGATGCGCCTGGCCGGCACCGCCCTCTATGGGGTCTATGGGCGCGAGATCACCGGCAAGAACCTGCACGACATCTACAACACCGCCGCCGCCGACTACTGGCGCGTGGAGCTGGGCCGGGTGGTCGCCGAACGTCGTCCGGCGGTCGGCGTCCACAGCCTCGCCTGGCGCGGCGCCTCGCACCTGTCGATCCTGTGGCTGCGCCTGCCGCTGGCCTCCGACGGCAATGCGGTGGACATGATCCTGGGTTTCGACGCCGTGGTCGGCATGACCCAGATGCAGAGCGGCATCCGCGCCGCCTAGTGTGGGGCCCCATTGCTGACACCGCGTCCGCTCCATCGCTCCCCAATATCCTCCCCCGGGGCGAAGCCCGATTGAGGGGGAGGTGTCGGCGAAGCCGACGGAGGGGGTTGCCGCCCGCTCCGCGGGCCGCCGCCAACCATGCTCGCCTTAGTCCCCGTGTTGCAGATAGCCCGCGATGGTGCGCACCGCCGCATCCACGTCGCGCAGGACCAACGAGGCCGGCAGCCGAAGCGTGGTGGTCCCCTGCGCCGCCAACCAGGCGTCGCGCCGCGCATCGCGCACCGGCCGATCTCCGGCGCCGTGGCTTGCCCCATCGACCTCGACCGCCAAATTCGCGGCATGGCAGTAGAAATCGAGGACATAGGGTCCGATCGGGTGCTGCCTTCGGAATTGCAGACGGCCGACCGCTCCGCCCTTGATCGCCTTCCAAAGAAGCACCTCGGGCAGGCTCAGGGTTCGCCTGAGCGCCTTGGCGCGATCCTTGGTGATCCGTGAGCCGTCCACGCCTCGAACATATCAAGAACATCGGTGCGACGGAACACCCCTTAGCGGAGGCGCCGTGGGCTGCAACCCCCTCCGTCGCGCCGCTGCGCGCCGCGACACCTCCCCCTCAATCGGGCTCCGCCCTGGGGGAGGAGCTTGGGGGTGGCGATGTCCGCATCTCACCCATCTCGGAGGTCCAGTGGCGCGAGACCCACCGCCTAGACCAGCGCCGCCTCGGCGTCGCGCCGGATCCTGGCGACCATCGAGGCCAGGCCGTTGGAACGCTGCTGCGACAGCGCCCCCTTCAACCCCAGCGCTTCGAACGCCGCGGGGGCGTCGAACGCCAGGATCTCCCCGGACCTCCGCCCGGAATAGAGCCGCAGCAGGATGGCGATCAGGCCGCGCACGATATGGGCGTCGGAATCGCCGCGGAACCTCAGGGCGCCATCGGCCTGCGGCTCGGTCACCAGCCAGACCTGACTCGCGCAGCCGCGCACCTTGTTGGCGTCGCAGCGCTCGGCGTCGCTCAGGGGCGCGAGCTCGCGCCCCAGGTCGATGACATAGCGATAGCGCTCTTCCCAGTCGCCCAGGACTTCGAACTCGGCTGAGAGCTCGGCGAGTTCGGTGTCGATCGCGCTCATGGCGGCCACTTAGGCAGGCTTGCCGCCTTGCGCAACCGCGCGCCTAGGCGGTCTTCAGTCTTACCCGCGCGCTCATGCCCTTGGCGGGCGCTGAGACGAGCAGCAGGCGCGCGCCCATCGCCCGGCAGGTGCTCTCGCAGATCGTCAGGCCCAGGCCCGCGCCTTCCGCGCGTCGCACCAGCGCGTTTTCGCCCTGCTCGAAGGGGCGCATGAGGCGCGGCAGGTCGGCGGGGTCGACGCCCTCGCCGTCGTCCTCGATGAAAATGTCCAGGAAGCCGCCTTCGATCGCGAAGCGGACCCGCACCTCGCCGGCGTCATGCGAGAAGATGGCGGCGTTCTGCAGCAGGTGGCTCAGCACCGTGCGCAGGCCCCAGGGGTCGGCGAGCACCAGCGGCAGGGGCTGGTGCGCCAGCACCCGCGCCTGCACGCCGCGGGCATTGAAGTCCGTCATGGCGCCGGCGATGGCGTCCTCCACGGCGGGCTCCACGGCCTCAGGCCGCACGTCGAGTTGCAGGCCTTCCAGCCGGCCGATCTCCAGCACCTGATTTACCAGGCGAAGGAGCTTGCGCCCGCTGCCGCCGATGATCTCGGCGTATTCCTTGTATTGCGGCGCGCCGAGGGGCCCGTAGAGCTCGGCGGCGAGGATCTCGGAAAAGCCCAGGATCGAGTTCAGGGGCGTGCGCAGTTCGTGGCTGACCAGCCGCAGGAACGCGCGCTTCTGTTCTTCCAGGGTGGCGGGCTTGCGCGGCACGCCATCGGCGTCGTCCGGCGCCGGCTGCGCTTTCAGGGATCGGGCCGCTGAGGGCATGGGAGGCCAGGCGCCTTCGTTCTCAAGGAACCGCAGTCTGCCCTGGGCCGCTTACGATTTCCTTTCGGCCCTCTGGCGGCTGGTCGCCCGGGAGGCGAGAACGCTTACACGCGCAAGTGCCTAAGGCTAAGCTGTAGGGATGTCCGGCGCACAGACAAATCAGGCTCGACGCTGACCAGTTCCCAAAGACGTGCGGCGGTCGGCGACCGCCGCTTCGCGGTGGGCTGGCACCTCGCTTGGGCCCTCGCCGTGGCGCTCGCCGCCGCGGTGCTGGCCTGGCGCGGCAGCCTGGTCGGTGGGCCTGAGCCGCTGGCCCTGGCGGCGGTCGGCGGCGCGGCCCTGTTCGGCGCCTTTCTGGCGGCCTTCGAGGCCCAGGGCGCGGCGGCCTTTTCCATCGTCCTCTGGGCGCTGGCGGGCGCGTCGGCCTGCCTCCTGACCTACGGGCCGGGCGGCCCGCTGGCGGCCTGGTGCCTGGCGCCGCTGGCGGCCGGCGCCGCCTACGGACGCCCCCGGCTGCTGGCGCTGGGCGCCGCGGCGGGCGTGGCCGCCGCGGCCCTCGCGGCGCTGGCCTCGACCTTCATGCTGCTGCCCAAGCCGCCGGAGGAACTGTCCATCTGGCTCAGCCTGCTGTCGCTCGGAACGATGGGCCTGGGCCTGGCGGCCGGGCTGGTCGCCCTGCAGGGCAAGGTTCGCGGCGACGATGCGCGCGCCCGCGAAGCCGAGCTCAAGCTGCGCGAGGCGCTCGACCACCAGCCGCAGCTGCTGATGGCCCTCTATCCCGGCGGCCGTATCCTGGAGGCCTTCGGCGAGGCGCCGGCCGGGATCGAAACGCCCGACCTGCCGGATCATCACCTGGGCGAACTGGTGTCCGACGAGGACCGCCCGGCAGTGGAGGCCGCGCTGACCGAGGCCGCGTCCGCAGGCTCCGCCGAGATCGCCTTCGTCCCCGCCCACGACCCGCAAGGCTGGTGCGTGCTCACCGTGCGCCGGATGAGCCCCACGCGCCTGGTCGGCGCCCTGCGCGACGCGCGCGCCCAGCGCGCCCGTGAGGCGGAGCTGGAGGAGGCGCGGATCAAGGCCGAGCAGCAGAACGCCGGCAAGTCCCGCTTCCTGGCCAACATGAGCCACGAGCTGCGCACGCCGCTGAACGCGATCATGGGCTTCTCAGACATCATGCGGCAGCGGCTGTTCGGCCCGATGTCGGACCGCTACGCCGAATACGCCGACCTGATCCACGAGAGCGGCACGCACCTCCTGGAACTGATCAACGACGTGCTCGACATGTCGAAGATCGAAGCCGAGCGGTTCGAACTGGCCCGCGAGACCTTCGACGCGCGCGATGCGATCGCTGCGGTCCTGCGGCTGATGCGGGGCCAGGCCGAGCGCGCCGGGGTCACCCTGCGCGCCGAGCTGTCGATCGATCCGCTGGAAGCCGACGCCGACCGCCGCGCGGTCAAGCAGATCGCCTTCAACCTGATTTCCAATGCGCTGAAGTTCACGCCGAGGGGCGGCACGGTGACGGTGGTGGCGCAGCCGTTCAGCGAGATCCTGGAGATTTCCGTCACCGACACCGGGGTCGGCATCTCACCGCAGGACCTGGCGCGGCTCGGCCGCCCCTTCGAACAGGCGGGCGACGCCGACAACCGCCAGGCCGGCTCGGGCCTCGGCCTGTCGCTGGTGCGCGCCTTCGCGCGCCTGCACGGCGGCGAAATGACCATGGAAAGCGTGCTGGGCGAGGGCACCACGGTGACGGTGCGCATGCCGGTCCTGGCGCACGACGACAGCCACGTGGTCGGCCTGAGTCTGGAAGCCTGAGCCTGGAAGCCTGGGCCCCAACGCCGCTCATCCCGGCGAAGGCCGGGACCCAGATGGAGTGGCGAATTGACGCCGTCCCAAGAGCCGGGAGCCTATCCAACCCGCCTCTGAGTTTTGGGATCTGGATCCCGGCCTTCGCCGGGAAGAGCGGATGTTGTCGAGTTCCTACAAACCCGTTGGCCGCGGCTTACCGTCCGGCGACCGACAGGAAGGCGCGGCCGGCCGCGAAGTCGCCGACCTCCACATAGGCGCGGCGGACCACGTCGCCCGGAAACAGGAACTCCACGGCCACCGCCTCGCGCGGGTCGAGCCGGGTCAGGTCCTGCGCCGCGGCGTCGGGGAACCGGAAGGCCCAGCCATCCTCGCCGCCCTTGGGCAGCAAGGCGTCGGGCGCGGCGCTGCGGGCCGTCGCGGCGAAGGCCTTCAGCGCGCCGCGCGGCGGCAGCCGGCGGGCCAGCGGCAGGCCGGCGATGGAGCCGCCGCCGAAACGGTCTAGATAGGCCTGTGGCGAACGGGCGTTGTCGCGGAGCAGCAGCCGCGCCGCGTAGGGCTCGGCCCCGTCGGCGAACTGCGCCACGGCGAGCAGGCCGCTCGCGCCTTCGCGCCCGGCGAGGCCGAAGGCCATGCGGTCGGCGCCGAAGCTGGTCTCCTGCGCCAGGCGCCAGCGGACGCCGCGCCCGAGGTCGCGGTCCGCGCGCCAGTCGGCGATGTCGCCGGCATAGGTCAGCCGGCTCATCCGCGCATAGCCGGAGAACGCCGTCCGCACCCGGGCGGCGGCGGTGGTGATGTCCGGCGAGCGGCAGTCGAACGCCGCGGCCTTGGCGCGCGCCGCCTGCTCGGTCTGCCGAAGGGAATCCTGCGAGGTCCCGGCGCGCAGGGCTGCGCCCCGCGCTTGGGCCGCCGCCGCCGCCAGCGCCGCGCCCACCTCCGGCGCGAACAGTCCGCAGCGCGCATCGGCCGCCGACATCACCGCACGCTCGTAGAACAGGTCCGCGGGCTGCGCATGCGCGAAGCCCGGCGCGACGGCGCAAGCCGCCAGCATCAACCCCATCCACCGAGACGCCGGCCGCGCGCTTCTGCGCGAGCTCTTCATGCGTCTTCCAATTCTCGACCGGTCTCTGACGGACCGTTCGGCCAACCTAGCCGCCTAGCGTTGCTATCCCGTTAGCGGCGACGCATACCCGCGGCGATGCTGCTTTCGACGGACATCTGGGTCAGCGCGCTGATCCGCCGGGCCGAGCTTTCCGGCGCGTTCGGCATGGTGATCCGCAAGGGCGACGCGCGCGCCGGCGCGGTGCTGGTCAAGGCGCTGAACCGGCCCGCCGGGACCGCGAAGCTCTATGCCGAGGCCACGCGGCTCGACGGCGAGCGGGTCTGGATGCAGCCGGTGAAGTCGGAGCACGAGCCCGACCTCGACGCCTATGTGGAGCGCGCGGTCCGCGTCGATCCCGACGTCTGGGTCGTGGAGATCGACGACCGCCAGGGGCGCCACTTCCTCACCGAGCCCGTGGAAAAGGGCTGAACCATCAAGGGGCTCGTTGAAATTAACCGCCTTCGTCAACGGCGCCGAAAGTCTCGCGTGCGATAAGGCCCGCTCAGTCAAATCGGTCACGCGTTCACATGCTTTTCCTTCTGAACGACGTCGTCTTCCAGCTTGAAGGGGTCGCGATGGACGCCCGGATGGAACGCGGCGACTGGCGGGCCCTGGCGTTGCCAGCCGTGATTCAGATGGGCAAGGAGCTCTTCGCCGCTCAACCTCTCCTGCAGCGGCGCGCGCCGGAGCGGGCGCGCCGGCTCGCGGCGCTGATCTCCGCCAAGGCCCCGGCCATCAACGCCGCCCTGTTCCTCGCCCCGTCGATGAACTGCGCGCCGGAGGAGGTGACGGTGCGCTTCGCAAGCTGCCAGTTCGAGGTGATGGCCCAGCTCGCCAGCATGCAGAAGGACGGCGGCCTCGACGCCGTCAGCGCCGACAACAAGCTCTGGCGCAGGCTCGCCGCCTAGCGCGGGCGAGTCCTCGCAAGCGGACCCTCCGAAGGTGCGCTATGGGTGGGAAGGAGACGCTCCACACTGTCGGCTCCTCTCCCAAGGGCGCAGCCCTGTGGGAGAGGATGGGTGAGGGCGGCGCCGTCATCGACGCCGCCGCTCCGGTTGGACCAGTCTGCCCGTTCGAGCGCGAACGGGTCCAACGCCGTCGTCGTCACGACCGCCGGCGCCGCCCTCTCCCAAGCCTCTCCCGCGGCGCTACCGCGCCCGGGAGAGGAGTTGATGTCCGAGATGGCTCGGAAGCGGATACTGGCTTTGCCCCATCACGCGGACCTTACCCCGACTTACGGATGCACACTCTAGACGGAACGCCGCGCGCCGCCGCCGGTTGGGCAGGCGATGCCCGGCCTTTCCGACCTTCCGATCCCGACCGACTTCGCCCCGATGGAGGCGAAGCTCATCGGAGACCTGCCGAGCGATCCCGGCTGGCGGTTCGAGCCCAAATGGGACGGCTTCCGCTGCCTGGCGTTCAAGGCCGGTCGTGAGGTCGACCTGCGGGCCAAGTCCGGCAAGCCGCTCGGACGCTACTTCCCCGAGGTGGTCGAGGCGCTGGCGGCGCTGCCGGTCGCCCGCTTCGTCGTGGACGGCGAGCTGACCATCGCCGTGGACGGCGAGCTGTCCTTCGCCGCTCTCCAGATGCGCCTGCACCCCGCGCAGAGCCGGGTGCGCAAGCTGGCTGCGGAGACACCCGCGACGCTTGTGCTCTTCGATGACCTCTTGGACGCCAGGGGCCGCTCGCTCGTCGATGCGCCGCTGACCCGCCGGCGCGCCGAGCTGGAGGCGCTGTTCGATCGCTTCAAGGGCGCGCCGCAGGTGCGGCTTTCGCCGGGAACGGAGGATCTGAAGCAGGCGCGCGCCTGGCTCGCCCAGGCTGGCGGCGCCCTCGACGGCGTGGTCGCCAAGCGGCTGGACGGACCCTACGTCTCCGGCGAGCGCGCCATGCTGAAGATCAAACGCCTGCGCACCGCCGACTGCGTGGTGGGCGGTTTCCGCTACGAGCACGACAGCCGCCTGGTCGGCTCCCTGCTGCTCGGGCTCTACAACGCCGCGGGCAAGCTCGATCACGTGGGCTTTTCGTCCACGATCACAGATGCTGCGCGGCCGGCGCTCACCAGGCGTTTGGAGAAGCTGGCCGGTGGGTCGGGCTTCACGGGCTCCGCGCCCGGCGGGCCCAGCCGCTGGAGCACCGAGCGCTCCGCCGAATGGACGCCGCTCAAGCCCAGGCTGGTGGCCGAGGTCCGCTACGACCAGGTGAGCGGCGACCGCTTCCGCCACGGGACGCGGTTCCTGCGCTGGCGGCCGGACAAGGCGCCGCGGCAATGCACGCTCGCACAACTGCGGGCCGAGGCCGCGCCCGACCTGCTGCTGGCGCGCCTGGACTGAGCCTGTTTGCGAAACGGGGCCGGGCGCGCTACCTGCCGCGCCCATGACCACCTCTCCCGCCGCCGAGGCCGCGCGCCGCCGCACCTTTGCGATCATCTCCCACCCCGACGCCGGCAAGACGACGCTGACCGAGAACCTGCTGCTGGCCGGCGGCGCGATCCGGGCGGCCGGCCAGGTGCGCGCGCGTGGCGAGAACCGCCGCACGCGGTCGGACTGGATGAAGATCGAGCGCGAGCGGGGCATCTCCGTCTCGGCCAGCGTGATGACGTTCGACCACGACGGGCTGATGTTCAACCTGCTGGACACGCCGGGCCACGAGGACTTCTCCGAGGACACCTACCGCACGCTGACCGCCGCCGACGCCGCGGTCATGGTGCTGGACGCCGCCAAGGGGATCGAGCCGCAGACGCTGAAGCTGTTCGAGGTCTGCCGCCTGCGCGACATCCCGATCGTCACCTTCATCAACAAAATGGACCGCGAGGCGCAGGACCCGTTCGCGTTGCTGGACGAGATCGCCGCCAAGCTCGCCCTCGACCCCGCGCCGCTCTACTGGCCGGCAGGCTCGGGCGGCCGCTTCAAGGGCATGCTCGACCTGCGCCGCGAGACCTTCATTCCCTTCGCCAAGAAGGGCGGCGGCCCCGCGGGCCAGGAGGACGGCCACCCCGACGCCATCGCCTTCAAGGGCAATGCCGTGGTGAGCTACCTGGAGCCCGATGAGCTGGAGGAACTCGGCGAGAACGCCGAGCTGGTGCAGGGCGCCTCGAAACCTTTCGACCCGCAGTCCTTCCTCGAGGGCCACATGACGCCGGTGTTCTTCGGCTCGGCCCTGCGCCATTTCGGCGTGGACCAGTTGCTCGAAGGCCTGGGCGCCTATGCCCCGCCGCCCAAGGCGGTGGCTGCGGTGAAGGGGGGTGAGCCGACCCATGTCGCGCCCGGCGACCGGGAGGTCTCGGGCTTCATCTTCAAGGTCCAGGCGAACATGGACCCCAATCATCGCGACCGGATCGCCTTCCTGCGCCTGACCTCCGGCGAGTTCGCCCGCGGCATGAAGCTCAAGGTGCAGAACACCGGCCGCCAGCTCTCCGTGAACGCGCCGATCATGTTCTTCGCCTCCGACCGGGAGCTGGCCGAGGAGGCCTTCGCGGGCGACGTGATCGGCATTCCGAACCACGGGATCCTGCGCGTGGGCGACAGCCTCTCGGAGACCGGGACCCTGCGCTTTGCCGGCCTGCCCAACTTCGCGCCGGAAATCCTGCAGCGGGTGCGGGTCAAGGATCCGCTCAAGGCCAAGCACCTGAAGAAGGCGCTGGAAGGCCTGGCGGAGGAGGGCGTCACCCAGCTCTTCCGCCCGAACATCGGGGCGGACTTCATCGTCGGCGCCGTGGGGCAGCTTCAGTTCGAGGTGATGGCCGACCGGCTGGCCAACGAATACCAGCTCGAGGTGATCTTCGAGGCCAGCCCCTATGCCGAGGCCCGCTGGCTGGACGGCGAGCGGGCCGATCTGGAGGATTTCCAGGGCAAGCACCGTTCGCAGATGGCCACCGACATCGACGAGCAGCCGGTCTTCCTCGCCAAGACCGCCTGGGAGACCGGCTACGTCGCCGAACGCTATCCGAAGGTCCGCTTCGAGCGCGCCAAGGAACGGGCCTGAGGCCCCGCCGGTGAGCGCGGCGCTTCTCTATGGCGCGCCGGCCCTGGGGCTGGTCGAGGTTCCGGCCGGCGCCTTGCAGCTCTCGCCGCTGATCCCGGGCTCCAGCGACGTCGCGGCCGTGCCGGACGGCTCGGCGGACGCGGCGTTGATCCTGGCGCCGCCGGGGACGCTGGAGCGCGACTTCGTCCTGGCCCATGCGCTGCGGGCGCTGAAGCCCGGCGCGCCGCTCACCGCCTTCGCGCCCAAGGACAAGGGCGGCGCGCGGCTGAAAAAGGCGCTGGAGGGCTTCGGCTGCGAGGTGGTCGAGGCGGCGCGGCGGCATCACCGGTTCTGCCGTGTGACGCGGCCGGCGAAGCCCACGGGCCTTGCCGCCGCCATCGAGGCCGGCGCGCCGCGCATCGCGCCGGCGCTGGGCCTGTGGTCGCAGCCGGGCGTGTTCAGCTGGGACCGCCCCGATCCGGGCAGCCTGCGCCTGCTGGAGGTGCAGCCGCCGCTCGCCGGGCGCGGCGCCGACCTGGGCTGCGGGATCGGCCTTCTGGGCCGCGGCGTCCTGGCCTCGCCCGCGGTGACTGCCCTGACGTGCATCGACGTCGACCGGCGCGCGACCGCTTGCGCCGAGCACAATCTCGACGACTCGCGCGTCGCGGTGCTGTGGGCCGACCTGCGCCGGGCCCCGCCGGACCTCGCCGACCTCGACTTCGTGGTGATGAACCCGCCGTTCCACGACGGTGGCGCTGAGGATCGCGCGCTAGGCGTCGCCTTCATCGAGGCCGCCGCACGGATGCTGGCCAGGCGGGGCGTCTGCTGGCTGGTCGCCAACCGGCACCTGCCCTACGAGGCGGCGCTGGCAAACGCCTTTTCATCCGTCGCGGTCAAGGCCGAGGGCGGTGGCTACAAGGTCTTCGAGGCCCGCAGATGAGCGGCGTCGCGCCCAAAGCGCCGATGGCGCGGCTCGACCGGCTGCTGGCCAACCTCGGCTACGGCTCGCGCCGCGAGGTCACCGACCTCGTCGAGCGCCGCCAGGTCGTGCTCGACGGGACGCCGATGAAGGACGCCGGCGCGCGGATCGCGGTGAGCCATGACCTGCCCGCGCGGATGACGGTGGCGGGCCAGCCGCTGGATCCGCCGGCGCCGCTCACGATCCTGATGCACAAGCCGCTGGACGTCGTCTGCTCGCATCGCGAGGCGGGCCGCAGCGTCTACGAGCTGCTGCCGGCCCGTTGGCGCGCGCGCATCCCGGCGCTCTCCACCATCGGGCGCCTGGACAAGGACACCTCCGGCCTGCTGCTGATCACCGACGACGGGCCGTTCCTGCATCGGGTGATCTCGCCGCGCAGCCATGTCGCCAAGCGCTACGTCGCTGCGCTCGACCGGCCGCTCGCTGGGACGGAGGCCGAGATCTTCGCCGCCGGGACCCTGATGCTCGAAGGCGAGAAGGAACCGCTGGCGGCGGCGGTGCTGGAGCCGCTCGGCTCCAAGACGGCGCGCCTGACCATCACCGAGGGCCGTTACCATCAGGTCCGCCGGATGTTCGCCGCGGTCGGCAACCATGTCACCGGCCTGCACCGCGACCGGATCGGCGGCCTGGAGCTGCCGGACGATCTCGCGCCGGGCGCGTGGCGCATCCTGGCGGCAGGCGAGCAGGCGGCGATCTTCGGCTGATCTCGAAGGTTTGATCGCGCTTGCGGCGTTAACCAGTTCCTGCGGAACCCGCGGAGTCTCGGCGCTTTACTGTGGAAAGAAAGACACTGTTAACCATAGTGGGCAAATTAACCACTTGTTTACGAACACGGCTCCGGCTTTGCTCTTCTCCGTCAGAGCGCGACGGCTCCGTCTCATACCGGGACGGCCGCCCCGCGGGAGTGGCGGAATGTTCGAGTTGGGTCGTGAGTTCATGCGGCTGTTCGCCCCCGAAAACATCTGGGGCGAGCGGCTGAAGCCCTTCGCCGATGGCCTGACCGGCGGCGACGCTGCGCTTCTCGAACTGCTCGATCTTTCGTTGCTCGTCGCCGAGGCCAAGGCCGCCGACGTCGCCGCCGGCCGCATCAGCGCCCAGGACAAGGGCCAGCGCCGCCTCGACGCCGCCATCGTCTGGCGCGAGGTCGCCCGGCGCTCCGGCGACGCCGTGGCGCTGCGCAAGGCCGCCGCCGCCGCCGAAATCGCCTGCGCCGCCTTCGATCCGTCGCGCCGTCCGGACGCCTGGGCTCGCGCCCGCTGCGAACAGGGGTTCTGCGGCCTGCTGGGCTCCGAGCTGTTCGGTGACCCCGGCCTCGACGCCGCCGCCGCCACGACCTTCCGCGAAGCCCGCAGCGTCGCCAGGGGCGGCCTGGCCGCGGCCCTGGCCGACGTCGGCCTGGTGCTGGTCGACGCGCGTGGCCTGCTCGCCACCGGCGACGCCGACGTAGCCTGGGCGACCTATGCGCGCTTCAATGCCCCGATCGCCGCGCTGGACGCGCTCACCCGCCGTTCCGCCGCCGCCCGCCCGCTGGCCGCCGAGGCGCGGCTGATCCGCGCCGACCTCATCTGCGGCTGGGGCGCGCGCCTCGCGGACGCCGACCTGCTGCGCGCCGCCATCGACGATGGCGCGGCCGCCGCCGACCGGCTCGACCTCGCCTACGAACCCTTGACCTGGGCGCGCGCGGAGATCCTGCGCGGCCAAGCGCTGGCGCTGTGGGGCGAGGCCGTCGGAGACATCGACGCCGTGGCGGCGGGCGCGACATGCCTCGCCGGCGCGCTGGACCACCTGACGCGCGAGCACAGCCCGCTCGACTGGGCGCGCACCCAGATCGCGCTCGCCCAGGCCCTGCAGGGGCTGGGCGAGGCCAGTGCGGACGAGCGAGCCTACGAGCAGGCCGTCACCTGCTACGACCGCGCCAACCTGGTCCTGAAGGACGCGCCCTCCACGCCGCTGCGCGGCATCGCCGCCGGCCAGCGGGCCATGTGCCTGGCGCGTTCGGCCGAGCTCACCGGCGACCTCGGCGTGCTCGATTCCGCCGAGGCGGCGTTGAAGATCGAACTCGCCGCCCTGCAGCCCCGCCGCGACCCCGTCGCCTGGGCCCTGACCCAGCTGCACCTGGCCCGCCTCTACGAGGCCCGCATCGACATCACCGGCAAGGATCGCGGCGAGCGGGCGGCTGGCGTCCTGGCCCTCGACGCGGCCCTCGACGTGTTCGGCGAACAGGGCCTGCGCTCCCTGAGCGTCATGGCCTCCGAGGCGCTGCAACGCCTGCGCGCCGGCCCGGCGCCTAAGCGCACCGCGGTCTAGGTTCTCCGCTTCTCAAGTCCGGCTCGCGGCGCCAAGTTGGCCCGCGGAAGAGGAGACGCGCATCATGTCGCTCAGGTTTGCGGGGCTTACCGGCGGCGGCGCCCTGGTCGTGGCCACAGGCGCCCTGGCGCAAGCCCCCGTCGCCTGGGTCGAAGCCCCCAGCGTGGCGGACATGGCCGCGGCCTATCCGGCGAAGGGCAAGGCCGCCGGCCTCGGGGCCGGGGTGGAACTGACCTGCGAGATCGCCCGCACCGGTCACCCGAAGAACTGCGAGGCCCTGGCTGAAAAGCCCTCCGGCTACGGCTTCGGCTTCGCCGCGCGAAAGCTCGCCGAGCACCTGCGCGTCGCCGATCCTGCCATGATCGGCAAGGAGGTCCGCATACCGGTGACCTTCGACCCGGCAGTGCTCAAGGGTGAGCCCACGATCACCAGGCCCGCCTGGGCCGTCCTGCCCACCGCCTCCGACTTCCAGGCCAGCTTTCCGAAGGCGGCGAACGGCATCAACGAGGTGCGCGTCGTGCTCGCCTGCACCGTGGCGGACGGCGGCGCGCTGGCGGGCTGCGCCGTCGACCAGGAGGAGCCGGCGGGGCAGGGCTTCGGCGCCGGAGCCCTGGTGCTCGCGCCGAAGTTCCGGGTCGGGCCCTGGAGCCTGGACGGCCAGCCGACCGTAGGCGCGAAGGTGCGCGTGCCGATCCGCTACGAGCTGACCCCCGCGCAGGCTTCGGCCCCGAAGCCTTAACGCCCCCGCCACCATGTCAGGCCGGCCCGTTCGGCGGCCTCCAGCACCGCGTGCAACACCGCACCCATCAGGCCCAGCACCACCAGCGCGGCGAACATGCGCGCAGTCTGCAAGCGGTTGCCGGCCTCCAGGATGCGCCAGGCCAGGCCCTGGGCGCCGCCGGAGCCGGCCACGAACTCCGCCACCACCGCCCCGATCACCGCAAGGCCGGCGGCGACCTTGTGCCCCTCCAGCAGGTAGGGCACGGCCGACGGCAGGCGCAGCCGCGTCAACCGCTGCAGCCGGCTCGCGCCGTAGAGGTCGAACAGCCGTTCAAGATCCGGGTCGGCCGCCTTCAGCCCGGTCACCGCGCCGGAGAAGATCGGGAAGAACGCCACCACGGCGGCCAGGCCCACGATGGCGCGCGCGGCGTGGTCGAGCCCGGCCCAGATCAGCACCAGCGGCGCGATCGCCACCACCGGCGTCACCTGTAGCACCACCGCCAGCGGCCGTACGGCGCGCTCCAGGATCGGGCTTAAGCCCACCGCCAGCGCCACGGCCTGGGCGACGAGGCTGGCCACGACCAGCGCGGTCAGCGCCATGGACAGCGTGTTCCACGCCGAGCGCAGCAGGCCTGGCCAGTCGCTCGCGAGCGCCTGCGCGACGGCCGAGGGCGGTGGCAAGAAATAGACCGGCACGGCCAGCGCGCGGCAGGCGACCTCCCAGGCCGCCAGCAAGAGCGCGATCAGCACGAAGGGCGCCAGCGTCCGGGCGAGCGCGCTCATGCGGCCATCCCCTGCGCCAGCAGCCCCGACACCGCCTCCACATGGCCGCGGAAGCCTTCGGTCGTGCGGAAGCCCGGCGACCTCGGCAGCGGCCCGCTCACCGCCACCTCGCCCACTGTGCGTCCAGGTCCGCGGCTCATCACCACGACGCGGCTGGCCATGTAGACCGCCTCCTCGACGTTGTGGGTCACGAAGACGATGGCGGGCTTGCTGTCCGCCCATAGCGCCAGGACGTCGTCGGCGAGCGCGCGGCGGGTGATCTCGTCCAGCGCCGCGAAGGGCTCGTCCAGCAGCATCAGCCGCGGTTCCGTGACCAACGCGCGGGCCAGCGAGACCCGCATGGCCATGCCGCCCGAAAGCTGCGCGGGCCGCGCGGCCTCGACGCCCGCCAGGCCGACCCGCGCCAGCGCGCGGTCGGCGCGCGCCGCCGCCGCGCCCCGGCCCACGCCGGCCAGTTCCAGGGGCAGGGCGGCGTTGGCGCGGGCGGACAACCAGGGCGCCAGCGTCGGGGCCTGGAAAACCACCGCCGTCTCACCACGCCCGGGCGTGCGCGCCGCCTCGCCGCGCGTCGGCGCCTCCAGCCCGGCCAGCAGCCGCATCGCCGTCGACTTGCCGCAACCCGACGGCCCGACCAGCGCCACGATCTCGCCGGCCTCGATCGCCAGGCTGAACGGCCCGAGCGCCCGCCCACGCGGATAGTTGACCTCGACCTCTCGAAGCGCCGCGATCACTTCTGCCTCCCCTGTCGCGCGAGCGACGGGGGAGGGGGACCACCCGCCGCAGAGCGGGTGGTGGAGGGGGCGACCGCGCGCCGGGCGATCAAATCATCAGCCAGCAGCCGTATGCCGTCAGCGACTTGGTCGGCGTCCTTGAAGACCGAAGATGCAGGCACTCGGTAGGTGGTGATGCCTTGGCTTCGCAGCCACGCGTCGCGCTGCTCGTCGTGGGCCATCTGGGCTTGCTCGCCGTAGGTCGCACCGTCGATCTCGACGGCCAGCCTGGCGGCGGCGCAGAAGAAATCGAGGATGTAGGGCCCGAGCGGATGCTGGTTGCGAAACGCCGGGCGATCAGGCGCGCGGCGTCGCAGCCGCGTCCACAGCATGACTTCGGGCGGCGTCAGATCTCGACGCAGCGCCTTTGCGCGCTTTGAGGTCAGGATCGAAGATCGCATTCGGTGCGGCGCTCGCCCCCTCCACCAGCCGCTCTTCGGCGGCCGGTCCCCCTCCCCCGTAAACGGGGGAGGCTATCAAGTCACTTGGCCAGGAACTGCAGGGTGTAGCCCTGCCTGTAGTCCATGGTCGCGGGATAGACCTTCTGGCCCGCGGCCATGTCGAAGAAGGTCTTCCAGCGCGCGTCGGTCATGGTCCCGATGCCGCCGGTCCCATGTGGTCCTTTTTGGGCGTCGCCGCCGTCGACGATGCCGTAGGACTTCAGCTTCTCGCGCGCCTGGTCGAGGACGTCCTGGGTCATCTCCGGATTGTCCTTTTTGATCAGGGCGTCGGCAGGCTTCGGATCGCCATAGAGGTAGTCGCGCCAGCCCTTGGCGGAGGCCTCGACGAAGGCCTTCACCGCCGCCGGGTTGCTGGCGATCAGCTTGTCGGGCGCGAGGATCATGGTCGCGTAGCCGGGGTAGCCGTTGTCGGCGAGGAGGAAGACGGTGGGCTTGAGCCCCGCCTGCTTCTCGATGGTGTAGGGCTCGGACGTGACATAGCCTTGCTGGGCGGCGCGCTTGTCGGCCAGGAAGGGGCCGTTGTTGAAGGTGTATTTGCGCACCTGGTCGTCGGTGAAACCGTACTTGGCCTTCAGCCAGACCCAGAAGGCCGTCACCGAAGCGTCGCCCAAGAGGATCGGGTGGCCCTTCAGGTCGGCCAGGGTGTTCACGCCCGTGCCCGGGTGGGCGATCAGCACCTGCGGGTCCTTCTGGAAGATCGCGGCCACCGCCTTCACCGGCACCTTCTCCTGCACCAGGTTCATGACGATGAAGCTGTTGGAGCCGACGCCCAGGTCCACCGAGCCGGCGGCCAGCAACTGGGGCACGTTCACGCCGGGGCCGCCCTGGATGATCTTCACGTCCAGGCCACGCTTGGCGTACTCGCCGTTGGCCAGCGCCTCGTAGAAGCCGCCGTGCTCGGCCTCGGCGCGCCAGTCGGTGGCGAAGCGGATCGGGGTGAGCTGGCCCGCCGCGCCGGCCGAGGTTTCCTTCTTGGCCGGCGAACAGGCCGCCAGCAGGGCGGCCAGGGCGATGGCGACAAAACGCAAGGCTTTCATGGCGACCCCCGGCTTCAAGCGGCGGCGAAGGTAGGGCGCTCCGCCCTTCCTTGGAAGCCACGCGCAACGGAAGGTTCCGCGACCGGCCGAAATGGGCAAGCGCCCATAGCAAGAGGGCGGCGCTCCGGTCGCCCGGGGCGTCGCCCTCTCATCCAGATCCGTTGGGGGATCTGTGCCTTCCAGGTCGTTCGCGCCTTCGGTTCGTGAGCAAGCTCACTGGTTTTCCGTCGCGTCCGGTGTCTCTGTGAAGTCCGTCCCGGGTCGCCCCGGTCCTCGCCACTCAGAAACCTTCTGCTCGCCTCTGCTTTCGGGTCCGCCGTTTCCAGCTTTTCCGTCCGCCCGCGCCGCAGTCCCTCTCGGCAAGCAAACGGTGCTCCCGAACCCAAATTCCGGCAAGCGCCTGAATCGTCCGCGGACGGATCGCGCTGTCAAAAAGCTGTGAATATATGGTTAACAAACTGTGCGGTGGGGCCAGATATATCAGTGATATCAAAGCCAGAAGATATCCACAGGAAACCGTGATCAGGGCGTTACCGGCTGGCCGCCAACGCCTCCTTGCGCTCCTCGAGCACCAGCCATTCTTCCTCCGCTGAGCTGAGGGTTTCGCGCAGGGCGTCCAGCTCGCGGCTGAGCGCCTGGAAGCCGGCCGGATCGCGCCCGTAAAGGCCCGGGTCGGCGAGCCTGGCCTCCAGCGCCCCGATCCTGCCAGGCGCCTCGGCGATCAGGGTTTCTAGCTCCGCCAGCCGCCTCTGGTCCTTGTAGGACAGCTTCACGGCGCGGGCGGGTTCGGCCCGCGCCGGCGCGGCGGCGGCCTTCTGTTCGACGGGCGTGGCGGCCACCGGCAGGCGGGCGAAGAAGCCGGGGTTCTGGCCGATGAAGTCCTGCCAGCCGCCGGGCGTTTCCACGGCGTGTCCGGCGCCGTCGAGCCCGATCGTCGAGGTGGCCAGGCGGTCGACGAAATCCCGGTCGTGGCTCACCAGGATCAGGGTGCCTTCATAGTCGGCCAGCAGGTCCTCCAGCAGGTCCAGCGTGTCCATGTCGAGGTCGTTGGTGGGCTCGTCCAGCACCATTACGTTGGCCGGCTTGGCCAGCGCGCGCGCCAGCAGCAGGCGGTTGCGCTCGCCGCCGGACAGGCTGCGCACGGGTTGGCGAAGCTGGCCCTCGGTGAACAGGAAATCCTTGGCGTAGGAGACCACGTGGCGAGGCTCGCCGCGCACCAGCACCTGGTCGCCGCCGGCCGGCAGCAGGACGTCGCGCAGCGTCATCTCCGGCGCCAGCGTGGCGCGCGCCTGGTCGATGTAGCTGATCTCCAGGTTGGTCCCCAGCGTGACCGACCCCGCGTCCGGGGCGATCTCGCCCAGCAGCACCTTCACCAGCGTCGTCTTGCCCGCGCCGTTCGGGCCGACCACCGCCACGCGGTCGCCGCGCAGGATGCGCGTGGAGAAGGCCTTCAGCAGCACCCGCTCGCCGAACGCCTTGGAGACGTCCTTCGCCTCGACCACCCGTTTGCCGGAAACCCCGGAGCTCGCGAGCCCCATGTTCAGTTCCTTGCGCGTGTCCTTCAACCGGTCGGCCTTGTCCTGGCGCAGGGATTCCAGCCGGCGCTTGCGGCCTTCGTTGCGCGCCCGCCGCGCCGTCACGCCGCGCGCCATCCAGTGGGCCTCGCGCTGGATGAAGCGGTCGAGCCGGCGGGCCTCCTCGGCTTCCTGCGCGGCGATCTTCTCGGCCCAGTCCTCGAAGCCGGAAAAGCCCTCGTCGAGCCGCCGCACCAAGCGATACTCCAGCCAGAAGCAGCGGCGGGTGACGCGCTCCAGGAAGGCGCGGTCGTGGCTGACGATCAGCGCCGCGGCGCGGGAGGCGGCGAGCTCCTCCTCCAGGGTCTCGATGGCCAGGATGTCGAGGTGGTTGGTGGGCTCGTCGAGCAGGATGACGTCGGCGTCCTCGGCGAAGGCGCGCGCCAGGGCTGCGCGGCGGATCTCGCCGCCGGAGAGGCCGACCGCGGACTTTTGCGAATCGAGCCCGAAATCGGTGAGCCGCGCCTCGGCCATATAGGCCGGCGCACCGCCGGCCGTCGCATGGTCGAGCAGGGTCGCGCCCTCGATCTGCGGCTCCTGCAGCACGAAGGCGATGCGGGTCCCGACCGCGATGTTGCGCTCGCCGCCATCCGCTTCGATCTCGCCGGCCAGGATGCGCAGCAGCGTCGACTTGCCCGCCCCGTTGCGCCCGACCAGGCAGGCGCGCACCCGCGCGTCGAGCGCCAGGTCGACGCCGTCGAACAGCATCAGCGGACCGTCGGCGAGCCGGACGTCCTTCAGGGCCAGGATGGGCGCTTTCATCGCCGGCGGGACATATAGCCCCGGGCGAAGAGCGCAAGGGCGCGCGCGGCTTGGCGTCCGCTAGCGGTCCAGGTTGCGCTCGATCAGGCGGTCGATGTCGTCGTGGCCGCCGTCGCTGTCGCGATGGCTGTTCACCGGGCTGTAGAACTCCGCCACGACCAGGGGGCCGGTCACAGGACCTTTCGCGACATAGCCGACGGCCTGGTAGCCGGACGCCTGGCGATGGGCGCCCGCCAGCACATAGACCAGCGAGGCGTTGCTGCGCCCCACTTCGTCGGCCACCACCTCCGCGCCGCGCAGGCCCGCGTGTACCGCGGTGTGCTTGCGCCCGCGGTTCACGGCGACGTCGGCGTCGTCGTCTTTGGCGCGGATATGGAAGATGCCGAACAGGCGCACGTCGGCCTGGTCGCCGTTGGCGTGAACGTGGACAAAGGGCACATCGACGTCGGCGCGGTCGCCGCGGTCGTCGCCGTAGCTGGCCTTGATCGGCTCGCGATAGACCGGGACGAGGGCGTGAAGGTGCGCCCGGGTCGAGGCCAGGGCTTCTGACGGCGTCTGGCCGCGCACCGGCGCCAGCCGCAACCGCACGGTCTCGCCGCGCCGGCCGGCATAGTCGCACCATTGGCCGTCGGGGGACTGCCCGGTGCGTATCAGGTCGCCGGCGTCGACAGGGCAATCCAGCTTCGCCGGGACGCGCAGCGGCGCGCCGTCAAGCCGCATGCCGGCATGGGCGAGCGTCGCGGTGGACGCCGCCGCCAGGGCGACGGCCATCAGGGACAGGACCTTGCGCATCGCTCTGCGCCTTCCATCAGCTTTCGTTGGCCCAAGCGTCAGCCTTGGCCGTGGCGAAGTCCAATGAACTCGCGGTAAGGCGCCCGGCCGCCGACGGCCCTCAGTCGGCGGCGAAGTCGACCTCCGCGGCCGTGGCCACGCCCGCCGTGCGCCCCGGCGCGGTCTGGTATTTCCAGTAGAGGTTGGTGTGGGCGATCACCTGGTCCGGCGGCGGCGCGCCCCACTGGGTCAGGTCTTCGGTAGTGTGGGCGTCGCTGGCGAGGATCACGTCGTAGCCGCGGGCCAGCGCGCCGTGGATCGTCGAGCGGATGCAGGCGTCGGTCTGCAGGCCCGCGACCGTCAGCTTCCCGACGCCGAGCTCGGCCAGCACCTCCTCCAGCTCGGTCTCCTCGAAGGCGTCGCCATAGGCCTTGTCGATGTGCGGCTCGTCGGGCTGCGGGCTGAGTTGCGGCACGATCCGCCAGGGCTCGCTGTCCTTCGGCAGCTCCTTGCTGTGGTGCTGAACCCAGATCACCGAGGTGTCCTCGCGCCTCGCCCGGTCGGCCAGGCGCGCGATGTTCGCCACCACCGCCTCGCGGCCGTAGGCGTTCTTGACCACCCCGTTCTGCACGTCGACGACGAGGAGGGCGCTGTTCGGTCGGTTCTTGAGTGTGGTCATGGTTTCCTCAAGCGGCCAGCGCGGCGAGCTCGGCCTTCTGTTTGCGGGTCAGCTTGGCGCAGACCAGATCGTAGGAATGGCCGGCCAGGCGTTCAATCTCCTCAACCGGCACATCCTCGTCGAAGTTCACGCTGATCCAGAACCGCCGGTCGAGGTGCGAGCGGTGGCCGACGCCCCGGTATTGTTCGCGCAGGACCTCGGCGAGGTGCGAATCGCACTTCAGGATGACGCCTTTCACGCGCCCGACGGTCAGGATGGCGAACATCTTGCCCATGACCTTGTAGAGCGTGACGCCGGCCGCCGACGCGAGCGGATCGCCCGCGGCGCCGGGCTTGGCCAGCAAGGCGGCCTGCAATGCCAGCACGCTGGAACTGAGGCTCATCGGCGGCGCTCCCTGGCGAGGCGTGGAAGACTAGCACAACCCGTCGCGCGGCTCGACGCGCCAGCCGTCAGGGCCTAGATGCTGTGGATGGCCCGCGAACCCTTCTGGCGCCGCAAGACCCTCGGCGAGATGACCGTCGCGGAGTGGGAAAGCCTCTGCGACGGCTGCGGCCTGTGCTGCCTGGTGCGCTTCGAGGAGGAGGACACCGGCGAGATCATCCCGACGCGGGTCCACTGCAAGCTGTTCGACGCGCAGGCCTGCGCCTGCACCGACTACGCGAACCGCCAGGCCTACGTGCCCGACTGCGTAAAGCTGACGCCGCACAACATCGAGAAGCTGGCCTGGATGCCGCCCTCCTGCGCCTACCGCCGCATCCACGAGGGCCGCGGCCTGGCCGACTGGCATCCGCTGGTCTCGGGCGATCCGGAGAGCGTCCACCGGGCCGGCGTCTCGGTGCGCGGCCAGACGATCGACGAGACGGCGCTGCGGGAGCCCGAGGACGCGCTCGACTTCGCCGCCCCCGACCTCATCGCCGAGCGGGGAAGATGATCTTCCCTGCCCGCAACGCGGGAAGGGGGGACCGTTCCCCGAAGAGGGAATGGTGGGAAGGGCATGTCAGGCGCGGCGGCGCGCCGCTCTCCCTCTCCACCATCGGCTCCTTGGCCGATGGTCCCCCTCTCCCGCTGCGCGGGAAAGGCGCATGTGGCATTTCGGCAACAACGACCCTTGCGCCGGGGACCGAACCGACCAATCTAGCGTCCTGCTGACCGCAACTGTATCGAAGGGCTGAGTTTATTGGCGAGCGACCCTTATCAGGTCCTGGGCGTGCCGCGCGCGGCGAGCGCGGACGAGATCCGCAAGGCGTTCCGCAAGCTCGCCAAGGCCAACCACCCCGACACCAACCCGAACAACAAGGCCGCCGAGGAGCGCTTCAAGCAGGTCTCCGGCGCCTTCGACATCCTGGGCGACGCGGCCAAGAAGAAGAAGTTCGACGCGGGCGAGATCGACGCTGACGGCCGCGAGACCTTTCGCGGCTATGCGGGCGGGCAGGGGCCGTGGGGCCCGCCGCCCGGGGGCGGCGGCTTCGGCGGCGGGACGCGCACCGGCCAGAGCTTCGAGGGCGTCGACCTGGGCGACATCCTGGGCGAGATGTTCGGTGGCGCGCGCGGCGGCCGCGCCGGCGGGGCGGGCGGCGGCTTTGGCGGCTTCTCCCAGCGCGGCGCGGACGTCCGCGCCCGCCTCGAAATCGACCTGGAGGAGGCCATCCGCGGCGGCAAGAAGCGCATCGCCTTCTCCGACGGCCGCACCATCGACGTCACCATCCCCAAGGGCGCCCAGGAAGGCCAGACGCTGCGCCTGAAGGGCCAGGGCTCACCCGGCCGCTCCGGTCCCGGCGACGCCTTCATCGAGCTCTCGATCGCCCCGCACCCGACCTTCCGCCGCGAGGGCGAGGTGCTGGTGATGGACGTGCCGGTGAGCGTCTATGACGCGGTGCTGGGCGGCAAGGCCGAGGCGCCGACCCCGGACGGGCCGGTGACGCTGACCATCCCCAAGGGCGCCAATACCGGCACGCGCCTGCGCCTGAAGGGCCGCGGCCTCACCGACGCGCAGGGCCGTCGCGGCGACCTCTTCGCGCGCCTGGTGGTGACCTTGCCGGACAAGCCCGACGCCGAGCTCGAGAAGCTTTCGGAAACCTGGAAGCGCGAACGGCCTTATGTCCCCAAGCGCCGCCCCTGACCGCAGGCCGGGTCGCCAGGCGTGACACGGCCAGGCGCCGGCTTCATAAGCTTGACGTTCAGCCTCGGTTCAGTCCCGGACGCCTAGAGGGGACCCATGAAACGCCGCCTCCTCATCGCCGCCCTCATCGGAGGCGCCCTCTGCGGGGGCGCCCTGTCCACGACCGCGCCCGCGTTCGCGCAGGAGCGTGGCGGCGAGGCCCGTCAGGCCGGCGGACAGATGCCGCTCTCGCGCGTCCTGGCGATGATCGCCAAGCGCTACCCGGGCCGCCAGCTCAACACCACGATGGGCGATGCGGGCGGACAACCCATCTATATCGTTCAATGGCAGCTCACGAACGGCCGGATCGTGGAGTTCAGGGTGGACGCCCACACCGGCCAGATCCTGGGCCAATAGGGCGGCCGCCGCCGCCCGCAGCGAAGAGGCGCCCATGCGCATCCTGCTAGTCGAAGACGATCCGGACCTGTCCCGCCAGCTCAAGGTGGCTCTGGCGGACGCCGGCTATGCGGTCGACCACGCGCCGGACGGCGAGGAAGCGCAGTTCCTCGGCGAGACCGAGCCCTATGACGCGGTGATCCTCGACCTCGGCCTGCCGAAGGTGGACGGGGTGTCGGTGCTGGAGCGCTGGCGCCGCGAGAACATGATGACCCCGGTGCTGATCCTCACGGCCCGCGGCGCCTGGAGCGAGAAGGTGGCCGGTTTCGACGCCGGCGCCGACGACTACCTGACCAAGCCGTTTCACACCGAGGAGCTGCTGGCCCGCCTGCGCGCCCTGCTGCGCCGCTCGGCCGGCCACGCGGCGCCCAACCTGGCCTGCGGGGGCTTGCGGCTCGACCCGCGCGCGGCGCGGGCCAGCGTCAACGGCGAGCCGCTGCGGCTGACCTCGCTGGAGTACCGGCTGCTGCACTACCTGATGATGCACCAGGGCCGGGTGATCAGCCGCACCGAGCTGGTCGAGCACCTCTACGACCAGGACTTCGACCGCGACTCGAACACCATCGAGGTGTTCATCGGCCGCGTGCGCAAGAAGATCGGGCCGGAGCGGATCGAAACCGCCCGCGGCCTCGGCTACCGCCTGACCTGCCCGCCGGAGGAGCAGGGCGGGGAAGACCCTGGCGGCGAAGCCCAGGCGTCTTGAAGAGCCCTCCCTTGAGCCTGGAAAGCTGACCGGGTGAACTGGCTCCCGAGGGCCTTGCGCGATCCCTCGCTGGCGCGGCGGCTGGTGCTGCTGGCGCTGGGCTGGAGCCTGGCGGCCCTGGTGGTCACCGCGATCCTGTTCGCCCTGCTTTTCCAGCGCGCGGCGGTGCAGCGCGTCGACCAGACGCTGAACGACCTGACGGTCAACCTGGTCACCTATTCGACGGTCGAGGACGGCCAGGTCTACGCCCCGCCGTTCACCGACGAGCGGGCGCTGCGGGTCTATTCCGGCCGCTACTGGGAAATCGCCGAGCCGACCGCCGACGGCAAGCTGCGGCCGATCGCCCGCTCGCACTCGCTGTTCGACTCCGTGCTGGGTGCGCCGCCGGACCTGTTGGCCCGGTTCAAGGCCAGGCCCGGCCAGACCGTCCACTACGACACCCACGGCCCGCAGAACGAGCCGCTCCGCGCCCGCGCGCAGCAGAACTACTATCCCGGACGCAAGGCGCCGGTGATCTTCCTGGCCGCCGAGGACCGCAGCTCGGTCAACCGCGACGTCTCGACCTTCGTCGCGGCCACGGCGGCGGCCTTCGTCGTGCTGGGCGCGCTGCTGGTGCTGGCGATCGTCGTGCAGGTGCGCGTCGGACTGCGTCCGCTGTTCCAGTTGCGGCGCGAGGTGGCGGCTGTGCGTCGCGGCCAGGCCGAGCGGCTGGCGTCGGCCTATCCCAGCGAACTGCGGCCGCTGGCCGACGAGCTGAACGCGCTCGTCGATCACAACCGCGAGGTCGTCGAGCGCCAGCGCACCCACGTCGGCAACCTGGCGCACGCGCTGAAGACCCCGATCTCGGTGATGATCGCCGAGGCCGGCCAGCGGCCGGGCCCGCTCGCCGAGGTGGTCACCCGCCAGGCCGAGGCGATGCGCCAGCAGGTCGACCACCACCTGCGCCGCGCCCGCGCCGCGGCCCGCACGCAAGGGCAGGGCGAGCGCACCTCGGTGGCCGAGGTGCTGGACGAACTGGCCCGCACGCTCTCGCGCATCTTCCGCGACAAGGGCGTCGCCATCGACTGGGACGCCGACGACGACCTCTATTTCCTGGGCGAGCGGCAGGACCTCCTGGAGATCGCCGGCAACGCCGTCGAGAACGCCTGCAAATGGGGTCGCTCGCGGGTCAAGGTGCGCGCCGCCGCGATCAGCCCGGAGCGCTTCCGGCTGGTCGTCGAGGACGACGGCCGGGGCCTGCCCCCGGACCAGCGGGCCGAAGTGCTGCGGCGCGGCGCGCGCCTTGACGAAAGCGCGCCCGGCTCCGGGCTCGGGCTCTCGATCATCGACGACCTGGCGCGCGCCTACGGCGGCGGGGTCGAGCTTGGCGCCTCCAGCCTGGGCGGCCTGCGCCTCGAAGCCGACCTTCCCCGCGCAGCGGCCTGAGCCGCCAGCCTGGCGCGGGCAAGTCCACGCAACCGGACCCTCCGAAGGTGCGCTGTGGGCGGGAAGGAGACGTTCCCAGATCCCCGGTTCGCTCCTCTCCCAAGGGCGCAGCCCTGTGGGAGAGGCTGGGAGAGGGCGGCACCGTCATCGACGCCGCCGCTCCGGTTGGACCAGTCTGCCCGTTCGAGCGCGAACGGGTCCAACGCCGTCGTCGTCACGACCGCCGGCGCCGCCCTCTCCCAAGCCTCTCCCACGGCGCTTCGCGCCTGGGAGAGGAGCAGGTCCGCAACGGGCTCGAAAGCGGAGATCGGCGTTGCGCCGTCAAACGGACCTCGCCCGAGCTTACGAGGACACGCCCTGGCCTGAAAACCTTAGTCTTTGGAGAACCTTAACTCGCGTTCGGCATAATTCGAGGC